>Ga0172378_10003570_pt1 | contig 14620 bp, 10 predicted proteins | sample GrowelOW332metaG_FD_119755 | JGI IMG/M metagenome (GOLD analysis project Ga0172378, IMG submission 119755) | Groundwater microbial communities from an aquifer near a municipal landfill in Southern Ontario, Canada - Pumphouse #3_1 metaG | ecosystem: Environmental > Aquatic > Deep subsurface >... | reverse complement strand
CGGCCTCATCTTAGCCCCGGGCAACGCCCGGGGTAGGCGTGTAGTTTGTAAATAGTGCCCTGTAGGGGCACCTCAATGATTCATTTCACACCCCGATATATTTTAAGTTAGCGCCAATAGGCGGCCTCGCCGGCATTCCATATCGCGGTTCGTTTTCGTCCTGAAAACGGAGGCATCAAAAGTGGCTGCCGTAGAGATCTGCGGCAGCCGACGGTTTGTCCGGGAACGGGAGCGGATCCGGAGCTGGAAGCTCCGGCCACATTCTGGAAGCGGGGAAGCGGACTGAAGTCTGCAGGAGCCACGCAGCCTGAACTACAAACGTACCTATCCGACGAACGTACTTGCCCCCTTCGACTATTCGAGTCGGCTTTGTCGTCTGGGATCAAAGGCATTACGGAGGCCTTCTCCGATGAAAACTCCTAACAGCATGATGATAAAGAGAGTCAAGGAAGGATAAAGAGTCAGCCACCAAGCCCAGCGTTGGCTTTGCGCCTGCTGCAAGAGTTGTCCCAGACTCGGTGTCGGCGGCGGCAACCCGAAGCCCAGATAATCCAGCGCTGCCAGCGAACCAATGGCGCCCACCAGGCTGAAGGGAAAAAACGTGATCAAGGGAACGAGGCTGTTTGGCAGGATATGTCGGAAGGCAATCTTCCAGCCCGGCAAGCCCAGGCAACGGGCGGCTTCCACAAAAGGCAAACGCCGCAAACGCAGCATTTCGGCTCGCATATAATACGAAATACCAATCCAGTTAAAAATTGCATAACAAAAAATCAGCAACTGAAAACTGGGGCCATAGATCGATCCCATCAGAATCATAATATACAGAAAAGGCAGCGCACTCCAGATTTCAATCAGGCGCTGCCCGGTAATATCGACCCAGCCGCCCAGATATCCCTGCAGCATACCGGCCAGCGTGCCGGCACTCATCGCACAAAACACTAGAATCAGGCCAAAGCTCAGGGAAGAGCGTAATCCATATAAGATACGGGCAAAGACATCGCGACCGGCATCATCAAGCCCAAACCAGTGTCCGGGAGCTGGACGAAAAGGGAAACGAACGGACTCCCGCTCGCAGCTCAATTTCATGAGACGTCCCCCCAAAAGAATTTCCTGTTCCGAGGGATTTGCGCCCTTGGTGCTGGCCTCAACTAAAGCAAGAATTTTCTGCTGTAGCGCTTCCGGTAATGCAGTGAATTCTTTCTTTGCCTGGTTCGGAATCTGCCTTCCGGGAGCAAAACTCCAAACTCGGTTGCCGGCGAAAGCTTCTCCAGGCTCCCTCAAGGTCATCCTCAGTGTACGCGGTTGCCTGCTTGCGGGTTCAAAGGGAGCCAGGACAAAGCGCATTTCAGGAAAGCCAGATTTTCCTGGGCAGAGGACTTCCAGGCGCGGTTGTTCCTGATGAGCGGCGAAACGCGCTTCCAAGGCTCTTTGCAATTCAATGGGGATTTTCCAAAACTCCTGCAGCTTTTTCTTTCGCCAGTCGGGTTCTTCGCCTTCCAGCAGTGCTTTCAGACCAACCGCACGGATCACTTCAAAATCCTGATTGATGCTGATACCAACCATTTTCGGCACTGCTGTAAGCCGGCAAAAAACGCGCAGATATTCTTCCATTTCGGCAGCAGGTACTGTTCGATACGGATCATTGACGACTGGTGCCCAGAGTATCCAGCCGGACTGGCGAAATTCTTTCTGGCGGGACAATTGCCGGTAATCCGGACGGGTTGCGAGACCATTTCCGGTAAAAGTATCTTCGGGATAAAATTTACAGAATGGGAAATAACTGCGCCCCTGATAAACCAACAGCAATGGCTTGCTGTTGCAAAGCAATTCCGACACCAGGCTGACCGCAAAAATCAGCAGCAACAGGCAGAATGAAAACCAAGCCCGGCGCATGGTTCGAAAACGCTGCCAGCGTTTTCGGGTCACTGGATGGATTCGCACTAACACCGGCATACCTCCACTCTATACGGTCGTACTGCCGGACTTCCAAGCCAGATTCGCCAGCATCGCAATTCCAAGGAGGATAAATAAAACCGCAGACCCCAACAACAGGTATTTCTGCGGGATATAACGTGCCAACAATCCACCAGCAAATACCGCCAAAGCAGAAGTACACACCAAAGCAAGACTGGACCCCAGAAAAATTGAGACACAACTCTCCCTCCGGCCAGAGCTCAATGCCATCGCCATCAACTGGGTTTTATCCCCGAGTTCTGCCAAAAAAACCACTCCAAAAGTAAGAAACAACGTTTTCCATTCCATGAAACAAGATCCTGTAAGGTGATTTTTAAAATTTCACTGAGAAGTTATAAAAGCGGTTCACTCCTTCGCAAGCGGTCAGTCCGACATAGAAGGTATTGGGCAGCTGCAATTCCGCATAGCTGAAGGTCTGTCCGCCACTGCTGATCTCCAATTGCGGTACCCGTCCGGAAAAATTGATACTGAGCACGAGCAGCAGTTTTTCTTTGGGAGAGAAGTTGGTTTTCAAGGCCGCCGCCTTATACCAGGATGGCTTTCCATCGGCATACTGATGATGCCAAACATTCAGCCCTTTATCATAAATCACAATTTCCCAATGTTCGCGATATTCTGGACGGCCGGTGCCATCTTTACCATAATCTGGAGCAATTACCAGTAATGGGGCCATCTGATCATCAAATGAAAGTTCCGCTTGGATAACGACTTTTTTACTGCCGGCAATCTTTTGTCTCCAGAGCATCGAGGTATAGGTCTCGCCCGCTCGCTTACCCAACATTTCTTGCTCGCTGGCATCTACTGGAACAAGATTCCGAATATGATCGTCTTCCTGTTGCCAGCTACCCCAGTAATCCCAGCGAGGACTCTTCACCTGAATCCAGTCCTCCATCTGCCAGGCACCTGGCGTAAAAGCACAGGTAAACTCAGCAGCCTGCAGAGCCGTAAGGAACAGAAAAAAAACAACTGGGAAAAAACTTAAAAAATTCAAGATATGCCTCCTGACTTTTGCTATTTTATAATGCTCAAGCATCCGCCCGCCAGATAAACCGTAAAAGATAAACTATATCGTTTAAAACCTATTCGACAAGTCTTAAAACGATACCGTTCGGGGTTGACGCGAACGCATCGGTGGGTAAAGAGTGGATAACCGGGCACTTCCCCCCTCATATCGGATTGACCTCAGGCTGGTTCGACTGGACGCATCTTCCGGCAATATTATGGACTCTTGAAACTTTCACAGCAAAAAACCTGAATGTCGGAGTTTATTCTATCCGGAATCATGATATATTAAGGCTGAACTAATGTTATGCTTTTTCTTGTCGAGAATTGTTATGGATGAATGCTTTGCCGAATTACCTCAGCTGCACTCGTTCGGAGTGCGTCTTTTCGACCTGTTCTGGCGAACCCATTACCACGTCAACCAGGAATGGGAATTCCATTTCATCCGGCACGGGATGCTGACGTTGGAATGTCATGAACAGACTTTTGCTGCAGGACCAGGAGATATCGTGCTGATCCCTCCACAAACCCGGCATCGGGACAAGTTTGATCCCCGCCAGAATTTTGAAGTATTCATGGCCTCATTTTCCTGGCTCGGTGCTGAAAACTGCTTGTTGGAACACCTTTCCGGCCCGACCCTTCATGATCTCAGCGGAGACCAGCGCTGCCGCATCCGGCAGTATTGTGATGCCTTATATCTGGACACTCATCGGGATTCGGAATTTGATCAATTGCTCAGTCGTTCGATTTTTCACTCTCTGCTGCTCAGTATTCTGAAAGTGCTTGCCGAAAATCGTGGAAATCATTCGGACAAAGATCCGATTTCCGTGGCAGCCAAAAAGAAACACTGGTTGATCCAGGAAGTCAAAAACTACATTCAGCGCAATTATCAACAACAGATTTCCCTGGAAGAGCTGGCGCTGTCCCTGGGCATCAGCCAATACCACTTGTCTAGGGTTTTTAATGCAGAAAGCGGTTTTTCCCTGCCGGAATATCTGACCATGGTGCGTATGGAGAAAGCTAAAATCCTGCTCAATGAAGGGCAACAAAACATTTCTCAGGTCGCTTATGCCGTCGGCTATGAAGACAGCAGCTATTTTGCAAAAGTCTTCCGAAAACATTTCGGCAGCAGTCCCAGCACTTCGGCAATGTTGCATCCGGTCAGAAGGATTTAAAAATTGATGATAGCGCAATCTGAGCTCGTTATTGACGTCGGTAAATTAGTTGAAAATTGGCGTTTTTTCATTCGTTTTCAGGAGAACTGCCGGATGGTACCGGTGCTGAAATCGGATTCCTATGGGCATGGTCTGGCAAAAGCTGGCAGAGCCTTGGAAAAAGCCGGCGCAGAATACTTGGCGGTCTTTACAATTGCCGAGGCAGAGATCCTGCGACAAGCCGGCATTAAAACAACACTTTGGGTGCTGGAAGGCATTTTGCCCGCAGATCTCCCCGCAGCAACCCGCCTGCAAGTCACTTCGGCCTGCTGGAGCTTTGAACAGGCTCGGGCTTTGGCGGAGTGCGCCCGCCAACACTCCTGCCGCTGCAAAATTCATTTAAAAATTGATACAGGGATGAGCCGCCTGGGTTTTCTACCGTCAGAAGTCCCGGATGTACTTCATTTTCTGCAGTCTTGGCCAGAGTTAGAGCTGACCGGCTGTTTTTCCCACTTGGCAGTATCCGCTGAAGCAAAGCATCCGCTGACCCTGCAGCAAGTACGAGAATTCCGACAGGTGATTTCCCTGCTGCCAAAATCCTGCCGCGAACTGCATCTTTGTGCCACAAATGGCATTCTGAACCGCCTGGCACCGGAATTACCGTTTGCCAGACTAGGCATCGGACTTTATGGCTATTCAAACGAACAGGAATTCTCCACCCAACTGCAACCCGCAATGACCTTCCGAAGCCGGGTACTTTCGGTCAAAGAATTGCCGTCTGGAAGCCTGGTTTCATACCACGCCCTGTATCAATTGCCGCAGGCCGGGCGGCTGGCGGTTGTTCCGGTCGGGTATGCCGATGGTTATCCCAGAACACTGAGCAATAAGGCCGAAGTACTGATCCGTGGTCAACGCCTGCCGGTACGCGGGCGGATCTGCATGGGAATGCTAATCATTGAGACCAGCTCCCTGCCGGATCTCCAGCCTGGCGAAGAAGTCGTCCTGCTGGGACAACAAGGCAATGAGTGTATCAGCGCGGCAGAACTAGCTGCCAAGGCGGGCACCATCGCCCATGAAATCCTCTGCAACCTTGGAAAACACCCGAACCGGATTATCCGAGACTGATCCAGTTCCGGCAGACCTTGACTTATTCTGGAGAAATAACATGATCCTTTCCGTCATCATCCCGGTTTACAATGAAGAAAAAACGGTGCTGGAAATCATTGAACGGGTGCGCAACTGCGGGGTAACGCAGCTGCAGATCATTGTTGTGAACGACTGCTCCAAAGATGCTACCCGCGCCAAGCTCGATGCCCTCCCCCCCTCCAAGGATCTGCTGATCATTCACCATGAATCCAATCAGGGAAAAGGCGCTGCAATCCGTAGCGCCCAGAGCCGGATCAGCGGTGATGTGGTCGTCGTCCAGGATGCCGACTTGGAATATTCGCCAAACGAATTTCCGCAGATGCTTGAGTTTATTGAAAATGGCAAAGCGGATGCCGTGTACGGAAGCCGCTATTCCGGCAGTACGACTCTGGTAGATACCTTCTGGCATTATTATGGGAATAAACTCATTACCTGCTTCTTCAATCTGGTGGCTAACCTGCATCTGACCGATATGGAAACCTGTTATAAGATGATCAAAAGTGAAATCTTCAAATCCATCAAACTGACCAGCAACCGCTTCGGTTTTGAACCGGAAATCTCCGCCAAACTGGTTAAACGACGTTGCCGTATTTACGAAATCCCCATCGAATACTCACCGCGTCGGGGTAATCAGGGTAAAAAAATCGGCTGGAAGGATGGCATCGCTGCCCTCTGGCATATCCTGAAATTCAACCTGTTGCTCCGTTGCGACAAATAAATTCTCCACCCCGTTTCTGCTGAACAAAAGGAGCAAATTTCCGCCTATGAATTCCAAAAATCTTTCTACCAATACCCGTTTGCGTCTACCGTTTCGGGATGATGACAGCCGAGCCTGGGCTCTGATCGCCTGCGCAGTCTTTCTGCTTCGGGTCATGTCCTGGAGCATGGCTGAATTCTGGTATGACGAAGTCCTTACTCTGCAATACTTTGCGATCGGCGGAGAAAACTCCTCCCTGGCGGGCATCTTCCGCAACTACGTCATGGCAAACAATCATTTCCTCAACAGTGCCATCTACTGGTGGTGGGTGCGCTTTCTCGATTTCTCTTTTACCGAACATATCTTACGCTGGCCATCCCTGTTTTTCGGATTTGCCAGCATCCTGATGGTCGTACTGCATTGGCGACACTTCATCGGACGACGTCTAGCGGCGATTTTTGGACTGGTTTTTGCGGTAAGCCCGGTTTTCCCGGCCTTTGCTTATCAAGTGCGTGGTTATTCGCTCTGTATGTTTCTCAGTACCCTGGCTCTGTCCGGCGTGCTGGAAATTCTCCATGGAAATTATCGACGTGGACAAATATGGGCCTGTCTGGCCTGTTTTCTGCTGCCTCTGGTGATGCCGAGTGCAGCATTGCTGGCACCGGCACTGGCATTGTTTGTTTTCTGGCAACAGGGCAATACCGAAAGATCTTGGAAACACGCCTTATCCAGTGCCTTGCCCTGTCTGGCAATGACCTGTTTGTCAGCATCTTATTATCTGAGTATCTGGCAACAATTTTGCAAAGCCGGTCAGAGTGCCGGCGGTTGGGAAAGCTCCTGGCAAGTAGCAAGTCATGTCATTCTGGCAATGAGCTGTCATCTGGGACTGCTTATTTTGCCCTTCGTTGCAACAGCTCTGTTCCTGCTGCCGCGTCTATTCAACGCTTCCCTGGCACATAAAACCGCAGGCCTTCGCCTGTTGCTTTGCTGTTGCCTACCAGCAGCAGCGGTGCTATTGCTGCGCTTTGGCGGACGTGCGCCTTTCCCACGAGTCTTTTTAGTCTTTCTGCCAGCAGTCAGCCTGGCGGCAGCGAGCACTTGTTATTATCTGCCGTTCATCCGACGCCAGAAACTCCTCTATCTGGCAGTTGCAGTTTTACTGTCCGGATGCCTGATTGAATTTTACTGCAAACAGCGCACCGTCCGCCAAGTAAAAAATGGGGAGTCGCCACAAAACCTGCTCCAGCAATACTATCGGGATGCCACGGATAACCGGAATGCAGTAACATTTATCCGTAGCAATGACCTGGTCGGAGAAAATCTCTTCTTGGTCAACGAATGGGATGCCCCCAGCTTCCACTTTTATTGGCAACTGGCCAACTTACCACAACAAGCAGTTCTTGTCAGCAATCTCATCCCGGATAATTTCTGGCTTTCACCACAATTTGCCAAATTCAAGCTGCTCGTCCTCGCCCGTAATGAAGTCGAAGCAAGCAGCCTTTTCCATAAAGCCGGGTACAAAGGCTCTTTCCACCTACTGATGAAAACTCACTTGCGCGGCTTGTACTCCATCGGATATGGCAATGAACCGCAAAGAAACCTCTCAGAATTTATCAAATCCACACCATAAAAGAAAGCACACACCCATCGCCATGCTTCGGAGATTTCTCGAACTTAAAGCATCCGTTTATTGTTGTTTTTGCTCACTGGTCTGCCTTTTAACCCACATTTCTCACTTTTAAAAGCATCAAACATTTGCCAGATTTTCAGCAAGAACCTCTCATTCCTTGGGCGTAACCGTCTCGATTACACACGCCCCTCGGGTTCCGCTTCGCTACAACCCGAGGGTATCATTGTGCCGCCTCTCCGAGGCTTTGCGTTTGAGAGTTCCTTACCCCGGGCTCCGCTTCGCTCCGCCTAGGGTTACTCAGGATATCACGCCTACGGCGTCGGATGCCAATACTTGAACATCCCCCCCCCCTTATTTTTTAACTACATTTCGGACAATACCAATTTTAAAACAGCATACAATCTCATTTTAACAAATCGTTGAAAAACCACATTATTTCTGCCAAAAAGTTTCATCAGGGGAAACCCATTGTGGCAACTTTGTGTTGTGTTTTACCCTTAAAGCATCGAAAAGCATCGAAACATCGGCTTTTCCTAAACAAGCATTGCCAAAATCGAATATTTATAAATCTTTGAAGATTAATATTTTAGAGATGGCGACCCGGGCGGGACTCGAACCCACGACCTACGGCTTAGAAGGCAGTTGCTCTATCCGACTGAGCTACCGGGTCGGCAAATAAAACATAAAATGTCTAAAACATACTATGAATCAAAAAGGGAATTTTTCAAGGAAAGCACCGGGAAAAGTTAGAGTTTTGCTAGGCGGCGGTCGAGCAGGGAAAGCCGTCGCATCGGGGTATTGTTAGCAATAGCGATTTCGAGAGCTTTCCGGGTGCCAATCATAATCAGGAGTTTTTTGGCGCGGGTCATACCGGTATAAATCAGGTTTCGCTGCAGCATCACATAATGTTGCGTCAGCACCGGGAGTACGACAACCGGAAATTCACTGCCCTGGGATTTATGAACGGTGACGGCATAAGCAAGAGTAATTTGATCGGCTTCATTCTGCTGGTAGTGCGTATCTCCCTGTTCGAAGAGAACCGAAAACGAGGTGGAATCCATCGCGCTGATGCGTCCCATTTCGCCATTGAAAACCCCTTTGTCATAATTATTCGAGGTTTGCATGACGCGATCCCCCAGCCGGAACAAGCGGTTGCCGAAGATGAATTCCGGTTTTTCCACTGAATCGGCTGGATTCAATACTTCCTGCAGGAGATTATTGAGCGCCAGTATCCCGCAGGCTCCTTTACGCATTGGGGAAAGCACCTGAATTTCCGTCATCGGATCGAAGCCGAAAGCGTTGGGGATACGTTCGGCCACCATGCGGCTGATAAGCTCGGCGGCCTTCTCGGGTTCATCCTGTTCGATCCAGTAGAAATCTGCTTGACTGCCTGTGGGTACCGGACGCAGATCCGGGGAATGTCCTTGGTTGACGGCATGTGCATTGACGATGATCCGGCTACCTTCTCCTTGGCGGTAAATTTCAGTCAGTTCTGTCACCGGAATCCGGCGGCAATGGATAAAGTCCTGCAGCACGGTTCCCGGGCCAACCGAGGGAAGCTGGTCTTTATCCCCAACCAAAACCAGGCGCGTGCCTGGAGAAATTGCCCGAAACAAACTGTTGGCCAGGCTGACATCCAACATGGAAATTTCATCCACCACCAGAAGCTGACAGGGCAGCTTGTGTTCCGGACCATAATAAAAAGCGCGCTGATCGGGTTCCCATTTCAGCAGGCGGTGGATGGTGGATGCCTCAAAGCCGGTTGCCTCCGTCATCCGTTTGGCGGCTCGTCCGGTCGGGGCGGCGAGGCTGATTTTCAGGCGCAGCAGCTGTCCAGCTCGCACCAAGGTTGCAATGACGGTCGTTTTACCAACGCCTGGTCCGCCGGTTACAAGCGAACAACCATATTGCAGCGCCCAATGCACAGCCTGTTTCTGCTTTTCGTTCAGCCGTTGATAATCGTTGCCCAATCTCTGCCAGGGGACTGCTGCCGGAGCAAGCGGGGTGCGCAACAGCAAGTTAACCGCCTCGGCCAGCTCTTCTTCCGCCTGTTTCAGGCGACGCAAATAGATAAAAGGAGAGGCTAGATCCGGATCCGGAAACGATACTGCACAAACTTTATTTTCTGAAAGAGCAATTTCCAGACCGTTTTGTGAAGCAGCCTCCGACACATCCAGAATTCGGATGGCTTCGTGAACAAGCAAAACCTGTGGATAACAAACATTGCCGCGATTGGCCAGTTCCTCAAGAGTATGCACAATCCCGGCACAAAGCCGGAGAGGGTTATCCTTCTCAATCCCGAGTTGGCCAGCGATCCGATCCGCCGTCAGAAAGCCAATGCCATCAATGTCGGCAGCCAAACGATAGGGATTATTCCGTACGATCTGCGGAGCGCCAACAGCGCTATAACGGTTCATGATACGGTTGGCGTAGGCCGGCGTAATGCCCAACCCTTGGAAAAAAATCAGCGTTTCACGATGCTGGTTCTGTTCATGCCAAGCTTTCCGGATTTCCGTAATCCGCTTTTTGCCAATTCCGGGGATTTCACTGAGCCGTTCAGAATAATTGTCCAGCACATTCAAGGTCTCGGTGCCAAATTTTTTAACAATGCGCTCCGCGTAAACCGTTCCGACCCCGGGCAATACTCCGGATGCCAAGTAGCGAGTAATACCTTTTTCGGTTGCCGGCAAGATCCCTTTGAAGCTTTGTACCCGGAACTGGCGTCCGTGTTCTGGATGACATTCCCATCGTCCTTCCGCTTCGATGTCCTGTCCTTCCTGCAAGCCGGCCAGCATGCCAACCAAGGTAATATCTGCCAGACGGGGGTTGCTGCTGCGCATTTTGATAACAGAATAGCTATTGTCACTATTGGAATAAACGATACGCAAAACTTCGCCAGCCACCCGTGCATCAATCGGCAGGCTGCCATAAGAACTCTCGTTGACGGACAATTTTTCATCGTCGTCAGCGAAAAAATCATTGTAAGAATTTTGTTCGGTCATGCTAACAACATACGTCCCCTTTGTTCGATTGCAGGAACAACTCTATACAAAAATACAGAATAACCGAAAAAACAACCATTTCCTACTTACAATTGGCAATGGTCTCCAGTGCGCAACGCAAGTCCTCTTCTGCGAGGGCCAATCGTTTGCGTAGCAAGCAATAGACAAAGGCTATTTTTTTGCAGAAAGCCTCTCCATTATCTTTACGAAACCCTAAGATTGCTTCTTCGATTCGTTCAAATTCACAGTTGGACACAGAGCCGACGGGTTTCAGATCAAAAACACGTAACCAGTTCCGGATTTTGCTGCCGCTTTCGATTCCGATAATTGGGGTTCCGGCATTGGCGGCCAGAATCAGCAGAATCAAACGGCTACTGACGACGACGTCACAATTCGCCGCAATTGCTTGAATGGTCGCAGGCTCACTGCTCGAGACCATATCAATGTGTTCCTGGTGCGGCAGACGTTTTCGCAAGGTCTCCATATACGCATAATCCGTTTGTGAATCCATCGGGATGAGGATCAGGCGTTGTTCCGGCTGGTCGCTGAGTCGTTGCCACAGTGCACAAAGCTCGTCCTGCTGCAAAATTGGACTTTGAGCAGAGAGGCAGAAACCAATTTTATAGATGCCGTTTTCCCGTTTTACTGGAGATTCGGTAGCAGTAGAAAGCAGCATGGCGGAATCCGCGCCGATAATACTCCGGGAAAAACCACAGGTCAGCAAGGCCTGTGCCGTTTCCGGGTCGCGCACCACAACCAGCAGACTTTTTTCCAGAGCCTGCCGGATTTTCTGCTGAATTCTTTTTTTGCGAATTTTTTCAACAATTGAAAAGAAGCCCCAGTGAATAAGTTTATCGAAGCAGTTGAGCATTCGTTCCGTTTTCAGGTAAGTTTTGCTTGGGAACGGGTTCAGCTCGGAATCCATACCCACCCCCCAGAGCAAGGTCAAGACTCCTTGTTTTTGGGCACACAAAAGCAGTTTCAACGCGGTTTCCGGGTAATCTGAAAGACCATTGGCTCCACACCAGACAAAAAGATCGAACTGCCGAACTGTTCGGGCGAACTCTGCGAGCCGGGGAGCCGGAGAAAACCCATAGAGCGGCAGGGTTTTGATCCCCAGACGAGCCGCCGTTTCGGCTTCTATTGCGGTGCTGACCGTGATTTCTGCTTCCGGCTGAATGCGGCGCAAAATTTCGACGACGCAGATCAGAATGGCTTCTACACCAACATGATTGCATCCCAAGGGGATACCGCCTAATAACAAATGCAGTTTTTTCACGGGACACTCCTACTTTTCAAACGCCAGTTCAATCGTGTCCGCAATTGTTGTCGTTCTTCCGCAGAGAGAAGTAGGAAGAAGGAAATGCAAAGATAAAGCAGCAAGGCACCGAAACCACAGCAGGCAAGCCGAAGGAAAGCCGAACTGTTGACACCGAGCATCTGTTTGCCCCATGCAATCCATAGAACCGGAAGAATCATTGCCACGATCGGAGCCAAATAGACTTTCAGGCCAAAAGACCACCAGGGGCTCTGCAAATAATTTAAGGTTCTTGGAAAGATCAAAAAAAGCAGGAAGGCGGCTTTAACCCCAATGGCAACCCAGACCAAGCATTGGGATGAAAAGAAATTCAGTAAAATCAGGTCCAGTAGCAGATTGGCGGCGGCTTCAGCGCCTGCAATAAAAGCCAGCAGACGATGTTTTTCCGTCATCAGCAGAAAATCTCGGGGAATTTTATCACAGGCAATCACCAGATACATCAGAAGGAGCATAATTCGGCAAAGTTCGCTCACCACAGGATCCGCGACTTTGAACAGAAAAAACAAGGCTTCATCACATAAAAACCACGCGACAAAGAGAAAAAAACAGGCAGCAAAGCTATTCCAGCGCAAGGAATTAAGCAGTGTAAAACGGAGTTTGTCATGGTCGCCACTGGCATACAGAGAAGCCGAGATTGGGCTGAAATTTTCCTGATATTGGGAAGCGCCCTGCGCACAGAGGTCGGGGAGTCGACCAGCCAAATGATAAATTCCTACGCCAGTAAGTCCGTGAAAAATGCTAACCAGCAAATCCCCGCTCTTGGTCAGGATCAGTCGGGAAAGCGAATTCATATAGGCAAAGCCACTAAAATTCAAAATTTCCCTGCAGATTTTTCGTTCCAGGCGGGGATAAATACGGAGGCTGGGAATAAATTTCCAGACTTGGACTGCCATGACCACGTTCGTCAGAATGGAAAGAGTTATTGTAAAAATTACCAGTGAGAGCAAGCTACCGCCACAAAATAAAATACTCCATACGCCCAGCAATTCCAACAGTCGTGAGATGGCATTCACATAATTCCGAATATAGATTTTCTGAATTCCGACGAGGATTTCCGGCACAGCAGCAGTAACAAAGACAACCGCGGCTCCACAGCCGAAGAGCAGGAAACAAAGTCGGAAATAGCGCAGCTGTTCAGGGTCATTGACGCGAATCAGAATATCCAGAAAAAAGGACATCCCGCAAGTCACCGCAATAATCAACAGTGCCATGACCAAGTAGATTGTCAGAACGGTGGAAATGATCTTATTATAGCGTTCGGAATCACTCTGGTACAGTCCTGTAGCAGTGTACTTTTGCAGAGAAACGCCAAACCCGAAGTCCAACAACAGGGAATAGATGAATAAACTCCACAAAAGCGACCAGAAACCGTAATACTCCCGTCCCAAGTAGGTCAACATCCAGCGGGTCATCAGAATGGCCTGCGGTAAACGTATGGCCGCCACCATATAATTCGTCAGGGTATTTTTGAAAATGGGCGACTTCAATTGGGACTCTGCTTTCCGCATAATTCGTCTTGACTTTCAGCGCTTTTCGTTGCGCTCAAGCGGCGGATACTGTTTTGCATCAGAGTGAAAAAATCGGCGACTTCCTGAATTTCGTCCGGCGGGGGATGCGTCGAGAACAGAACGGCATAAGAATCTTTATCTTCGGGACTGTATCCATGCATGCCCTGCAACGGCTTCAAGCCCATATCCGATGGGATAATCTGAAAGCCCGGATCGAGCAGAAAAATTTCATCTCCGTAATGGATAGGGCCGCCTTCAATACCATAGTGGATTTTTTCTTCTTTGCTGAGCCAATGTCCCGGAAAAGCGTCGGAATTCACCACAGAAAAAATGGCTTCCCGGGCAGTAGGTTTGAGAAAATAAGCCCGTAACATTGTGGAATCATAACAGGCGGCATAATCCTTTCCAAAACGCAGCCCACTTTGTGCAAGCGCCTCTTTCAGATCAACCGTCCCTTTAAGAGGGGTCATGCCATGATCGGAAAAAACAGTCAGAGTAAATTTTTTCGCATGTTGTTTTGCAGCCGACAACAGGGTTTGAATTTTTTTCTGATATTCCTGGAGAATGGGCTGAATATCTTCTTCCTGCCCAACCCGATCGTGGAGAAAGGAATCAAAATCCGCCAGATAGACGAAAAGAAATTGCGTTTTGTCGTCCGCAATCGCTTGTCTGGCGGCAGCCAGATTTTCCTTCTCACTATGCTGCCAGTTGGAGAGGTGGTAGTTGATTCCAGACTCCAGTAGACGGTCCTGCAAATTGGCAATGGGTTTCAAGCCGCCGGGTGCAAACAGATCTTTTTTTTCGCAGTAATTCAGGAATCCAATCTGGTCAAAGGGGACCTGGTATAATTGAAAATAGCCGGTATACCCATAGACTTTTCGCAGCAGACGCGAAAGCAGGTTTCGCACTCTACCCCGGTTCCAGAAGGAGCGCGGACGTAACAGGTGATGCAATATTTTCAGCACTTTGAAAGGGGAATTTTCCGGATCATAATAAAAAAAGCTCAAATGCCCATGTTGACATGGGCGGCAGCCGCTCAGAATCGTCGGAATCGCAGTACAGGAATAGCCGAATTGCATGCCGATTTTGCGGCGATAGGGCAATTCCGCGCGAAGAAAATCATGCCGCTGGGCAATCTCCCAGCCCAAAGCATCAATGAAGACAAAAATATCCAGCTGATCTTTCACGG
>Ga0172378_10003569_pt1 | contig 14621 bp, 11 predicted proteins | sample GrowelOW332metaG_FD_119755 | JGI IMG/M metagenome (GOLD analysis project Ga0172378, IMG submission 119755) | Groundwater microbial communities from an aquifer near a municipal landfill in Southern Ontario, Canada - Pumphouse #3_1 metaG | ecosystem: Environmental > Aquatic > Deep subsurface >... | reverse complement strand
TAGCCCTATCTAATTGCGATTTCAAATTCTTGGATTCTTGCAAATCTTGTTTTTCAATTTCCCACTTTACTTGCAATTCATTTCTTTTAGAATCTAAAACTTCCTTTTCTTTCTTAATATCATTCAATCTTTTGATTGAAGCGTCATCATTTTCTTTTTTTAATGAGGCCATTTCAATATCTAATTGCATAATCTTACGAGTGATTTCATCCAATTCAACAGGCATAGAGTCAATTTCCATACGTACTGACGCACAAGCCTCATCAACTAAATCTATCGCCTTATCTGGCAAAAATCTATCAGTTATGTATCTTTTAGATAAAGTGGCTGCAGCAACTAAGGCATTATCTTGAATTTTAACGCCATGATGAATTTCAAAACGTTCCTTAAGTCCCCTTAATATGGAAATTGTATCTTCCAAAGTTGGTTCACTTACATAAACTTTTTGCATTCTTCTTTCTAGAGCTGGATCCTTTTCAATATACTTTCTGTGCTCTTCTAGGGTAGTTGCACCGACACAATGAAGTTCTCCTCTTGCAAGCATTGGTTTTAATATATTTGAAGCATCCATTGCTCCTTCTGTTCTACCTGCTCCTACTAATGTATGAATTTCATCGATAAATAAAATTATTTTCCCGTTAGATTTTTGAACTTCTTTTAAAACTGCTTTTAATCTTTCTTCAAATTCTCCACGATATTTTGCTCCAGCTATAAGTGAAGCCACATCTAATTCAAATATCGTCTTGTTTTTTAAAGAAATAGGAACATCGTTTTTAAATATTCTCCATGCTAATCCTTCAACAATGGCTGTTTTACCGACACCAGGCTCTCCAATTAAAATTGGATTATTTTTTGTTTTTCTTGAAAGAATTTGAATTACTCTACGTATTTCATCATCTCTACCAATAACTGGATCTATTTTACCAAGTTTTACCTCTTCTACTAAATCACGACCATATTTTTTAAGAACTTCGTAATTGTTTTCTGGATTATCGGTTTCAACTTTATTACCAGCTCTAATTTCTTCAATCATTTGAAAAGTTTTTTCTCTTTTAAGTCCATATTTTTTTACTAATTCGCGAGCATATGTATTAGAAGAATTAAATAATGCTAAAATCAAGTGCTCAACACTTACATAGCCATCGCCCATTTCTTTCATAATTTCTTGTGAATTTGCAATTAAAATGTTTAAATCTCTACTAATTCTTGGCTCAGCATTTCCACTAATTTTGTATATCTTTTCTATAAAATCATTTGTAAATGAAGCAATTTCTTCTTTACTAATGTTCATTTTTTTAAGCAATAAACTTAAAATATTATCATCATCACCTAAAAGGTTGCTAAACAAATGTACAACATCTATTTCTGCATTTTTATTAGTAGATGCTAAATTAACAGCACCAACTAATGCCTCCTGAACTTTTTGTGTATAATTATTTTGATTCATGATATCAACTCCTTTCAGCACTCACTTATCAAAAGTGCTAATAATTGTTCTTTTTATAAAAGTGTTACTAGGTAACACTATTATTTTTTAAATGCTTTTTTGAACTTATCAAAAATAGATTCTGAACCTTTCTTCTCAATATCTCTTAATTTTTCATATAAATCTTTTTCATCTTTTGATAATTTAGATGGGGTTTTTATTTGAACATGAACATACTGGTCACCATATTCTGAACCTCTAATGTCTTTAAACCCTTTACCTTTGATTCTTAAAATTTGACTATCTTGAATTCCTTCTGGAATCTTTAATTCAACATCACCATAAACTGTTGGAACATCAATTTTACAACCAAGGGCAGCATCAGTAAAAGATATTGGAACATCTATATGAATGTTTCTTCCATCTCTTTTAAATACTGAATGTGGATTCACAATAATTTCTATATATAAATCACCATTTGGTCCACCACTGGTACCTCTTTCACCTTTGCCAGAAATTCGCAATTGTTGTCCGCTTGCAATTCCAGCAGGTATCTTAACATCGACCTTAGTTCTTTTTCTAACAAAACCTTGGCCTCCGCATTCATTGCACTTATGCTTTATTGTTTTGCCACTGCCATGACATTCAGGACAAGTGGTTTGGGTTCTTATTGTCCCAAAAGGTGTATTCTGTGTAGCATTTACTGTTCCAGAACCATTACATCTTGAACAAGTAACAACATCACTTGGATTTTCAGCTCCTGTACCATGACAATGTGGACACATAGTATCCAAATTAATTGTTATCTCAGTATTTTTACCCAATACAGAATCCATAAAATCAATTCTAAGTTGCATAAACTTATCAGAGCCTTTTGTAGGTCCTGCTCTTCTTGATGAAGAATTTCTTGTTGTCCCTCCACCAAAAAAAGAATTGAAAATATCGCCCAAATCTACACCACCAAAATCTTGATTAAATCCTCCAAACCCTCCAAAGCCACCAAAGCCACCAAAGCCACTTCCTTGTGCTCCTGCTGCTTGAGGATCTACACCAGCGTGACCATATTGGTCATACAATTGCTTCTTGCTATCATCTGAAAGAATGTCATATGCTTCTTGAATTTCTTTAAATTTCTCTTCAGCGCCAGGTTCTTTATTGATATCTGGATGATATTTTTTGGCGAGTTTTCTATACGCCTTTTTTATTTCATCTTGGGTTGCATTTTTGCTTATCTCTAAAACTTCATAAAAATCTCTTTTTTGTGCCATAATTAACCCGCCTTTCTAAAATAATTGCAATATGGGGGAATCTCCCCCATATTCATAATATTAGTGTTTCTCTTTAAAGTCAGCATCCACGACATCTTGATCTTGAGATGAGGAATCCGAATTATTTTCCGAAGTATTTGTATTTGAACCAGCATCAGTATTTTGTGCTGATTGTGAATTTTGATATTGTTGCATCATTGCAGCAACTTTTTCTAATTCATTAATCTTATTCCTTAAGGTTTCCATATCATTTGTATCCATCGCTTTTTTCAATTCATCCTTAATTTTTAAAGCTTCTTCCTTTTGCTTTTCATCTATCTTTGTACCGCCCTCTTCTAATGAACGATCAATTGATAAAATAAATTGTTCAGCTTTATTTTTAAGTTCAACTTCTTCTCTTCTCTTTTCATCTTTTTCTCTATTTTCTTCGGCTTCTTTAACCATTTTTTCAATTTCATCTTTATTTAATCCACTTGAACCTGAAATGGTTATTGATTGCTCTTTATTTGTATCCAAATCTTTTGCCTTAACATTAACAATACCATTAACATCAATATTGAAAGTTACTTCAATACGAGGCATTCCTCTTCTTGCTGGCTTAATTCCATCAAGTTTGAAATTTCCTAAAAGTTTATTATCTCTTGCCATAGGTCTTTCGCCTTGGAAGACTACAATGTCAACAGCTGGTTGATTATCCTCAGCAGTAGAAAATACTTGAGATTTTGTTGTAGGTATAGTTGTATTTCTAGGAATTAAAATTGTCATAACTCCGCCTAAAGTTTCAATACCCAATGATAAAGGTGTAACATCAAGTAACAAGACATCTTTTACATCTCCAGCGATAACTCCACCTTGAATAGCTGCTCCAATAGAAACAGCCTCATCAGGGTTAATTGACTTGTTTGGTTCTTTATTTAGCATCTTTTTTACCAATTCAACAACAGCTGGCATTCTTGTTGATCCACCAACTAATAATACTTCATCAATATCACTTGATGATAATTTTGCATCACTTAAAGCTCTAGTAACTGGTGTTTCACATCTTTCCAGTAATTTTCTTGTTAATTCTTGGAATTTTGCCCTTGTTAAGACTCCTTCATAATTAATTGGTCCACTTGAACTCATTGACAAGAATGGTAGCATTATTGTTGTTTGCAAACTTGCAGATAATTCAATCTTTGCTTTTTCTGCTGCATCACGCAATCTTTGCATTGTCATTTTATCCTTGCTTAAGTCAACACTAAATTGTGTTTTTACTTCAGATAAAATCCAATTCATTACAACCTCGTCCCAGTCATCTCCACCTAATCTGTTGTCTCCTGCTGTAGATATTACTTCAAATGTTCCATCACCTATTTCTAGAACAGAAACATCAAAAGTTCCACCACCCAAATCAAACACTAGAACTCTACCATCTTTTTTATGTTCCATACCATATGCCAATGCTGCAGCTGTTGGTTCATTAATAATTCTTACTACATCCAATCCAGCTATAGTGCCAGCGTCTTTGGTTGCCTGACGTTGAGCATCATTGAAATATGCAGGAACTGTTATTACTGCTTTTTCAACCTTGTGTCCCAAATGCTCTTCAGCATATTTCTTCATGTACTGAATTATTTTTGCTGAAATCTCTTGAGGCGTAAAATCCTTATTAATACAACTTATATGTACCTTTTCGCTAGTACCCATTTTTCTTTTAATTGAACTAACTGTATCAGGATTAGTTATCATTTGTCTTTTAGCTGCATCACCAACTATTTCTTCACCATTTGATTTAAAAGCAACAACTGATGATGTTGTGTTTTTACCTTCTGGATTTGGAATTACCTTCCAACTTCCATCTGGTTGAATATATGATACTACAGAATTAGTAGTACCTAAGTCAATGCCAATAATTACTTCTTTTGCCATAAAAATTCCCCCTTAATTTTTCATTTCTTCATTTTCATGTGAATCTTCAATGTTTTCTATTTCTTCTTTTTCTTCTTTTTTTGCAAAAACTTTTACAGTTGCAGGTCTTATTAATCGATCTTTAAGCATATAACCGTTTAAAAGAGTCTCTGTAACCGTGTTATTTTTGCTATCATCTTGTGTATCTATAATTTCTACTGCATGATGAATTTTAGAATCATACTTTTCCCCTACTTTAGGTACTATTTGTACAACTCCTTCATTCTCTAATGCTTCTAATAGTAGTTTGTAAACAAATTCAAATCCTGTCCTATAATTGATTGCTTCCTTATTGGGAGCATCCATTTTAAAAGCTAGTTGGAATCCATCAAGGACTCTTAATAATTCTTCAACTATTGATTGAGAACGATATTTAATTGATTTTTCATACTCACTTTTATAATATTTACCTTGGTTTTCATAATATGCAGCAGTATTCAATGCTTTATTAAATTGCTCTTGCATCTTATCATAATCATCTTTTGGTACATACTGAGGCTCTACCTCACACTCTGAATTAGCAATTTTTTCATCTTCATTTTTTAGTTTTTCTTCATTACTTTCTTTTTTCTTGTTTTTATTCATCCTTATCATCCTCACTTTCTTTAAAATATTCGTCAATAGCCTCTTGTAAATATTCAAGTGCGCCAATAACTTTCGAATAGTCCATACGGGTTGGTCCAATAAGAGCTATTTTACCATTATTATTTTTGTCGAAATGAATATTTGCACTAACTACAGATAAATCATCAATTTCTGCGATTGTGTTTTCATCCCCAATCATTACACATATATCATCATTTGAGTCAAATTGACGCCAAACATCTTGGTTTTCTAATAAATTAACTAATTTTCTTAATTTATTAAGGTTACTGGTGAATTCTGGTTGTTCCAAAATATTTGCTCTTCCAAATACTGAAACTCTTTCAGCAGTAAACTTTAAAAATGCTTCCAAAAATGCTTTAAATATGACCTCATGTTGTTTAACTGCATCAGCCAAAATTGGTTTAATTGAGTTAACCTTATCTACTACTTGGCTAATTTTTGTTCCACTTATTCTATCATTTAGTATTTCAACACAATTTTCTAAATCATTCATTGCAATAGAATCAGGAATACTAAATATTTTATGTTCCACATGTCCTCTATCGGTAACAAACAAGGCGACTGCACTTGTTGAAGTAAGTGGCATCAATTGAACCTTTGAAAGACATTCTTCATTGGAATCAGGTCCTAACATAACAGATGTTAAATTAGTCATTTGCGAAATAATTTCACAACCATGTTTAATTACTTCGTTAATTTGAATATCCTTTTGAGAAAAAAGAGCTTGAATCTTTTCTTTAGTATCATCATCAATACAATTTTTTTCTCTTAAGGAATCAACATAATAACGATATCCCATTGGACTAGGAACACGACCACTAGATGTATGAGTTTTCTCAAGATATCCAAGATTTTCTAATTCTGCCATCTCACTTCTGATGGTAGCACTTGAATATGGAAGATTATATTTATCAATAAGTGAATGTGATCCAACTGGTTCAGCAGTCCTTACAAATTCTTCAACAATAAGCTTCAATATTCGTTGTTTTCTATTTAATTCTTGCATAACTTACCTCCTACTCTAGCACTCCACTTTTTTGAATGCTAATATTATTATACACGCTATCTTAGCACTGTCAATAGTAAAGTGCTAAAAAAATAATATATTTAAAAAACTATCAAATGATAGTTTTAAATCTGCAAATTTTAATCAAGCATCGTCTCTTATTTTCATGGTTTTTGAATTTGTGCAAGCATCAAAAACTGATATTTGAGTTCTATAAAGAAGCATATAAGCAATATTGAATATTGCAAGCGGAAAAAGGGATTGCAATAAACTTCTCATTATAATTTGGCCAACTCGCATTTTAGAGTCATTTTCAGAAACTACTCTTACATTGAAGATAATACCTCCAATAGATACTCCTTTAAAAAACAAGAAACAAATCAATATATAAATAAAATAGAATATTACAGTATATATTTGAGGTGTAGTAAAAAAGTAAAGGAAATAATTTAAAAATGGCAATTTTATTTTTAAAACATAAATTGCTATTAAAGAAAGAATTAATGCAAAAAGTACATCTGTAAAATATGCAAGGAATCTTTTTTCAAAATTAGCTTTCAATTTTATCACCTCACTAATAATATAACACACTAGTAATTTAAATTCATTGTCAAGGTAGTAATAATATAATTCAGTATATATATTCCTTTTTCACTTACATATATTGACCTATCATCTTTTTTTAGTAAACCTTGATTTTCCAATTTTTCTACTTGTTGACAATACTTAGAGAAAAAATCAACACCAAACTTACTTAGATAATCTTTTAAAATAATACCTTCTTTTAAACGAAGACGCAACATAATATATTCAAATTCTTGCTCATTTTTGCCAATCATCTTTTCTTCTTTAACAATTTTACCTCTCACATAATCGGTTATTGAAGAAGAGTTAGCATATCTAATATCATTTATATATCCATGAGCTCCAGGCCCAACGCCAACATAATAATCATCATTCCAATATTTCAAATTATGCTTAGATTCCATTCCTCTTTTACAAAAATTACTTACTTCGTATCTGTAATACTCTTTTTTACTTAATTCTTCATTAATAATATTGTACATTTCATAAATTCTATCATCATTTAGCGCTTTAATATCATTTAATTTAAAGATAGTATTATCTTCTATTACTAATGGATAAAATGAAACATGAGGAATATCTAATTTTAAAAAGAAATTTAAGTCAACCAATAAATCAGCTTTCTTTTGTGATGGCAAGCCAAATATTATATCAATTGAAATATTGCCTATTCCCGCTTTTTTTAATCTATCAATCCCAAGTTCTACATCCTCATTGTGATGGGATCTATTAAGTAACTTTAGCATTTTCTCATTTGAAGTTTGAACTCCGATAGAAATTCTATTGACACCATATTTTTTAAATAAATCCACTTTCTCAAAGGTTAAGTTTTCTGGGTTAGTTTCAATAGTAAATTCGCAAGTAGTAGCTTTAAAAGCACTAACAACTTTTAGCAAACTTTCTAATTGGATAGTACTTAGTGATGTAGGGGTTCCCCCACCAATATAAATTGTTGAAAATTTAATCTCTTTGTAGCTTAACAATTCTTTTTCTAAAGATATTAAATACTTATCTACATTTTCTTTTTCATAAAGAAATTTTGTGAAATTACAATAACTACATATTTTCGAACAAAATGGTACATGTATATACAAGGCATCAACCTTGTTTTTCATATTAGTCGTCTCCAACCTCTTTCTTTTCATCAAAGTCCTTAGGCTTTTTTTCAACTATAATCATGCTTTCTTCTTCTTCTTTAGCAATTTCTTCTGAAGAAAGCTTTTCTTGAGATTTCTTGCTTTTTGTTGTTTCTTCTTTGTTGATTTTTCTTTTTAGAAACAAAGAAACTCCTAACAAAACTAGCGCAATGCCAATAATAACAAGTGTCGTACCTAAATCCATATATGTTAACCTTCTTTCCTAACTATATTTGGTGTGTATACAAATTTATTTTTTAATTGTTCCTTGCGATATAATCCAACAGTTACTAAAAAATCCATTGATGTTCTCGCTGTTTCATAAGCACAATCAACAAATTGCTTAAATTGACTTATCGTATAATAACGTCCTTCAACTCTATGAGTAGCGAAGAAGAATGCTTGATGGTATTTAATTAGAGGATTCATTTCTACTAAATGCTTGGCATATTCTTCCTCAGTTAGTCCATCCAATTGAGAAACATCTATTTCTAAATCTGTATCCATTTTAGTAATACTCTCTTTATAATTAATTTCCTCAATATTTTCCTTTTTAATGTTAATTTTTTCTAAATTATCTTCTTCAACTTTCTCGTCTAACTTTTCAATATTTTCAAAAACTTTTTTGTTTTCTTCATATTTTTGAGGCTCTTGCATATCATTTATATTATCTATTTTATCAATGCTTTTATTGTCTACTGTCAACTCTTCAATTTTATCTGTTTCTTCCTTGTTTTTATCAACATATTTTAAGAAAGGATCATCAATAAAATCAAATTGTTTTTTTTCTTTTTTATCATTGCTTGACTCATTGAATTGTTTGAAATATTCTGTTGTGTTTTCTAGATTATCATTTTCTTTTTCAATCTCTTCAATTGCTTGTTTAGGAGTTTCTTTTGCTACCTCAACAATTTTTTCAATATATACAGGGACTTCTTTTTCCACTACTTTTTCAACAATCTTTTCAACCACACCTACTTCAGAATATATTGGTTTTGGTTCCTCAATTTTCTGAAGATTTTTCAATCTCCAGCTAATAGAATCAAAAACCAATTGACATAGCAATAATATTCCATATGTTACATCTCCGCTTCTTTTTATTTCATCAAAGATTAATGCAAAATCATCTTTTCTTTGAAGAATAAATTCAGAAAGCGAAAGATAATAACTGGATTCACCATAACCAGAATCTGCTAGAACTTTTTGATATATGAATAAGGCAACCTCTTCATTATACTTTTCAAATGGTGAAACATATAAAAGATAAAAATACATTATTGCCGCTATTATAAATGGTGACATTTCAAAATCAGAATCATAGAATTCAAAAAAACTTGACATGAACTCAGGTATTCTTTCACATTGAGCACCTTCAAATGTTGTAGTATTAGGAACCTTCAAGTCAAAATTTCGATAAACAAAATTATTATCTTGAATATCAATGCTTGATAATCTCGAAATCATATCTCTAAATATTTGTTTATCTATTTTTAAAGAAGGATTTTCCAATAGATATTTCGTGGTTTTATATATCCCATAAACATGGGTGTCTTTAAGATGAGGACTTGTTACGTCCATCATCACTTCAATATCTTTATCAGATACTTGTATTTCTTCTTGACTTGCAAATATTAACAAATCTTCTTTTAACACCTCATCAATAAAATTATCTATAGGTTTATGATCAGAAATTGATTGAAGTAATTTCAATTTTTCAAAAAGATTAGAGAACTTGAACATCAGTCTTTCAGTTGAGTTAGCAATTCCCATTATTGATGGTGTTAAAACAACACTGAAAGGTATTCTATCAAATTTTTTAATCTCTAATGGGAATCTATATTTCTCTCTATACTCACTAACTTGTCTCCAAATTGAATCAGCTAGTTGTTCTCCCATTCTATTAGCAATTTCTTTTTTTGATAAATACTCTATATCAGTAAATTTACGTGCAATGTCTATAGTCGATGCCATGCTATCACCTCTAATAATAAGATTATATCAATAAAACCTAAATAAATCTATATTTTGCAACTAAAAAACTACTAAAAGATTATTATTAGTAGTTTTGCGTGATTTATTCATCATCATCCATGCTTAAAACTGCCATGAATGCTTCTTGAGGAACTTCAACTGTACCAATTGATTTCATTCTTTTTTTGCCTTCTTTTTGTTTTTCAAGAAGTTTCTTTTTTCTAGTAATATCTCCGCCATAGCACTTTGCCAAGACATCTTTTCTTACAGCTTTTATGTTAGTTCTTGCAATAACTTTGCCTCCAATAGCAGCTTGAATAGGCACCTCAAATTGTTGCTTAGGAATTATCCTTTTGAGTTTTGACGCTAATATTTGCCCTCTATTAAAAGCAGAGTCACGATGAACAATAGTTGCTAATGCATCAACTTGTTCTCCGTTTAATAAAATATCAAGTTTCACAAGATTTGATTCTTTATATCCAGTTAATTCATAATCAAGAGAAGCATATCCTTTTGAATATGATTTTAATTTGTCAAAGAAATTGTATATTATCTCAGAAAGGGGCATTTCATATATCAAAATCATTCTAGTATTATCAACATACACTAAATCCTTATAAATTCCTCTTTTTTCTTGACACAATTCCATCAATGGGCCGACATATTCACTAGGAGTCATTATTGAAGCCTTAACGTATGGCTCTTCAATTCTGTCTATACTTTGAATGTCGGGAAGTTTTGAAGGATTATCTAACTTCACCATTTCCCCATCAGTCTTAAACACATGATACACCACGGAAGGGGCTGTACATATGAGATTAAGATCATATTCTCTTTCTAATCTTTCTTGTATAACATCCATGTGCAATAAGCCCAAAAAACCGCATCTAAATCCGAACCCTAATGCCTGTGATGTTTCTGGTTCATATACTAACGATGAATCATTTAATGACAATTTATCCAAGGCATCTTTTAAATCGCTATATTTATCATTATCTACTGGAAACAAGCCACAATAGACCATTGACAACATTTTCCTATATCCTGGTAAAGGCTTAGGAGCTGGATTATCAAGCAATGTTACTGTATCACCAACATGGATATCCTTAACATTTTTAATTGTGGCAGCCACCCATCCAACCTCACCTGCTTGCAGTGATTCCTTCTTAACTTCCTTAGGATTTCTTATTCCTAATTCTTGAACCTCATACACTGCACCATTTGACATTAATTTAATCTTATCTTTAACTTTTAAACATCCCTCTTTAATACGAACAAAAATAATTACTCCTCTATATGAATCGTATAGTGAGTCAAAAATTAATGCCTGCAATGGGTTTTCATCTTTTCCTGTTGGAGCTGGTATATACTTTATTACAGCCTCAAGAACATCTTTGACATTTAATCCAGTTTTTGCAGATATTTTAGGTGCGTGAGAAGCTGGAAGTCCTATAACATTCTCAATTTCATCAACAACCAATTCTGGATTTGCAGATGGCAAATCTATTTTATTTATTACAGGAATTACTTCCAGATTATTATCAACTGCTAAATACAAATTTGCTAAAGTTTGAGCCTCAATTCCCTGAGTAGCATCAATAACCAATAATGCACCTTCACATGCTGCCAAAGAACGAGATACCTCATAAGTAAAATCAACATGCCCTGGAGTATCAATTAAATTAAAAATATATTTTTCTTTACTATCAGAAAAATATTCAATTTGAACAGCATTTAATTTTATCGTTATTCCTCTTTCTCTTTCAAGATCCAAATTATCTAATATTTGAGCCTTCATCTCACGTTTTTCAACTGTATTTGTCAGTTCTAATATTCTATCTGCAAGTGTAGACTTACCATGATCTATATGAGCAATAATTGAGAAATTTCTTATCTTGCTTTTATCAAATGACATTGTATCACTCCTTACAACAAACTATTCCAAATCAAATCTTTTATTCAATATGCTTTCTTTCAACCCATTAATAAAACTAAGGGATGACATCTTTTTTCTTCCTTCAAATTGCATTAATTCAATTCTTAGTGCACCATCATATGTTTTCACTACTATTCCTTTTTCAAGCGAAATTATCGTCCCTGGAATTGCTTTATCATTATTAGAAATTTTATAACAACTATATATTTTTACAATTTTCCCCTCTAAAACAGAATAAGCACCCGGTTGTGGAGAGAGACCTCTAATTAGATTGAAAATATCAACACTACTTTTATTCCAATTAATTTTTTCTTCTTCCCTTTTTATGTTGTATCCATAAGTAACTGCATTTTCATCTTGGGGGATACCCATGCACTTACCAGCAAAATATTCTGGAAGAAATTCAACAATCATGTTGGATGCCATAGTTTGCAAACGCAAACTAAGCGTCTCTAAATTATCGCTCTCATATATTGGTGTCTCCATCTGACTAAATATTTTGCCTGCATCCATTTTATATATCATTTCCATTATAGTAATACCAGTTTTATCATACCCATTTATCAAACTGCGATGTATTGGAGCGCCACCTCTTAATTTCGGCAATAATGATGCATGAATATTAAGGCAACCAAATGTTGGAATTTTTAACATAGCCTCAGGAATTATTTGACCATATGCACATGTAATAATCAAATCAGGAAAAAGTTTTTCAACAAAACTATAATCATTTTTTATTTTTTCAACTTGAAAAACTGGGATGTTATATTTTTTGCCAATTTCTTTAGTTGGTGTATTTACCATTTCTTGTTTCCGCCCTATAGGTCTATCTGGTTGAGATATAATTGCTACAACATTCCAACCATCATTAATTATTTTTTCAAAAACATTAGCCGCAAAAAATGGCGTTCCCATCAATATAATTCTTTTATTCTTCATATAATCACCTCTAGCATTATCTAAATGCTCCAATTAAAAACAATTCTAATCCTTGAAACCTATCTATTTTACCGCTTTTTATCTTAAAATCCAATTGGGATAAATCATTTAATGTTTTCAACATTCCCTCTAAAGTAACGCTACCAATTTTTCTCAAATTTACTGCAACCCTAGATGTTTTTACGCCAAGTTCATCGGCTATTTCTATTTCATTTTTCCCTAAATTATATAAATATGATACTTGGTACAAAAATCTTATTTGTGATCCCATAACTGATATTAAATAAATTGGCTCAACATTTTGAGTTCTTAAATCTCTATATATTGATAAGGCTGTAGAATTATCGTGATTTATTAGTGCATTAGCTATTCCAAACTCACTCTTTTCAAGCGGAATGGCAACAAGATTTCCAATTATATTCTCATCAATTTTATTTGAATATAAAGATATTTTGTCAACTTCATTTATAACATCAACTAAATCAGTTCCTACTCTTGATATAAAGGATGCCAATGCCTTTTCGGTTATTTCAATTTTTCTATTACTGAAAAGTTTTCTTACTACTACTGGCCAATCTTCTTTTGATATATCATTTACTTCTATAATTTTAGAAAAATTAACTATTTTTCTTATATTATCATTCTTGGTGTCAAGTTTCTTCCCTAAAAAAGTAAATATTAATGTCGTAAAAGAATTTTGATTTGATGCATAATTAAGCAATAGTGATATATCATTTAAATCCATATCATTATCTAAATATGGTTTTAGAATTTTGATGTCAGATAAAAATGAACTATTTTTAACAAGCACGACTTTCTGAGTATCCAAAAATGGATAAGTAGAAACATCATCTATAATCTGTTTGATTGAAGATTGCTCAAAATCGAAATTAATTAAATTAAAATCATCTATCTTTTTGAGTGTGCTACTTATCAAATTCTTTACTTGTTTCATTACAATTGGCTCTTGAACACCATAAATAATGTATATCAATTTTATCACCTTTTAAATTATATCATGATTTAATTATTTATTAATAAGAATTTCATTTATTTTTAGGATGTAATCATTCATTTTTGTTACTATTATTGTGCCTTGTAAATCAGTTCTATAATATTTAATATTATTCCTGTATAATCTAACCAATACTTCAAAATTAGGATGACCATAATAATTATTTTTGCCAACACTAATAATTGCCAAAGTAGGTTTTATTGATTTTAAAAATTCTTCAGAAGTTGATGTTTTTGAGCCATGATGGCTTATTTTAAGAACATCTATTCTTAAATCTGGATATTCCTTTATTATATTTTTTTCTACTATTGAAGATATATCTCCTGTAAATAGATATTTTAAATCATTTGCTTCTAAATAAATTACTAGACTATTATCATTACCATTATCATAATTACCATTATTAATATTAAATATCTTTTTATTGCCAACAATTATATCAGTAAAATTATTCCTTTCATAAACTTTTTCAACATTAAAATTTGATAATAAAGTTGAAAGTGCTCCATTATGATCAAAATCATCATGACTTATAATCACATAATCTAATTTTTTAATTCCTTTTGCTTTTAGATATGGAATTATTCTTTTTGTGGAATAATCATAATACTTACTACCTCCCGTATCAATTAACATATTCCCAGAATTATTTCTATAACTTATCAAGGCACAATCTCCCTGTCCTACATCTATAAAGCTAACCTCATCCTTGAAACATAAATAAGGTTTATAGTACTTCAATACGCAAATAATGATTATTAACGAAAAGTATTTTAATGAAAT
>Ga0172378_10003568_pt1 | contig 14621 bp, 14 predicted proteins | sample GrowelOW332metaG_FD_119755 | JGI IMG/M metagenome (GOLD analysis project Ga0172378, IMG submission 119755) | Groundwater microbial communities from an aquifer near a municipal landfill in Southern Ontario, Canada - Pumphouse #3_1 metaG | ecosystem: Environmental > Aquatic > Deep subsurface >... | reverse complement strand
GTTTCTTTCAGATGCACTTATTAGTCTTAATTTTTCTCATGATGATGAAAAAGAAAATCAAATAATGAGTCTTGTAAATGATGCTATTGATTTAAGAAACGATATATTCCATCAAATCAATCATCCAGATAAAGAGAATTTAAAAGCATATTTTAATAAGTTACATAAAGATTTTTTCTCTGGACTAGATAAAATTTATGATAAATTAAGCGCTGTAGTAAATTCAGATCCTTCTAATAAAAAGGTAGCAGATAAAAAAACTACAACCAAAAAGCCTGCAGCTGCTAAGAAACCAGCTAAAAAAACAGAAGTAAAAATTGAAGAAAAAATTGAAGAAAAAGCAGAATAATATTTATTTAGATATAATGCAAAAAGAGGAAATCAATGATTTCCTCTTTTTTTTTAAAAAAAATTACTAGGTCAGGTAGCAACTAGGAAATTTTTATTCCATTTTACAACTACTTATAAACCAGCCATTTGAAATCCAGCATAAAAATTTATGCTCTGCTAGGTGACCTAGAAAAAAAGGTATGTCATTTGACTGACATACCTTTTTTAATATCTATTTAAAAATTATTTATTCTGCAGCAGAATCTGTTTTAGGTGCTTCTGAAGCTGGAGTGTTAGTTTCAGCTTTTGGAGCATCTGAAGAGTGACGATCATCTCTACGGTCATCTCTACGATAGCTACCTCTATGGTCATCACGACGATCGTCACGACGATAACCACCTCTATTGTCGTCACGACGTCCATTAGTAGGACGTCTATCATTAGTTCTTGGCCTTCTTTCTGGTTCAACCCATCCTTCAGGTTTTTCCATCAAAGCCTTTTTAGAAAGACGCATCTTTCCAGATCTTTTGTCAACTTCAAGAAGTTTAACATCAACTTCATCTCCTACTTTTAAAACATCTTCTACTTTATCGATTTTTTTATAATCAAGTTCTGATATATGAAGTAAACCTTCTTTACCAGGAAGAATTTCTACGAAAGCTCCGAAATCAAGAATTGAAACTACCTTACCATGATATGTCTCACCCACTTCAGGAACAGTCGTTATAGCATTTATTCTAGCTATAGCTGCATCCATACATTCTTTATTATCTCCAAAAATATCAACAATACCTACACCATCACCTTCTGTAATAGTAACTGTAGCTCCAGTAGTTTTCTGAATATCTTGAATAGTCTCTCCACCTTTACCAATCACTGCTCCGATAAAATCAGAAGGAATAGTAATTTGTATAAGACGAGGAACATTTGAATTTAATTCTTCACGAGGTTCTGAGATAGTTTTCATCATCTCAGCCATAATATGTTCACGACCCTTACGAGCCTGTTCAAGGGCTTCTTCAAGAACTGAATATGGAAGACCATCAACTTTTATATCCATTTGAGTAGCAGTAATACCGTCTTTAGTACCTGTTACTTTAAAGTCCATATCTCCTAAGTGATCTTCATCGCCTAAAATATCTGTAAGAATAGAATATTTATCAGATTTATCATCTGAAATAAGTCCCATAGCTACACCAGCTACTGGTTTTTTCAATTTAATTCCTGCATCCATTAAAGCCATTGTACCTGCACAAACAGTAGCCATAGACGATGAACCATTTGATTCAAGAATATCTGAAACTACACGTACAGCATAAGGATTCTCTGGAGCTAATGGAACCATTGGTTTAAGAGCACGCATAGCTAAATTTCCATGACCTACTTCTCTACGACCAACTCCTCTTTGAGCCTTAGCTTCACCTGTTGAGTAAGGAGGAAAATTATAATGTAAAACAAACTGTTGGGTTTCTTTAGCGAGAACTGCATCATTTTCTTTCATATCCATTTTAGAACCTAATGTTACAGTAGCTAATGCTTGAGTCTCTCCACGAGTGAAAATAGCAGAACCATGAGCTCCTGGAAGATAACCTGTCTCACACCAAATAGGACGAACCTCGTCTAGTTTACGACCATCAAGGCGTTGCTTTTCATCAAGAATCATACGTCTCATAGATTCTTTTTCTACTGAGCCATAATATCTAGTAACCATTCCTTCTTTCTCAGCTCTTTCTTCTTCTGGAATAGTTTCCATGAATTCTTCTTTTAAAGCACTAAAGGCATCTTCTCTTTCGTGTTTTGCTATACCGCTCTTAGCTATTTTATAGCATTTATCATAGCAGTATTTTTCAACTTCAGCTTTAAGTTCATCATCATTAACCTCATGGCAGTAAGTTCTTTTTACAGTACTTCCGACTTCTTCAGCCAACTCTAACTGAGCTGTACATTGAATTTTAATAGCTTCGTGAGCGAATTTAATCGCATCAAGCATATCTTTCTCGCTTACCTCATTCATCTCGCCCTCTACCATCATAATATTATCATAAGTAGCAGCGACCATTATATCAATATCCGTCCCTTTCATCTGAGAAAAGTTAGGATTAATCATGAATTTACCATCTTTACGAGCAACTCTTACTTCCGAAATAGGAGCCTCGATAGGAATATCACTAACAGCTAACGCAGCAGAAGCAGCTAATCCTGCTAATGCATCAGGTTGTATATCTTTATCGGCAGATATTAAATTAACGAATACGTAAACTTCTGCATGAAAATCAGCTGGAAATAAAGGACGTAATGCTCTATCAATAAGTCTAGCTATCAATACTTCATAATCAGATGCACGTCCTTCTCTTTTCATAAAACCGCCTGGGTAGCGACCTGCAGCAGCATATTTTTCTTTATAATCAACTTGTAAAGGCATAAAGTCTACATCTTCTTTAGCATCTTTAGCACAAGTTACAGCAGCGAGTAACATAGTGTTACCCATCTTTACGACTACGGAACCATCAGCTTGTTTGGCTAACTTACCAGTCTCGATTTCAATTGTTCTACCATCGTCTAACGTGATAGTTTTTTTTACTATATTCATATAATATTTTTTCTGCTCTCCCCCTTTGGGAGTAATTAATTTTATAAACAAAAAAGGCTGTTCTATAAACAAGAACAACCTTTGTCTTTTTACTTACGAAGGTTAAGTGCCTTCACGATTCCTCTGTATCTCTCAATGTCCTTTTCCTTTAGATAATCTAGAAGGCGACGTCTCTTACCTACTAATCTTAAAAGAGAACGATGGGTACCTGTGTCCTTTTTATTCTCTTTAAGGTGTTGAGTAAGGTGATCGATACGGTAGGAAAATAGTGCAATCTGACTCTCAGCTGAGCCGGTGTCTGTATTAGACTTTCCGTATTGTCCGAAAATCTCTTGCTTTTTGCCAGAGTTTAAATATTCTGCCATAATACGCAATTGATTAATATGTTATGTCCCAAAATTGGGTTTGCAAATATAAATAAATTATATGAGAAACCAATAATAGATATGAAAAAATTTGTCATATCTTTGTAATATTGACTAAGAAAAAAAAATTGGATAAAATATATACACATAAGAATTTAGGAGAAATAACGATAACTAAAAAAAAAAGAAATAAAAATATTCGTTTATCTATTCGAAAAGAAAAGATTAGAGTATCTATTCCTTTTTTTGTTTCATACACTAAAGCTATACAATTCATAACTAAAAATGAAAGTTGGATTAATCATACATTAGCAACACAAAAAAGTAATCGTGAATCGCTTGAGGCACAGCATAAGGTACTTCCTTGTCTTAATACTACCACAGAGATAGAAGAAGCTAGAAAAACGGCAAGACTCATTCTAGAACCACGTCTTGCTAGTATTGCCATAAAATATGGTTTTAAATATAATAAAGTAGGTATTAAGAATAATAAGTCTAATTGGGGTAGCTGCTCCAGTAAAAGGAATATAAATTTGAACATAAGATTAATTTATCTACCCGAAATTTTAGCGGATGCAGTAATTCTTCATGAACTGGCACATCTTCATCATCTAAATCATGGACCTAGATTTCATCAAGAATTAGACACTCTTATAAAAGATTATACTAATAATTTATACACAGAGAAAAGAGCATTTAAAGAACTACTTGAATGGCATTTATATTGATAAAAACTCTAATTTTAGCTTAAATTTATATGTTTTTTCTTTCTGATTAGAATTATTAAAAAAGAGATGCTCAATAAGAACACCTCTTTTTTAATATAGATTATAAAATATCCTTAACTACCAAACATTAAGAGGACGATTACTCATCATTTCATTTACTTCCTTACGTACAGCAGTTATAACATCTTCATTTTCAACATTTTCAAGTACTCTATCAATAAGTTCCACTACTTTAGGCATATCAGTCTCGACAAGACCTCTCGATGTAATAGCAGGAGTACCTACTCTAAAGCCAGAAGTTTGGAAAGGAGAACGACTATCGAAAGGAACCATATTTTTATTCAAGGTTATATCAGCTCTAACTAATACTTTTTCTGCCACCTTACCAGTAAGGTCAGGAAATTTAGTTCTAAGATCAATTAGCATAAGATGATTATCTGTACCACCTGAGACTACATCATAACCTCTTTTCAAAAATTCATCACACATAACTTTTGCATTTTTCTGAACCAGAATTTGATATTCTTTAAATTCTGGTTGAAGAGCTTCATAAAAAGCAACAGCTTTAGCTGCTATTACATGCTCTAACGGCCCACCTTGTTCACCTGGGAATACAGCTGAATCTAATAAAGTTGACATTTTTTTAGTAACACCCTTTTTAGTTTTCAAACCCCAAGGATTATCAAAATCTTTACCCAAAAGAATAACTCCACCACGAGGACCTCTTAGAGTCTTATGAGTAGTAGAAGTAACGATATGTGCATATTTAAGCGGGTTCTTTAATAGACCTGCAGCGATAAGTCCAGCTGGATGAGCCATATCAACCCAAAGTATAGCATGAATTTTATCTGCAATGGCACGCATTCTTTCCCAATCCCATTCACGAGAATAGGCAGAAGCTCCTCCAATTATCATTTTAGGTTTATATTTCAAAGCCTTAACTTCCATCTCATCATAATCAATCAATCCAGTCTGCTGATTCACACCATAAGCTATTGGATTATAAATAATACCAGACATATTAACAGGTGATCCATGAGTTAAATGTCCGCCGTGAGATAAATCTAAACCCATAAATGTATCTCCTGGATTTAAACAAGTTAAATATATCGCCATATTAGCTTGAGCACCAGAGTGAGGTTGAACATTAGCATATTCAGCATCAAACAGTTTACATAATCTGTCAATAGCTAATTGTTCAGATTGATCTACTATTTCACAACCACCATAATATCTATGCCCAGGATAACCTTCTGCATATTTATTGGTCATTACAGATCCCATTGCTTTTAACACTTGATCTGTTACGAAATTTTCAGAAGCGATTAGCTCCAAGCCTTTTTTCTGACGATTTTCTTCTTGTTTTATCAAATCAGATATTTGTGAATCTTTTTTCATTGTAAGGGTTTTTATTTTACTTTTGCGAATGTAAATATATTTTAAGAATTGACCAAAATGTTTAGAAAATTATTAAACTCAGAATTAGGAAGACCTGACGTCGAAGAGTATAAAAAAATAGAAAAAATACCTGTTACAGTCATTCTGGACAATATTAGAAGCATGCATAACGTAGGTTCTGTATTTAGAACATGTGATGCATTTAAAATAAAAAAAATTATACTATGTGGAATCACCTCCACTCCACCAAACCCTCAAATTCACAAATCTGCACTAGGAGCTGAATTTTCTGTTGACTGGGAATATGAAAAAGAAACTTTAGAGTCAATAAAAAAATTAAAAAGAGAAGGTATGGCAATACTGAGCGTTGAACAAGCAGTGGGTTCAACATCACTAGAAGACTTGTGGGAAAATGAAGTAGTTAAAAAAACAAACATTCCCGAATCTAAAGGCTTAGCTTTAGTCTTCGGGAATGAAGTAATGGGTGTTCAACAAGAAGTAGTTAATAATAGTGATTTATGTGTAGAAATCCCTCAATTTGGCACCAAACATTCATTAAATATTTCAGTTTCTACAGGTGTCGTTCTTTGGGAAATTATGCGACATTATATATAGTCTACGGATTCATTAAATCAGTATTAACAAAGCCAAGAATATCATTTATCGATTCAATAGCTGCAGCTGCAGGCCCTTCAGGTTCAATAAGTTTTGCCTTATTATATGCATTTATAGCATCACCCCATGACTCTTGCCTACGATAAATAGTTCCAAGTAAATACCAACCTTCAGAACTCTTAGGATTTTTCTCTAGATAACTTTCCAAACTCTGATATGCTAAGTCTAAATCTCCATCAACTAGAATTTTTTCTATTTCTTGTAATTTCATTTTATATCAATTTATACCATACCACTAAAGCCCATGAAAGCCATAGCTAAGATTCCAGCTGTTAATAAAGCTATAGGAACTCCTTTAAAATCGTGTGGCACATCAGATAAATCTAATTGTTCACGAATACCAGCAAATAGCACCAATGCTAAACCAAATCCAATAGCACTAGCGGTAGCATAAACTACCGATTGCCCCATATTTAACATATGAGAGGCTCCTCCAAATGTAAAATCTTTCGTTACTACCATGATAGCAACTCCTAATACTGCACAATTAGTAGTAATAAGAGGTAAAAATATTCCAAGAGCTTGATATAATGCTGGTGACACTTTTTTAAGTATTATCTCCACCATTTGTACTAAACCTGCTATCACTAATATAAACATCAATGTCTGCATAAATTCTATATGAAGAGGAATAAGTACATACGATTGAAGAATATATGTTACTAATGTGGCAATAGCCATTACGAATGTTACAGCTCCTGCCATACCTATGGCAGTATTAACTTTACCAGATACTCCTAAGAATGGACATATTCCCAAAAACTGAGTAAGTACGATGTTATTAACAAAAATAGCTGATATTATAATTAAAAAATATTCCATATCTATTTATTATACATTTTTGATTTAAGTTTATTAAACAACACCATTAAGTATCCAAGAACGATGAATGCACCAGGTGCTAATATGAATGCTAAAACTCCTCCATGAGGTAAGAATTGCATCCCGAAGAATGTACCCGCTCCTAAAATTTCTCTAATAAGTCCCAAAACAGTAAGAGAAAGAGTAAATCCTAGACCTATACCTAAACCATCTAAAGCAGAATCTAAAGGAGGATTTTTACTAGCAAATGATTCAGCACGTCCAAGAACTATACAGTTCACAACGATAAGAGGAATAAATATACCAAGAGTTTTATATAATTCAGGTACATATGCTTGCATAAGTAACTGAAGTACAGTTACAAAAGCTGCTATTACGACTATAAATGCTGGTATTCTTACTTTATCAGGAATTGATTTAGCTAATAACGAGATAGCAAAATTTGATAGAATCAAAACAAACATAGTAGCTAAACCCATACCCATACCATTTATAGCAGAAGTAGTAGTTCCTAAAGTAGGACACATACCCAACACTAATACAAATGTCGGATTTTCTTGAATAAGTCCTTTTGTTATTATTTTAAATTTTCCCATGTCTGATTATTTTTCTTGGTTTTCATTAATTTTATTAAAAATTATACCAGCAGTATTTACTGCATCGCAATAAGCTCGCGATGAAATGGTTGAAGCACTAATCGCATCAATCTGTCCTCCATCTTTCTTAACTTTAAACACGGACTTAGCTATATTAGCTTTATTAAACTGATCTGCGAAACAACCAGGTTGTCTTATAGTAATTCTTGCTCCTAAACCAGGTGTTTCTGCATGTTGAACCACTGCAGTATTATATATAATACCATCTGCAGTTACGCCTACCATAAGAGTTATTAATCCACTATAACCTTTAGTCGTTTTAGACTGTATAGCATAAGCAACGATTTGACCATCTTTTTTAGCAGGATAAACAGTTATTGAATCTTCAGCATTTAGCTGAACTTTAAACATCTCTTTAGATGGTTGATTATCAAAAGTAGGTACAACTTCTTGAATAGAAGCATTAATTTTAGCAGTCTCTGCTGCATCAATAGGACCTTTAGTTAAACCATATACGACACCTAAGATAGCAGAACTAACTAGACATATTAGGGTTAAAACTAATACCATATTTCCAAATGTAGATTTCTTTGCCATTATTTTGCCTCCTTTGAAAATCTTTTAGCTTTTACAAATTTATTTATAAGAGGAACGACTGCATTCATTAATAATATAGCGAATGACATTCCTTCTGGATATGCTCCAAAATAACGAATAAACATCGTCAAAACTCCAATACCAATACCGAAAATAATCATTCCTTTCGGCTCCATAGGGGAAGTAACATAATCAGTAGCCATATATATAGCTCCAAGTAATGCACCACCAGTAAGAATATTAAATAAAGGATCAGTGTATTGTGAAGGATCTATAGACCAGAAAATTCCAGAGACTACAAACATAGTACCTATAACAGCTAGTGGAATATGAGGCTTAATAACTTTTTTAACTAGAAGGTATACAAAACCAAGCAATAAAGCTAAGGCTGACATCTCACCAGCAGAACCACCCATACCGAAGAACAACATACTCAAATAATTATGACCTTCAGGAAATATTTCTTGAATAGTTTGACCTTGCGACAGACCTTCACTAACCGCACTAAGTGCAGTTGCTCCTGATGTAGCATCAATATGAGCCAATGAAGTAAACATATCAGTCAATGGAACTGCTCCTGGACCAATATATCTAGTCATGATAGCAGGGAAAGAAATAAGTAATAAAACACGTGCTACTAAAGCAGGGTTAAATATATTCTGTCCTAAACCGCCAAAAGTCATTTTGGTAATACCTATAGCTACTATAGCGCCTATAAGTATCATCCACCAAGGAGAACAAGCTGGTAAATTTAATGCTAATAAAACACCGGTAACTGCTGCCGACCAATCATTAATAGTAACTTTGGTTTTTAAAATAAAGCGCTGAATAAAATATTCAAATAAAACACAGGAAACTACTGATACCAATAGAACTGTAAGAGCAGGTAAACCATAAGCTAATACAGAAACTATCATCGCAGGAATTAATGCTATGACTACATCAAGCATCATCCTTCTAGTAGTATTCGCTGAGTGAATATGTGGCGCTGGGGAAACAAGTAACTTTTTCATATCTCAGATATTATTTTTCTTTTTTATTGTTTTCCGAATTCTTTTGAGCAGCTGCTTTTTGAGCAGCAGCTCTTCCTCTCATCACTCCCATTACATCAGCCTTAGCGACTCTTATGTAATCTAAAAGAGGAATATTAGCAGGACAAGTATATAGACAACATCCACATTCTATACAATCATATACCTCATTCTTTTCTAATTCTTCGAGATTATTCTTCTTAGTATATCTAATTAACAGATATGGTTCCAAGCCCATAGGACAAGCCTCTATACATTTACCACATCGTATGCAATTCGATTCTTCTTTTCTAACAGTTTGTTCTGCTGTAAGAACTAAAATAGCAGAAGAAGCTTTTACTGTAGGAGCATTAAGATTAGCTATCGCTTTTCCCATCATAGGGCCACCACTAATTAACTTAGCAGCCTGCTCTGGAACACCACCTATATAATCCATGATTTCATTCATAGGAGTACCAACTCTTAATCTGAAATTTTTCTGAACAGGTAAACAATCCCCAGTAACAGTAATAACACCCTCAAATAATGGTTTATTCTTTTGAACAGCTTCATATACAGCGATGGCAGTAGCACAGTTTTGAACAACTGCACCAACAGAAATAGGAAGTTTTCCTGAACCAACATATCTGCCAGTCATAGCTTGAATTAACTGTTTTTCACCACCTTGTGGGTATTTTTTCTCCAAAGTAACTACTTGAATACCAGTATACTTGGATTCAAAACTTTTCAATTTAGCTATAGCATCTGGTTTATTATCCTCCACTCCGATCTTACAAACATCTACATTCAACGCCTTCATAATAACAGCTGCACCAACGAAAATTTGTTCAGGCTGCTCAAGCATCAAACGATAATCAGAAGTAAGATATGGCTCGCACTCAGCACAATTAATAAGCAAAAACTCTGCTTTATTACCTGGAGGCGGAGATAATTTCACATTAGTAGGAAAAGAAGCCCCTCCCATACCAACAACACCACACTCTTTAACCTTGTCTATAATTTCTTTACTAGATAAAGTAATATTATTATTTATTTCAGGAGAACGATCAATAGAATCCATCCATTCATCTCCATCAACATCTATAATTATCGTATTAACAGGACGTCCAGCCAAATCAGCTACTGGTTTAATAGCTTGTACTTTTCCAGACACAGAAGAATGAATATTAGCGGAAATAAATCCACCAGCCTCTGCTATTTTTTGGCCAACTTTCACATAATCACCAACAGCTACAATTGGTTTTGCGGGTGCACCAATATGTTGAGCCATAGTGATATAAGCTTTATTTACTATTGGAAAATCCTCTATAGTAGCATCCTTAGAAATTTTATTATCGCTTGGATGAGCACCACCTATATTAAATGTTTTCATTATTCTTCAACTTTTTTTACAGTTTTTATCTCTTTATTAACCTCAACCTTAACAGAACTATCTACGGCAATGTTAGATCCGTCAACAGTATCTTTTATAGGAGGAACAACAGGTTTTGTTATCTCAGAAGCCTTAGGAACTTTTATAGTTTCTTTCTTATTAGGAAGAGGAGTAGGAAAATTAACCGCAGTCATCGCACCAGTAGGACAAACTATTACACATTGCCTACATAACTTACATTTATTAAAATCGACATAAGCAAGATTATTAACTATAGTAATAGCACCGAACTTACATGCTTTTTCACATAAGCCACAGCCAATACAAGCTATAGAACAAGATTTTTTAGCTATACCACCTTTATCTTCATTCTTACAAGCTACATAAACTCGTCTTCCTTTAGGTCCTTTATTTCTTAATTCAATAATGTCTAAAGGGCAAGCCTTAACACATGCACCACAAGCAGTACAATTCTCTTCAGTGACTTCAGGTAAACCTGTTTGATCATTCATATGAATAGCATCAAAATTACAAGCATCTACACAGTCTCCTTCTCCAAGACAACCATATTTACATCCAGTATCACCAGTGTAAAGTGTAGCTTTAACTTTGCAAGAACTAGCTCCACCATAATCATTAGTCTTTTTTCTCTTATCTGGAGAACCTTGACATCTAACAACAGCTACTTGAGGGGCCTGTTCAACAGCTTCCACACCCATTTTCTCGGCTACTAATTTCATAACTGCATTTCCTCCAACAGTACAAAAATGTCCTTCGAGATTTCCTTGTTTAACACAAGACTCAGCGAAAGCATGACATCCTGCGAATCCACAGCCTCCACAGTTGGCTTGTGGGAGAACAGCATCAACTTCTCCAATTTTAGGATTTTCTTCTACTTTAAATTTCTGTGCTACATAGTAAAGTATCACAGCTAATAATAATCCTAAAACTGTAAGAGAGACGATGGTCCAAATAATAATAATAGTACTCATATATCTATAGTTTTTCTAAAACAAATACAAATTTCTTACTTATCTTGTTATTAAACAAGCGAATAATTAAATAATAAATCGCTAGTGCACCCAGCGATATAGTAGCAACTACCAGTTCATTTTGAATTTCGAAAGGCAAAAGTAATAATAAAATCATTAAAATACACAATGGAAGTACATAAGATAACCAAACAGCACGAAAACCCATAGATCTTTTCATTAGAACTTTGACTTCTTCTCCTTTTTTAAATCCTTGATATAGATTTTTATTTACTTTAACTGTTTTTACAGCCATATCAGATGCGATACACACACTTTTAGCATGACAAGCAGAACACATCGAAGTATTAATTATTTCAACATTAATATTTTTATCGTCTATATCACGTATAAGACCATTATGCACTATTGTTGATTCATTCATAAATTACACTTATTTTTAAATTTGAGTTTCAAAATCATTAGATCCATCTAAACCATCAGATATGGTATTCATTCCTGATTCCATCATCTGCCCATCATCACCAGGGAAAGAGTTAAACTGCATTTCATTAGCATCTACGAATTTAGCCTCATTAGGTATAAATTTCATATTCACATCCTGAACAGAACCATTTCTATGTTTAGCTATAATTAATTCTGCTAAGCCTTGTTTCTGTGGATCATCTACAAGCCCATAATATTCTGGACGATGAATAAACATTACTATATCTGCATCTTGTTCAATAGCTCCTGATTCACGTAAATCACTTAACTGAGGCCTCTTACTTCCACCTCGCGTTTCTACTGCACGAGATAATTGAGAAAGAGCTATAATCGGAATATCTAATTCTTTCGCTATAGCTTTTAATGATCTCGATATATTAGAAACTTCTTGCTCTCTCATTCCCCTAAGCTCTTTAGGTCCAGTCATCAGCTGAAGGTAGTCAATGATGATTAATTTCACTCCAGCAGTTTGCACCATTCTCCTAGCCTTCGATCTAAATTCATAAATAGACAGTGAAGGAGTATCATCAATATATAGAGGAGCTTCAGATAAGCCATTAAGCTTTTCTTGTAACTGAACCCACTCATAATCTTTCATTTTTATACCACCACGTATTTTTTGTGATGATAAACCTGTTTCAGATACCATTAACCTTTTAACAAGTTGGATTGATGACATCTCTAGAGAAAAGAAAGCCACAGGCACTTTATGTTCGACAGTCATATTTCTAGCCATAGTAAGAACAAAAGCAGTCTTACCCATCGCGGGACGTGCAGCTAAAATAATTAAATCAGACCTCTGCCAACCTAAAGTAACTTTATCCAAATCAGTATAACCTGAAGGAACACCACTTAATCCATCATCTCTAAGTTGAGTTTCTTCTAATTCAGTAATAGCATTTTGTATAATTTCTTTAATAGGCTGAGTCTCTCTTTTCATATTTCTCTCAGCTAAAGAGAAAATTTTACCTTGAGCTTCATCCAATAAGTCATCAACAGGAATTGTATCTTCAAACGACTCTTTCTGAATATCGTATGATATAGTAATAAGCTGGCGTTGAATATATTTTTGAAGTAGGATTTTAGAATGTGTCTCTACGTGAGCAGCACCTCCTACTTTAGAACTTAATTCAGCTAAATAAGCAGGTCCCCCAACTAAATCAAGTTTATCACTTTTCTTTAAAGCTTCTGTGACAGTGAATATATCGACAGGTTCATGTCTTGAAGCTATAGTACTAATAGCATTAAAAATCTCCCTATTAGCCTCTTTATAAAAGCATTCTGCTATTAAAGATTCCATAACATCAGGCACGACATTTGGTTCTACAAGTAAAGCTCCAAGTACAGCTTCCTCAACATCAATCGCTTGAGGTGGAACTTGAGCTAAATCTAGTCCTATATTATCTATGTTTACCTGTTGTTTTTTCTTAGGGTAATTGGTTTTAGCCATTATTTTATATCTATATATCTATTTTAATTTATCTAAACATAAAATCACCTTATTAATAGCATAATCGATTTCTTCATCACTTATGCATAAAGGAGGTGCGATTCTAAAAGAAGTAGGATTAAATAAAAAATAATCTCCCATAACCCCTTCTTCTAATAGTAATGGAATCATCTTAGAAGCATATTCTTCTTTTCCCAAATCAACTGCTATTAAAAGTCCAACTCTTCTTATTTCTTTAACAAGAGTATGTTTTTTTAAAGAATCCTCAAATTTCTGTCCTTTTCTTTCTACATCCTTCACCCAAGGCTCACGTAGCAACACCTTCAATGAAGCTAGTGCAGCAGCACAACATACTGGATGACCACCAAAAGTGGTAATATGGCCAAGTATCGGATTGGTTTGGAATGCTTCCATATTCTCTTTGGACGTAACCATGGCTCCTAATGGCATTCCTCCACCAAGTGCTTTAGCGAACGTTACTATATCTGGTGTCACATTATATTTTAACATAGCGAACATCTCTCCAGTTCTTCCAAAACCAGTTTGAACTTCATCAAAAATAAGCATTGCACCTACTTCAGTACATCTATCTCTTAAAGCCTTTAAATAATTATTCTTAGGTAAAATTACTCCAGCTTCTGCCTGCACGGGTTCCACTAAAACACAAGCAGTTTTCTCATTAATTTTTGTTAGATCTTCTATATTATTAAATCTAATCTGGCTAACACCAGGAAGTAATGGTCTAAAGGCTGTTTTAAAATACTCTGGTCCCATCATACTTAATGAGCCATGAGTACCTCCATGATAACCTTCAGTCATAGAAATCATCTCTGGCCTATGAGTTATTCTTTTAGCTAATTTTAATGCAGCTTCATTAGCTTCTGTCCCCGAATTAAGATAATAAACAGAATTCAAAGACTTAGGTAAAATAGAAGTTAACAACTGAGCATGCATAACTTGAGGCGCCTCAATAATTTCACCATATACCATTAAATGAAAATAATTTTCCGCTTGCTTTTTCACAGCATCAATAACTTCTCTATTACCATGTCCTATATTACTAACCGAAACTCCCGACACCAAATCAAGTATTTTCTTACCATCAGAATACAAAAACACACCTTCTGCCTTATCGACTTTTAATGCCAATGGAGAAGATGATGTTTGGGCTACATGTTGAAAAAAAAGT
>Ga0172378_10003565_pt1 | contig 14624 bp, 11 predicted proteins | sample GrowelOW332metaG_FD_119755 | JGI IMG/M metagenome (GOLD analysis project Ga0172378, IMG submission 119755) | Groundwater microbial communities from an aquifer near a municipal landfill in Southern Ontario, Canada - Pumphouse #3_1 metaG | ecosystem: Environmental > Aquatic > Deep subsurface >... | reverse complement strand
TTCTAAATTTATCAGTATCAAATTTTTTAGACATTTCAATTAAAGACATGTCTAGGATTTGTGCTGTATCCCATAATTTGATTCCTACAAGTTGCATTCTTCCATCAGAAAATTCATGCATCTGTCTGGATCCACATTGTTTTAATGAGGCTACAATTTCTTCAGCGGCTAATCTTTCAGGATATATTAGTATGTCTATACCTAAAGATTTCATAAATTCGTATGTTTCTTCTTCTAGGTATTCACTATTATTAACTCTTGCAATAGTCTTTTTTGCTCCTAACTTTTTGGCTAAGATTGCAGAGGTTATATTTTGATCTTCTTGAGAATTAACTGCAATATATAGATCGCATTTATTGACGCCAGCATCTTTTAATGCTCCTACGGAAGTACATGAACCTACTAAAGATAGTATTTCTAACTGACTTTCTAAAGCTTCTAGTTTGACTTCATCTTGGTCAATAACTGTAATACTATGTTCTTGTCGGCTAAGCATTTTTGCCAAATGCGTACCAACAGCCCCAACTCCTGCAATAATGATTCTCATTTTATTTTAGATTTTGTTGCAAATGTAATAAATTTGTACGAATTATAAACAAATATACTTCCATTTTACCAGTTAAGATAGTGTTTAGTCTTAAACTTTTATTTACTAAGTATTAATTCTTTTATATTTCTATTTTTTAAACAAATATAGACTATGTTTTTAATGTAATATTAACTTATTATTTTAAGTTCTTCTTTATAATTTCTTAGCTAATTCAGATGAGAACTAGTAGGAAATGTTTATTTGTAATTGAATAATATAGTAGATATCTACTTAGATAATTAAATTATATAAGCAAGAGTAAAAAGTTTGCGTGATTAAGGCAATATAAGTGGTAATTAACATTTTTTTATTGCGTTTTATTATTAGCGAAAATAAGCTTAAAATAGTAAAATAGGTGAATAAAATATGTAGAACACTTATATTTTCTATATGAATATTGTATACAATATGGGATAATAAATTGAGAATGGTAATTAGTAATCTGCTTATAAAATCTGGAATAATTGCAAGAAAAAAAGATATTTTGTAGGGTAGTAAGAGGGTTATGACGGATGTATATAAGAGAGGAGCCGTTAAAGGCATTATTATTGTGTTTATTATGATACTGGTAATATTAACATCTTTAAAATAATAAAAACTTAATGGAGTTATTAATATTTGAGCGGATGTACATATGCTCATAGCATTTGCAATAATTCTATGCAACTTTAATTTTTTTTGTAAGAATAAGGATAATGGTTTATAAAAAAGTATAATACCCGTGTAGGCACTATAAGATAATTGAAAACTAATATTACATAACATCATTGGATTTATAATAAGTGTTAAAAATGCAGATGCAAATAAGATATTTAATTTATTATCATCCTTATTAAAACTCTTGCCTAAAATTATAAACGTTATTATTATACTCGCTCTTATTGCTGAAGGAGATGCTCCCGTAATAAGAGTATATATCCAAATGCAAGGTAGACATATCAATTCTATATATTTCTTTTTGATAGGTATTAATTTTAGCAAGTTTGAAATTAATAAAAATATAGCGCCTACGTGTAGCCCAGATACTGCTAGTAGATGCACACAACCTGTGATTGTAAATAGGTTTTTTGTCTCAGAACTTATAGTAGTTCTATCTCCAATACAAATAGCTTTGATGATAGCACTTACTGTATTATCTTTATATAAAGAATCTATTTTAGAAATGAAATATTTTTGTATTTTTCTTGATATCGTAATATGATTTTTACTAAGTATAGTGAAGCTCGTTATAAATTTTGTTTTATATTTTATACCTGCATATTTCAAATATTTGTCAAATTGGTTGGAACTAAAATTTGTTCTCTTTAGCTTACATTGAAATTTAATACTATCACCCTCTAGGGGAATTTGTTTGTTTATTTCTTTAGCTTTTGTTTTAGGGTTTGACTTTTTTTTTAGATAAAAAAGGATATTATATTTTGATAAATATATATTTCCTAATTTACTTAAGACTAAATATCCGTTTCCTCCTATATAAGAACTGCATATCCCTTCTATAGTAATTAATTTTTCAAATTCCTCACTTTTAAGTTTGTAATAACTCATACTGCATCCATATAGCACTAAAAAAATAATAATTAGCGCTTCTTTTAGGGTTTTTGAAAATTTTATGATTATTAAAATTAATGCTACTATTATTGTTACATAAAGACTTATCTGTAGTTCTGTGTATATGTATAATACTATGCCTATTACTAAAGAAATAGTTAAGATTAGAAATGGGTGTTTTTGAGATGTAGGCATAATAAATCTTTAAATAAAATGAACATAATAAATACCAGTATACAAGATTTAATAGTCTCAAATGTACGACATTTAATTAATATAATGCATCATAATATAAAGAGTCTGACTTGCCTTCCTAAAATAAATTTTCTATATTTCCCCTTATTTCTATGAAGTATATTAAAAATACAGCTAAAATCTGTTATATTTTTGTAATAATTGAGTTTATATAGGTATAATTATTGATTTATTTTGTTTTGTAATTTCTTAATATTAATTTCGTGCAAGTTTGTATATGATATACTTATAATGAAGAGGATTAGCAATGTTAATATGAAGAAAGGAAACTTAAAATTACGAAATAAAATATATGTTTTTGTGATTTTACTTTTTATCGTGTGGATTTGTTTTTTAGATGATAATAATCTTTGGCGACAACATAAGTTGAGTTATAAAATAGAGCAATTAAAAAATGAAAATTTATATTTTCAAAAGAAAATAGAGAAGGATAAGCAAGGTATAGAAGAACTTACCGGCGATAAGGATAGAATAGAAAAATATGCAAGGGAAAAATATCTTATGAAAAATAAAGATGAGGATATTTTTATAATAATTGATAAATAGAAGTTTTGGGAAGAATTTTAGGAATAGATTATGGTACAAAAAGGATAGGATTAGCGGTAACTGATCCAGCTTGCATTATAGCTACAGGTTTAGAAACTGTGTATATTCAAGATATATTTAGATATATAAAGGAGTATACAGAAAAAGAAAAAGTCGTTTTATTCGTTGTAGGTCATCCCAAAACGATGAAAAATGAAGATTCAGACAGTTACAAATATATAAAGGTTTTTGTAAAAACCTTAAGAAAGAAATATCCCGAAATTCCTGTAGAAATGTATGATGAGCGTTTTACCTCCGTATTAGCCCATAAAGCATTATTGGAAGGTGGGGCAAAGAAGAAAACAAGACAAAATAAAGCTCTCATAGATACTATGAGTGCAACTATTATTTTGACATCTTATCTTGAAAATAAAAGATTTTTTAAATTATAAAATTATGATATTACCAATATATGTATATGGACACCCTGTTTTAAGGAAAGTTTCCAAAGATATTACTATGGATTATCCAAACTTGGATAAATTAATCTTAGATATGTTTGTATCTATGGATGAATCTGATGGTGTAGGTTTAGCAGCACCACAAATAGGTAAGGATATTAGACTTTTTGTGGTAGAAGGAACTCCTTTTGCCGATTTAGATCCAAGTATAGTGGGTTTTCGAAAAGCATTTATTAATGCCCATATTAGCAAACGTTCAAATACTGAAATAATAAGAGGTGAGGGTTGTTTAAGTGTTCCTGGAATACACGAAGAAGTTAGTCGTCCAGATAAAATTACTATGTCTTATTTGGATGAAAGGGGCGAAAGTCATGAAGAGGAATTTTCTGGGATTAGAGCTTGGATTATTCAGCATGAGTATGATCATTTGGATGGTATATTATTTGTAGATCATGTTTCTCCTCTTAGAAAAAGAATTCTTAAAGGGAAACTAGCTAGAATAAGTGCTGGTAAAGTAGATGTTCACTATAGGATAGTTGTACCGAGGAAATAAGATAAGTATGATTGTTATATTTCTTGTGTAATCATCATGTTTTTTTTAATATAGAAAGATTTTGGATAATTTATAAAAATTTTAGGCTAGTAAATTATGAAAATATAATAAAAAGATTTACTTTTGCAATCGTTAACGTAACACTTTTTAATATAATTATACATTCACTTTATTAATGAATAATTGTATTTAATTTAAATTAATCTTAGTTTAATTAATACCTGTGAAAACGTTTGCAGGTTAAAAATGTAAGACAAATGGAAATTGGAAATTTAAAAAATTGGATTGATGCAGAAACTACTGCATTAGAATTATCTGCTACCATAGGTCGTCTTTGGTATACAAAGACGGTAGACTTATTGTTATTTCGTAAACGTTTGGTTGATCAAAGTCCTACCCAAATAATTACTTATCATGATTATGGTAAAAACATAATGGGAACTCCAGTCGATATTTGTTTAACCCTTGAACTTGCTCGGGAAATTCAGAAAATGGATATCTATAGAGCTAGAATAGATTTAGGAACATTAGCTTTGCAGTGGGATAAGTGTAAAGATAATTATGTGGATTTGACTGCTTTTATTAGTGATAAATTGGGAGCATTAATAGGCTTAGATAAAAACAAGATAACTCCTAGGGATGTTATTCTTTATGGATTTGGAAGAATTGGTAGAATAGCAGCAAGAGAAATTATTCGTCAATCTGGAAAAGGTGAACAATTAAGACTTAAAGCTATTGTTACAAGACATAATAGTGATGATGAAATCAAAAAGAGAGTTTCTCTTTTTCAAACAGATTCAGTACATGGAGTTTTTGAAAGTGTAGTTGATATCAATCTCAAAGAGAAATATATTATTATAAATGGACAAAAAGTCTATATGATAGCTGCAAATAATCCGAGTGAAATAGATTATACTGCTTATGGTATTAAAGATGCTCTTATTATAGATAATACGGGAGTGTGGAGAGATGAGGTTGAATTATCTCAACATTTAAAAGCTAAAGGAGTAAGTAAAGTACTACTTACTGCTCCTGGTAAGGGGAATATTCCCAATATAGTTTATGGTGTAAATCATAAAGATTTTGATCCGAATAAGATAGATATATTTTCTGCTGCTTCTTGTACAACGAATGCAATTGTTCCGCCTTTATTTGTATTGGAGAATGAGTTTGAAATAGAAAAAGGGCATATGGAAACTATACATTCCTATACAAATGATCAGAATCTATTAGACAATATTCATAAGAAAGCTAGAAGGGGACGATCTGCACCTCTTAATATGGTCTTAACAGAGACTGGAGCAAGTAAAGCTGCTGCAAAGGTTATACCTTCATTGGTGGGAAAATTAACGGCTAGTGCTGTTAGAATTCCTACTCCAGATGCTTCTCTTGCGATCTTAATGCTTACCGTTAAAAAAGCAACTTCAGTAGAGGAGGTAAATAAAGTGTTGGAGAATGCGGCACTTAGAAGTGATTTAGTTAATCAAATTGAGTATTCTTATTCTACAGAACTCGTTTCAAGTGATATCGTTGGTAAATCTTGTCCAGCAGTTATAGATAGTAATGCTACTTTGTGCTCTGCTGATGGTAAGAATATTGTAGTTTATGTTTGGTATGATAACGAATATGGTTATACTAGACAAGCCATACGCTTAGCCAAACATATTGCTAATGTTGCTCTCGAAGAATATTATTAGTAGAAGATTTGTTGATAAATTAGATTAATTGATATAGGAGAATTATTAAATGTATTTATACACTTTAATAGTTTTCCTTTTTTTTACGATGCATAATTATCAGAATTTTAAGAATAATAATACATAGTGTTGATAATCATTGTTTTAAAAAAGAAATAAAATTCAAATTCCTATTTTATTTATTATACTTTTTGTATAAGTTTGTAAAGCAGGAAAAAATCACGACTCGTAGAGTTTATAAAAATAAATATATAATAATATTCATTTTTATTAGTTTTAGTCCTTTAAATTATAGAAAAATAAACAAATAAAATACAATGGAAAAAAAACTAGCAGTTGTAGCTTTGGGAGGAAACGCGATACTTCGAGGAGATCAGAAGGGTACGGTTGAAGAACAAAATAAAAATGTGTATGAGACATTAGAAAATCTAATTTTCCTTATAGAAGAAGGATATGATTTAATTATTACCCATGGAAATGGTCCTCAAGTTGGAAACTTATTAATGAGCCAAGATGCTGGATCTTCTAAATATGGAATTCCTCCAATGTCTCTGGATATTTGTGTGGCTCTTACTCAGGGACAAATAGGCTATATGATAGAACGTAATCTTAGAAATATCCTAGTTGAACATAAACTTAAACGTCATGTCGTATCTCTTATTTCTCAAGTTGTAGTGGATGAGCATGATTCTGCTTTAAATAATCCTACCAAACGTGTAGGAAAGATTTATCAAAAGGAAGAAGCAGATAGATTATCTGCCGAAAAAGGGTGGAAGTTTAAAGAGGAAGTTAAAGTTTTAGGTGGTTGGAGAAGAGTTGTTCCATCTCCTATACCTATTGATTTTAAAAATGCATCTTTAGTCGAAAGAATGGCTAGAGAAGGTAGTATTGTTATTACTGGTGGAGGTGGAGGAATACCTGTGTATGTTGATGATAATGGTCTGTTACAAGCTTTAGAAGGTGTTATAGATAAAGATTTGGCTTCGGCTATGATAGCCTCTAGGGTAAAGGCAGATGAACTTTACATCCTTACTGATGTGCCATTTATTTACAAAGACTTTAGAAAACCTACAGAAAAGAAATTGGAATTCCTAGATTATGCTGATACAGTGAAATATCTTAATGATGGAACTTTTGCAGAAGGAAGTATGGCTCCAAAAATTAGAGCTTGTCTAAAATTTATAAAAGAAGGTGGACAAAAATCTGTTATAACTGAAGCCACAAAATTGGTAGATAAAAGTTATGGTTCTAAAATAACAATGAATTATTAAAAAGGAATATATATATATATATAAGATTTATAAATCTAAATGAAATAAAGACTATTAACTATATATTTTAATGTCTTTTTTGTATCTTTGCAAAGATAAAGGGATTAGAAATTATTAATGAATCGATTTGTACTTAAGTTGCTTATATTTAATTAGTTGCTATTTAAGGCGAATCTAAATAAAATATTAATTATGGCTTATAATTTACGTAATAGAAGTTTTTTGAAATTATTAGATTTCGAACCAAAAGAAATTCAATATTTATTGGATTTAGCAGCTAATCTTAAAAAAGCTAAGTATGCAGGTATAGAACAACCTACATTAAAAGGGAAAAATATTGCCTTAATATTTGAAAAAACATCTACTCGTACTCGTTGTGCTTTTGAAGTTGGAGCTAAAGATCAAGGAGCTCATGTTACATATTTAGGTCCTACTGGATCTCAAATAGGCACAAAGGAGTCAATGAAAGATACTGCTCGTGTACTAGGTCGTATGTTTGACGGAATTGAATATAGAGGTTTTGGTCAAGATATTGTTGAAGAATTAGGTGCTTATGCTGGTGTTCCGGTATGGAATGGCCTTACCAATGAATATCACCCTACTCAAATTCTTGCAGATTTTTTAACAATGCAAGAACATGTAAGTAAACCATTAAATAAAGTTTCTTTTGCTTATATGGGAGATGCTAGATATAATATGGGTAATTCCCTAATGGTTGGGGGTGTTAAAATGGGTATGGACGTTCGTATCGTTGCTCCAAAGGAATATCAACCAAATGCAGAATTAGTTGCTACATGTCAGACTATAGCAAAAGAAACAGGTGCAACTCTTACAATTACTGATGAGGTTGCTGCTGGTGTGAAAGGTTGTGATTTCTTATATACAGATGTTTGGGTATCAATGGGAGAACCTGCTTCAGTTTGGGAAGAAAGAATTAATAAATTAATGCCTTACCAAATTAATAAAAAAGCAATGGAACTTACAGGAAATAGTAACTGCAAATTTATGCATTGCCTTCCTGCATATCATAACTTAGAGACTAAAGTTGGAAGAGATGTTAATGAAAAATTTGGTTATACAGCTCTTGAAGTAACAGAGGAAGTTTTTGAATCTAAGAGTTCCATTGTCTTTGATGAGGCTGAAAATAGAATGCATACAATTAAAGCAATTATGGTCGCAACTTTAGGAGATTAAATGCGCTTATAATAATTCTATAAATGTGTGGAATAGCATTAGAACATAGGGATATAACTAGCATTATTTGCTATTTATATCCTTATATTTCTTAAATCTATTTAAACCCTAATAAAACGCATAATTTAACTTTAATTTATATAAAATTACTGTAATTATTTTCGTACTATTGAAATATAAATTATACCTTTGTAAAGGTTTGGTTTAGGCTAAACGACGTTAAATAAAATATTATATAAATATAAAAAATTTTTGGAAATGAAAGTAACACCATTTACAGAATTACACAAAAAATTAGGAGCTAAAATGGCTTCATTTGCAGGATATAATATGCCTATAGAATATCCTACTGGGATTAAAATTGAACATAACACTGTTAGAAATAGTGTTGGTGTTTTTGATGTTTCTCATATGGGCGAATTTTGGATTAAAGGAGCTAAGGCTTTTGAATTAGTTCAAAAACTAACATCCAATGATGTTGCAGCATTAACTGACGGAAAAGTACAATATTCTTGTTTTCCTAATGATAAGGGCGGAATCGTTGACGACTTATTAGTTTATCGTTATGGAGACGAAAAATATTTACTTGTAGTTAATGCAGCTAATATAGAAAAAGATTGGAATTGGGTTGTAAAGCATGGTGAAGAAATGGGAATGAAAGTAGGTGTTGATATGGAAAATACTTCTGATGATATTTGCCAACTTGCTGTTCAAGGACCAAAGGCTCTTAAAGCAATGCAAAAATTGACAGAGGCTTCTGTGGAAGATATGGAATATTATACTTTTAAACAAATTTCTTTTGCTGGTATAGGCGAAGTTATATTTTCAACAACTGGTTATACTGGTTCAGGAGGATGTGAAATATATGCTCACAATGTTGATGCCATGAAATTATGGGATGCAATATTTGAAGCTGGAAAAGAATTTGATATCAAGCCTATAGGACTTGGTGCAAGAGACACTTTGAGATTAGAAGCTGGATTTTGTCTTTATGGACATGAATTAAATGATAATACTTCTCCAATTGAAGCTGGACTTGGATGGATTACTAAATTTGTTCCAGGGAATGACTTTACAATGAGAGCTTATCACGAGAAAATGAAAGCTGATAAACCTACTCGTTATCTAAAACCTTTTTTAATTGATGGTCGAAATATTGCTCGTGCAGGATATCCTATAGAAGATGCAGAAGGTAATGAAATTGGAGTAGTATGTTCTGGTACAGCTTCTCCTCTTACTGGAAAATCAATTGGAACAGGATATGTTAAAGCAGGTTTCCATAAAAAAGGAACAGAAATCTTTATAAGAATACGTAAAAAGGCACTTAAAGCTACTATTGTAAAAGCACCTTTTTTTTAAGAATTAAATATAAATAGTAATTATTCTAAAAAAAATAATTATTTAGCTCTTTGATAACTAGAGCTTAAATATTAATAAAAGATTAAAATTATATTAAAATGAGAAAACACATTTTTAACGCTGGTCCTTGCAAACTTTCGGATCGTACATTGAAAAATACAGCTAAAGCTGTAGGTGAATTAGAGAGTTGTGGTCAATCTCTTTTAGAGGTTTCACATCGTTCTGCAGATTTTCAAAAAGTATTTGATAATACTGTATCTTTGTTCAAAGAGGTGTTGAATATTCCTGATAATTATTCTGTCTTATTTTTAGGAGGTGGTGCAAGTCTTCAATTTTGCATGATACCTTTTAATTTCTTGTCTAAGAAAGCTGCTTATTTAGATACAGGTACTTGGGCTAGTAAAGCTATTAAAGAGGCAAAATTATTTGGTGAAGTTGAGGTAATAGCTTCTTCTAAAGATAAAAATCACACCTATTATCCACAAGAATTCACTATTCCATCTGATGCTGATTATTTACATATTACTTCAAATAATACAATTAGAGGTACTGAATTTTTAAAAGATATAGATTCTCCAATTCCAGTTATCGCAGATATGTCATCAGATATTTGTAGTCGTCCTGTTGACGTTACAAAATATGCTATGATTTATGGTGGTAGCCAAAAGAATCTAGGTCCTGCAGGAGCTACATTTGTTATAATAAACAATGATTTCCTTAAAAAAGTAGTTGATAGACCAATTCCTACAATGTTAAAATATCAAACACATATAGATAAAGGTTCTATGTATAATACTCCTCCATGTATAAATATATTTGCTATTGGTGAAACTTTAGCTTGGATAAAAGAAATGGGTGGAGTTGAAGCTATGGAAAAATTGGCTATTAAACGTTGTGATATGCTTTATGCAGAATTTGATCGTAACACAATGTTCCGTCCAGTTGTTGAAGAAGGTTCTCGTTCAAGAATGAATATTCCTTTCTTACTAGCTGAAGGTAAAGATGAATTAGCTAAAGATTTCTTAGATTTCTGTGCTAAGAAAAATATAGTTGGAGTTAAGGGTCATCGCTCTGTTGGAGGTTTCCGTGCTTCTACTTATAATGCATGCACAATTGAAGATTGTCAAGCATTAATTGATACTATGAAAGAGTTTGAAAAAGCTCATAAATAATAATTAAAAATATATGACGAAGTACCTGTATTATAACGATGCAGGTATTAGTTGTATAAATAAAAAAACGATAAAGATATGACTAAAGTATTGATAGCTACAGAAAAACCTTTCGCTAAGGCTGCTGTAGATGGTATTAAAGAAATATGTAAGGGACATGGCTATGATGTAGTTCTGTTAGAAAAATATGCTTCACAAGACGAACTAATTAAAGCCGTAGCAAATGTTGATGCTATGATTATTCGTTCAGATAAAGCAACTAAAGAAGTAATAGAAGCTGCTAAAAATCTAAAAGTAATTGTTAGAGCTGGTGCCGGATTTGATAATATAGATCTTGCTACTTGTACTGCTAATAATGTAGTTGCAATGAATACTCCAGTTCAAAATTCTAATGCTGTAGCTGAATTAGTTTTTGGTATGATGGTTTATATGGCTCGTAATTTCTACAATGGTAAGGCAGGTACTGAACTTAAAGGTAAGAAAATCGGTATTCATGCTTATGGTCATGTAGGACAAAACGTAGGACGTATTGCACGTGGTTTCGGTATGGAAGTTTATGCATTTGATCCATTTATGACTCCTGAGCAAATTACTGCTGCAGGAGCTATTCCAATGGCAACAGCCGAGGAAATGTATAAGAAATGTCAATATGTTTCACTTCATATTCCAGCTACACCTAAGACCATAAATTCTATTAACTATGAACTAGTTAACAACATGCCTGAAAATGCTGTACTATTAAATACTGCTCGTAAAGAAGTAATAGACGAAGCTGGGCTTATAAAAATCATGGAAGAAAGAGAAGATTTCCATTATATTGCAGATATTGCTCCAGCATCTCAAGATTTTAAGAAATTTGAAGGTAGATTCTTTGAAACACCTAAAAAAATGGGTGCTCAAACAAAGGAAGCTAATGTAAATGCAGGTTTGGCTGCAGCTAATCAAATTGCTGCATACCTTGAAAAGGGTGATCGCAAATTCCAAGTTAATAAATAAATTTTAACCCATATCGTTTCATGACTTGTTTCGTGAAACGATATATTATTAATAAGAAAAGTATGGCTATTGTAGTACCATTTAAGGGATTAAGAACCCCAAATGAAGAGATTTGTGAAGAATTAACATGTCTTCCTTACGACGTAATGAATTCTGAAGAAGCAGCACAAATGGTTAAGGGTAAAAATAAATCTTTACTTCATGTAACTCGTGCAGAAATTGATTGTGCTCCTGGAACTGATGTTCATTCTGAAACAGTATATGAAAAAAGTGTTGAAAACTTTAAAATGTTTCAAGAAAAAGGATGGTTAGTTCAAGATGATGAGGCTAAATTTTATATCTATGCTCAAACAATGGATGGGCGAACACAATATGGTATAGTAGCATGTGCTTCTTGTCAGGATTATGTTAATGGTGTAATTAAAAAACACGAATTAACTCGTCCAGATAAGGAAGAAGATAGAATGATTCTTACACGCCACGTAAATGCGAATTTAGAACCAGTATTTTTTTCTTATAAAGCCGTTCCAGAAATTGATGCTATTGTTGAGAATATAGTTAAAAATCATAAAGCTACTTATGACTTTACTTCAGAAGATGGTTTCGGTCACCATTTTTGGGTAATTAATGATGCTAGTACTAATACTCGCATAAAGGAATTGTTTGCAACTAAAGTTCCTGCTACTTATGTAGCTGATGGTCATCATAGAACAGCTGCTGCCGCTCGTATAGGAGCTGAATATGCTGCTAAGAATCCAAATCATACAGGAAAAGAAGATTATAATTTCTTTATGGCTGTACATTTTCCTGATAACCAACTTAATATAATTGATTACAATCGTGTAGTTAAGGATTTGAATGGTTTAACAGAATCAGAATTATTAGAAAAGATCTCAGCAAATTTTGTTGTAAAAGATATGGGAACTGAAATATATCATCCTGCTAAATTACACGAATTTTCTATGTATTTAGCTGGAAAATGGTATAAGATGACAGCTAAAGAAGGTACTTATAATGATAATAATCCTATTGGAGTACTTGATGTAACAGTGTTATCTAAACATGTTCTTGCTGATATTCTAGATATTCAAGATTTAAGAACTTCTACTAGAATTGATTTTGTGGGTGGTATTAGAGGTCTTAAGGAATTAAAGAGACGTGTAGATAATGGAGAAATGAAAGTTGCTTTTGCTCTTTATGCTGTTTCAATGGCTCAATTAATTGAAATTGCTGATACAGGTAATATTATGCCTCCAAAAACAACTTGGTTTGAACCAAAATTGCGTTCAGGACTTGTCATACATAAGATTTAAAGAAACTATGTATATATTAAAAAGGGAGACATAAGAGTTTCCCTTTTATTATTTAGAGCAACTAATAAAGATTTTATGTAAGAGAAACTATTAAAACTAATTATATTATTATGAATTTTAAAAAGAAAACTTTCCTTTTATTTCTTAGTATAATATTCTGTGGAATATTGAGTGCTCAGAAAAAAAGTATACAAATAGAAGATTATAATGGTTGGAAATATCTAAGTACTGCGAATGTTTCTGAAAATGGAGAATATATATATTATAGTATTAATCCTGAAAAAGGTGATGGAACACTTTATATAATGGATATAGCTCATGAAAAAAATGAAATTATTGAAAGGGCTAAGCGCTTTTCTTTCTTTGGCAATGATAAATATGCATCTTATTCAGTAGTCCCATATGCTGATAGTGTTAGATATGCAAAGTTTAATAAAAAGAAGGCGCCTTTAGAAAAAAAATATATTATTAATTTATCTACTATGACTAGTACGGAAATTAATAGTAAGTATAGCTCTTTAATTTATCATTCTAAGGAACCATTCATTTTCTTTCTTAAAGACATAGAAAATTCTAAGGATACAATTAAGGATAAAACTAAAAACGAGCTTGAAAAAAAATCAATAGAATCAGAAGAATCTACAAAATCAAAAAATGTTCTTGAAAATAAATCAGCAAAATCAGAAAAATCTATAAAGCAACTTAAGTTAGCAAAAGCAGAAAAACGAACAAATTCAACAAAGCCTCTTAAGTCAGCAAAAAAGCTAAAAGCACATAAAAAATCTTCTAAAAGTAAAATAAAGACTTTAGTTATTCGAAATATAGAAACAAATAATGATATAACCATTGATAGCGTAAGTAGTTATAATATTAATAGGGGAGATAAATTTAATACCATAGTGTTTAAAAGAGATGTAGATTCTATTAAAACTCTTTGGGCATATAGAGATGGAGTAAAAAGATTATTATTTAAAACAAAAGGTGGTTCTTTAGGGAAGTTTTCATTTGATGAAAAAGATCAGAGAGTTATGTTTTTCGCTAGTCAAGATACTTCTAAGATAAAGATTAGTGATTTATATTTAGTCAATTTAAAAGAACTATTTTCTAAACGATTTAATCCTAAAAAAGATAGACCTATAAATTTAAAAATAAATGAATCTATTAATATGCCTAAGGGATATTGTCTTAATGAACACGCATCTTTTTCTAAGAACGGAAAAGAAATACGTTTTGTTTATGCTAAACGTCCAGAGGAAAAGGTAAAGGATAGTTTATTGAAAACAGAGAAATTCTCTTTAGATATTTGGAGTTCTAGCGATACTATAAATATGGCATTGCAGTTAAAAGGAGCTAAAAAAGCTACAGAATTTACTGCTATATATTATTTGAAAACAAATAATTGGGTCAAAATTACAGATGACTTGATTTCAAAAGTAAATTTTCATTATGATGATAAGGTGAATTTAGCTTTAGTATCTACTTCTTGGCCTTATATGAGATCAAGTGATTGGAATGTACCATCACCAAAAGATTATTACCTATTAGATAAAATTACGGGTAAAAGAAAGTTAATACTAAATAAATTTAGTGGAGAAGTTAATTTCTCTTCACCTAACGGTAGATTTGTCATCTATTATGATGCTGTTAAAGAAAAAGCTTATTCCTTAGATATTAAAAATAATATAACTAGG
>Ga0172378_10003559_pt1 | contig 14644 bp, 12 predicted proteins | sample GrowelOW332metaG_FD_119755 | JGI IMG/M metagenome (GOLD analysis project Ga0172378, IMG submission 119755) | Groundwater microbial communities from an aquifer near a municipal landfill in Southern Ontario, Canada - Pumphouse #3_1 metaG | ecosystem: Environmental > Aquatic > Deep subsurface >... | reverse complement strand
TAGGAAATGAATATAAACATTTTCTAATATAATAAGGATAAGTTGTTCCCTGTCCTGCTTCTACATTCAATGTATAAGTCTGTTTAGGATAAATAGAAGGATAATCTGCCAGCTTTGTATCTATATCAGTTTTTGTGTAGTAATTCGACATATCCACTGAACCTATCTTTTCCCAAGTACTATCTACATACATATACTCATCATACAAGTCCTGTGTTCCCGTATCCGTCTTTGGCACTAAATAGATAGTTCCTACAACACCCGTTTCAGGAAGTGCAGTAACTTTCTCATACTTAATTACATACGTGAGCTTTTCATTAATCTCCTCTTTTGAATATGTATCTAAATCTGTCAATGTAACATCAACTGCTGCTGAACCATCATAAGTCTTTCCTCCAATAGTCATCGCATTCGGATTAACCATCGTAGTAGGCTTATTTAAAATCAAAGCATCTCCTTCCGTTGCATTCCAATCAGACTGCACATTAGCTTCTGCCCCTTCTGCTATTCCATTCAACTTCAATTTATCTGATTGAGAAAAAGAATAAGAGACTGAGTAAGTACTTGCTCCATCATAAGTTATATAACATTCGTCTCCAGCTTTCAATGATAATGACACAGCTTTAATGGTATCATCTTTATCTTTCAACGAAATAACTGTATTATTTGCTGTCGAGTCAAATGTCAATACAAACGGAGCTGAAGCTATCTCATCTGAAAAGCAAAAATCAAGGGACTTGTCTATAATATAAAACGGAGTTTCAATAATATTTGAATAATTATCTTTATAATAAACCCCTGTAATTCTCTTCCAATAGAAAGCCGATGCACTGTAAATTAATGTAGCCGGAGCTGTATCTGTTACATAAGCCGTGTTCAAAACAGTCATCTTCTTTTGCGAATACGCTGATACATAAGTACTTGCACTTCCCTTACAAAGAATAGTGATTGTAGTACCATCTTCCATGTAATAGAAATAATCTCTCAGTTTCTCGCTTGAAGCATAAGCGTATAGTTTCCCATCATTCTTGCATACTTCAATAGTTCCGGAAACTAAAGTCGTTCCTGCTTTGTTTACAAAAACCTGTATGTTATTATCTGTTGTAAAAGAAAACAATCTTACGTAGTTGTTAAGATAGTTTAATTTCATCTCATAATATTTACGAGAGTCTGTTCCTTTAATAATAGCATTGTTATTGGAATCTAAAGCGTAGGTTGTACCATTAGGCACTGTTACTGAACCTGTTTCTGTTTTCAATGTTGTAGATAGCCCTGAAGCTTCTGTCATATACAAATCTCCTTCTGACGAAGAACTGTAATCTGACACTCTGAAATCTGCTGTCCAAGTATCTCCTACAAGCATATTTACTTTTGAAACAGTTATGTTAATTTCCTGTAAATCGTTCGTAGAACTGAAATATTGTGAAATTTTCTCAGATTCCTTGACTACAATTGCAGAAGTCAGCAAGTCGCCATTCCCATCTGTAATTGCAACTGAAATACAAGAATTTGAATTTTCACTGTTTATTACGACATTATCAGATTCAATTCTAAACTGAACACCTGCGCTAAACTTACCTTTTAATTTATAAGTCACTTCTCCTTCCGAAGACAAACTGCGCCAATTATTCAAAGAGATATACTCACTCAATGCTTTCTGAGTAATTCCTTTGTCCGTATTATTACCAAGTACCGGTGATAAAGTTACGCCAAGTCCTGATTCCCACTGTGTTGTGTCCAGCCAATTAGCTAAATCTGTTCCTATATATCTATATACCTGCCATCCTGTACTTGAAAGGAAACTGCCTAAAAATCCCAAAGAACGGTCTTCTTCGTAGACTTTTGCAATAGCTTCTTCCAATGTCAGCTCTTCCAAAGTATGCTCTTCATTATAACACAACGAAATGTTGACAATACTTTTTCTTGCCAACACTTCATCGAGTTGATTGTTATGAATATCATAGACGGCTTTAAAAGAAGTCACAGGGTAGACGTCTGTACTTTTATAGCCTCCCTGTAAATCCTTCTCTAACAATTTTTTAATTTGACCTGTCATTATTTCTTATTTTTGTTTTGTTCTCTCTTAACATCCAACTTTTCCTTTTCCAATTCCATTTTCTGATTAAACTGCCTGATACTTTCATTCAATTTTTCCTTATCCTTTTCTTCGTTCTTGAATGCGTTCTGTTCTGTATCCTGCTGCATACTCATATACTTTTGATTTTCTGCCTGTGCAGCTATCTGAGCTACCATGACCTTAGTCTCATTTTCTCTGATACTAATCTGGTCTTCCTGTGCTCTTGCAGCTTCTTCTGATGCAGCTTTCTGCTGTAATTCCTGAGCCATCTGGTCTTGCTGAGCTTTCTGTGCTTCCTGTGCCTGTTGCATCTTGGCATTCTCCTCATTCTCTATTATCTTCTGTTTCTCAGAAATACTACATGAGCTATAAAGCTTCATAATAGAAGAGAATGACAATGCCTGATTTTGTAATGCAGCCTGTGCCAAACCATCAAGCTTCTGATTGAGTATCTGCGTACCTTCTCCATTATCTACCAACAAACCATAATCTGCTTCCGCAAATTCATCTCCGTCAATATCAGAAATCTTTGATACTCCGTCAGACATAAGATATTGGAATTTCTTACTTCTTCCTCTCAATGCTATCTTCGCAGTTTCCAAGAATACTTCCAAAACTCTTCTCTTTGTATCCTCGTGCATATTGAATATCCATTCGGTAATATGAGAAGACTGCAATGTAGAACGTTCAACACCTCCTACTGTTTCTCTGTTTGCTATCTGACCTTCTCTCTGTTTTGAAATACCAACACTTGATGCCATCTCTTCACTGATGAAATTCAAAAGCATTATATATTGCTGAATTTGATTACCATCGGATACCGCAATAACTCCCGTTGAAGCGTTGTTCAAACCTCCTGCAAGTTTTCCTGTAGCTGCTCCTACCATTCCTTCATTAAAGGAATCCTCAACAGCAAGACCCATTGTCTTTGCATAATACAACCATTTCTCTACATCCCATCCTTTTGGTTTCTTTGCCAAATCCAATCTGAGCAATGAACCCCAATTTCTGGCAATCAGCTTATTCAGTCTGTCATGAATGACATCATATAAATAAGTATATGGCTTTAACATATCAACAAAACTAAACGGTCTGTCATCATTCAAATTATAAATTGTACCTACAATTCCCAAATGGCATCTTGAAGGATTACTTAATCTGTTATACTGAATAGTTCTCGGACGCATATTTACATATATTTCCTCTCCTATCTTCACTCCTTCCCAAGCCTGATTGATATAGAAAAATTCTTCTTCTTCTCCCTTGTCCTTATCTATAATGTAGTCTTCAGGATAGAAATTAAATATCTCATCTCCTGTCTGCTCATCATAAGACTTCACTTTCTTAATACGTCTTTTTGATTTCCAAAAGACACGCAAGACTCTAAGGTTTCCTGCTGTATCATAAGGCATCAAAGAACTTCCGACTCCTTCTGCATTCATCATAGGGTCCCAGAAGAAACCTTCTTGAGATGTCATCTCATCTCCAACCATATAGTTGTTAATGAAACCATGCCTCTCGTCTATATTATCCATAGAATCTGAAGAAGACTGTCCGATGTTATCCGGCATCTTTTCTATATAGTCCATGTCTTTTTGCGTCAAAGACTCATGGAAAGTATCAATGACTTTACCAGGAGACCAATAATCTTCAAGAATAATCATATCTGCATCTTCAATCTTATTTGAATAACCAGAACGGAATATTCTAACTTTCAATGGATTAAGTCTTTCTATCGTAGGTTCTCCGCCAATAATATCGCATTGATACATTTCTTCTCCTACGATAAGGCTGTCCATAAATCCTTTATTAAATAATAAAGGAATGTTATATTCTTTAACGTAATGATTTAACAAACAGTTTGCTCTGACTTCTCTCATGTCCTGCCAATCATAGGTAAAGAAATTAGCTATCGACTGCAATCTTCCTTTTGACTCATCATCAGACATTGAGGTGTCTTGAATCCACTGCTGTATCTTATCTGTTAATTCTTTCTTTTTCTTTTCTTTTATATCTGAAATTACGTTTGCATTTGTAATGACTACTTTGTAATCAAAAACACGCGAGCTTTCTTCTCCACGTAATACGTTCAACTTTGCATTGATTATCGGATAATGCTGAATTTTGTCTGGAATATATCCTATTTGTAAATTTTCTGGATTTAATATCAAAGACAAATCTGACATTTTCAGCCTCCCATTCATCAAGTCATAATTGATTTTCTTGTGCATAACAGACTTTCTTACAAGACTATAGTTGAAGAAAGTTTTATTGTCTGCCCAATCCATTATCTGTTTTCTCCACGCCTTGTTCTTCTTGCTTAAAGGCAACATCTGCGGGGGAAAATTAACAATATTATAACCCATTATTTTTTATACTTATTTGATTTATAAAGATATACAGATTTCAAAACCTGTACAAGAGAATAAATGTTCTGTTATTTTCATACAACAACAAAATTCCATCCACCTTGATATAAAACGTTCTTTCTTGCAGTACAAGAACTACTATTTTTAATTGATATATCAGTTGCATAACTAATAGTCAATGTAGAAAATTTAGCAGTCGTTCCTCTTGCATCTGTAATAAGCACAGGAAGAGTTTCCAAAAAAGAATAAATAGATGCTTCATTTACCCATCCGGAAAGACATGACAAATCAAGATCGACTTTTCTAAATTGAGACGAGTGTCCAGATAAAATAAACGGTCCTAATTCAAGCGTAAAAGAAGAAACTTCAGGTAAAACAGTAGTGGATAAAGAAATCAATTGACGACTACTGCTTTCCGTGTATTCTATATTATACATATATATATATATATTCTTTAAAGCTGTACAATTTTGGAATAATCCTTTAAATAAATTATTTGTAGAACTTAGCACTATTCCTCCATCAAAATAAAGAGAAATATCTGTCAAAGCATGACATTCATTAAAACAATAATCAAAAGAGGAAACCTGTCCAGCAGATCTGATCACAGATTTCTTATTCTCTTTTAAAGAGTCGCTTGGAATCTCTCCTATAATTACATATTCCAATTCAGTATCTCCGGTAAAAACATGACTCATAGACGTACTGAATGGGCTACTTTCAAAATAAACACCATCAACAGTATAACTTATTGCTCCTTGCCCCAAAGGCGTATTAAGAATTTCAATATTTTTTAATTTAGAACATTCACAAAACATATAATCAATAGAACCCATGTGCGCTAATTCATTACTATTATATATATAATAATTAGCTCCGTCTGGCTTTATTTTCTTTATCGTACCCATTCCAAGATTATTACAATAAAACTTTGTCATGTTAGTACATCTATCGAAACCTCTGGTAAAACTATAACTAAATAAATTCGTTTTTAGTTCTGCAGATTCTTTTGAAAATGAATTTAAATAAACCGATCCCAATCCTGAACAACATTCACAAAAATAATTAAATGAATTTGCATAAACTCCCATTACTGCATATTCTATAGATAATTCCTTTAAAGAAGAACATAAATGAAAAAAATTACAAAAATCAGCATTCTGATGGAATAATGGCTTATGAAACTCTATCTTTTCTAATGACCTGCAATTTGAAAAAGAAGATCCTAAATCATTTATATTAGTAAAATCTAATCCACTTAAATTGATTTCTTTTAATACAGTACAATCTTTAAAAAAATTTAAAAATGATGTCGGCATTTCTACTTTTACATCACAATCATAAAGAAAAACGGAAATTAGACCTCTACCATAAATAGCTGTTGCGTTTGTTATATACCCATTATAAATTATAAGTTTAGTAGCATTTTCTATCTTAGATATTCCTCTATTGCTAAACACATAGCCAGTGCCAGTAGTACTATCATCAAAAGTAATTGTACCATCACAATAGTAATTGTAAGCAGAACCATTAACTCCATTCTGAAATTCTTTTATAGCATCAATCTGTTCTTGTAAATTCGTTATTACTCCAGACAAGGATTTAAGCTCATCTACCGTAATTGTAGAAACGACAATATTGCCAAACTCATCAGACACACAAACCTTGTCCGTATCCAGCTTCTTATTAACAATATTTACAATAGCTCCCGGTACTGTAACATCAACATTGCCAAATACATCTGAACCGTACTGAGTTCCTTCATTTAAAGATACTGTAACCGGAGCAACACTCATCGCCTCTTCTGACCAAGTAAATGTATCATCGGTAACATTATAATTAAGAATATACTCACTTGTCTTTGACATTTGAGGTGACGTTGTTTTTAAATTCCCGTCCTTGTCATAAATAGATATTGTAGCTCCTTCAACTTGTGCGACAAACTGCATTACAAAAGAATCTGTCAACGCATCAGTAAAAGAATATTTTGTTGACTGTGCTAATATGTAATTAGGATTTGACTTCACAAAAGCCTGTGTAGCCGAATAATTGTCTGATGATATTGTTATCCATTTTGTTGTATCAATAGCAGCTTCCTTCAAACAAATCATTTCTTGCAAAGCTTCTATCTCTGAGGCAGTTGCCAATATAGGCATAAAATCATCAGTAGATAATTCTCCTATAGTCTGGTCATATCTATGGACTCTTAATGAATAATCTGTTTTATAATAATAATTGGCAATAAACATCGCCATACATCCATTGGTATTTGTCCATCTTGTATATTTAGCTATCGTTGCATTACTTGCATACATAAGCCAATCTCCATTCCTGAAACAACACTCAATAGAACCCTGTACCTTTCCTCCATTGATATTCGCTGTAATATCGACTTTCATCTGACCTGACATGGGAAGATTCATCCTATACCAATGAGAATAAATATCTGAGTTCTGTGGTAGTTCATGTGTATATATCTTATACTCAGGTGCTGATGTATAAACAGTCTCTGTACCACTTTTCTTTGTTACCACTCCTAATGGTACTGTATTGCCAAAAACTTCTACTTCTGCTTCCGGTTCCAAATTCTCATTTACAACCTGCGTGTCTGTCATGCCAATAACTGTATTGACATTCGTTTCAACAGCATTTTTAAAAGCATCTCCTGCAAAATTTACCATGAAATTAGCAGAAGTAGTACTTCTGTTTATAGTCAATGAACTGTCTGAAGAAGTATATGTGTAGGTTGCAAATTTCTCGCTTATACTTGTGTCCCAATAAGTTACAGCTTTTGCAAGATTACTCTCGTCTGTATATGAACCTGTCGGTGACCAATTAGCCTTGTCAGCAGCACATGAAAGATAATACAGATTTATAGAGTTTTCCACTCCTCCGTTATTTTTCATATACACTACACACTTACCACTGACTCCCCATATATCCATATAGAACAATGTGTCTTTGTTCGTTGTATATAAAGTAGAATATGTGCTTGATACAGCATTTAATGTAAGTGTCTCTAAATCAGACTGCCCTCCCTGATTTACAACAAAGACAGCTCTCGTACCAAACGGCACACTAAATACAGCCTGATAAGCTTTTGTTACTGTAAAAGTTCCATTGTGAATAATGTCAACTTTCTTATCTAACAAACTGTCAAGTCTTTCATCATTTTCATCATAAACCGCTTTCACGGAAGTAACAGGATACAACTCAAAGGTTTCTTTATTTTCTGTTACTAATATTTTCGCAATTTTAGCCATGTTTATATTGTTATATCCTTTATTTCCGAAATGTATTCAAAATCAATATTCTTCGTCTGTAATATTCCTATCAAACACCAACCGTTAGCTTCCCAGAAGTACAGTTCAAACCGATGGTCTTCCGTTGGCTTCAACCAGCCACAATGCTTTTCCGGAGGATTGTTTGACAAGACAATGTTCCTTATTATATCCATTTGTTAAAATTATTAAATTTTTTATCGTAGTTCTTGTTGAAGAAAGAGTCATTTCCTGCATAGTCTTTATTGGCTTTTTCAATATCGTCCTGATTGATATTATTCTGATACAATATCATCTTGTCTTCCCTCAATAGCATTAACATACCCATTGCAGATATTCTATCAAAGTTTCCTTCCGTATTATATTGAATCAGCTCTTTCAACAATGCCCTATTCTTGACTTGAAATAATCTTGACACCGTTACATCGGTAATCTTTCCATCTACTTTCTGCTGTGTTATTACAGGACCCATAAGCCATGCCCTTAACCTGCTCTTTCCATAAGCATTGATTGCAGCCGTTGCATTCGTTCCTCTTGATTTATTTCCATAGCCATCTTTCATAAGTTGTTTATCTTTCAAGAAATCAAGAACTTCCGTTAACAAATATACACAATTCCTCGAGGAAAAATAGGCAAAAAGTCCTTTCTTATTATACTCATAATTTAATCTTCCATTATAGAATAAACACATTCTTCTACATATCTCAAAGAAATCATCTGCATACAACGGTCTCCCCGTATACTCCGCTACTAATTCATCTTTCCATAAATCCAAAACAAAAATAGACCCTAAAGACATCGTATTCGATTGATCGTCGTCGTAAGGATCGCAATTATGAGTAGGAATATAATTACACATAAATGTATGAGTATCACATTCAAAATTATAAACATCTCCTATATAATCTTCTTTTTCTATTTGCTTGACTTTCAGATAGATATACCCACTTTTAACAAATACGTCATTTCTGTTATGATTTGTTATCTCTACTTTTTCATAATTCAAAAGCTTCATTCCCGTATATTCCCAATCTTTTATTTTGTTAAGTCCTTCGGTTCCAACGTTTAATTGATAAGTTTTCTTAGTATGAACTTCCGCGTTTCTTATTATCTGAATTTCCTCGTCACGCAATTTTTTTATACTTGAAACAATTCCAAGAGAAAAGAACCAATCCTGTATATCATTCAACAATCTTTTCGATATGCTTACAATGTTTATTGAATTTCTCGTTACACAACCATCTGTATCTATATATCCCAAAATCAGATTTTTCCTATATGCAAAAGGTATCTTTTTTACTTTCTCTTCTATATGTTTAAAACCTGCATACTTACCAAAGTTCTCATTGAAAAATAATGCAAACTTTTTATTACAAAAAGAATATTCATAACAAGTGCCTTTATCTTTGCTCTTCGTAAATCTTCTGTCGAAATATTTATTTACAATATATCCGCATCTGTCTATTAAGTACGTCTCTTTTGCATTGAAAGCTATATGAATTGAGTAATCTTTTTCTATCCATCCATCTCCTAATATCACTCCTATTAAATACCATATATCAGTTTCTTTATATTCATTCATATCCATTTCACATCTATACGGAATAGGAGTCTTCACGTAATCACCAACTTTCAATTCCGATACTTTATTGAATTGAAAATCATAATCATAATATCTTTCCGGTAGTCCTGTCTTCACTTTTCTATAATTATTATATCTTCTTTTCGGAGTACAAGAATATATAGGATGCTCTTTACTGAATGTAGTTGTATCATAAATAGAAGCAAGCTTAACTTTATAAACAGGGTCCTCATTGTGATATTTTTGTAAGTTCTTGATAATTACCGACTTACCATCTATGTTTATAAGCATATCATCTAATGTGACATCTTCTACATTCTTTAGTCCTTTGTCTGTATTTACCTTTTCTCCTTTTTTAAGACAGCCTAAAATATATCTGTTCTCAAAAGCCTTGTTGGTTTTCTTGTCTATTTCCGGCATTGCCATTATCTCTACTGCTCCTTCAATCTTATTATTCTTATGAGGGAAATCCCTTATGGCTTCATCTCCTGTTGGTTTAAATGATACTGCTCCATCTTTGCCTTGTTCCAATCTTCCTACATAAACATTGTTCAATATAGACGGGTCACTGTCTATCTGTGCTACTCTTTCTGTCAAATCTGCCACAGGAAACATATTTGCCTTAACCTTTGTTATGGCTTCTGCCGGTGTTATAGGAACTTCGGCTATTGTCTTTATTATAGTGTTAGGGTCTGTCGAATTATATTTGACATTATATCTGTTGTTCAGTATCTCCAACAATCCTTTTACAACATCTGAAACTCCGTCTTCATTATAGCATCCTTTTCGGTTTACATATCCCGGAAAGAAAAAAACGAAGTACGGCTTTCCCTGGTTTGGCTTATCAAATACATTATGCAATGCGTACATATTATATCCCATCGGATTATATACAATCTCCTGTGCTCCTCTGAAATCAGAATCTTCATCGCCTGCCGTACCTACCATGATTATCTGTCCGAATACAATATTACCTTCTTCTACTGACGGTCTTATTGTATTATATAATTCCAACAACTTAGGAAAAGATCCGAACTCCTCAATCAATATCTTCGCTGCACGCTTACCACGAAGTTTTGACTCATCATCCTGACAGGCTACTCCGAGTACTGTATTCTGTGTACCCCTGTCAATATCCAAATCAACGTCCTTATATCCCATGACCCATGTCATCTCCTGCATTGAGTTCTTCAATTTCTTTCTTGGAAACTGTGTTGTCTTTGCACAGAAGTTTGCCATATCAACAAATTTATTCAGCACACCATCCTTCGTAAGGAACTCCTTACTGTATGCTGTGACAATGCCTTTTACCTTTTCATGTGCTTCCGTATTCTCTCCTAATATAAATATATGGCTTAATATCGATGCCAATGAATATGATTTTGATTTACCACGGCTTGCCAACTCTGCACAATGCTTCCCGTTGTTTGCTGCCTGTTCTATATAATGAAATCTCCAATACACTCCTTCCCAGGACTCCGGCAAATCTTCTACCCGGTCTGCCCTTTTTGTTCCTTCTCTTATTTCCGACTGCATGATAGGACAATAATTCAAATACCAATAAAGGTATCCTGTCACCCATTCGCCATCTTCCTTCCTAACATATCCTTCCCAGCATCTTCTTTTCTCTTCTCTTATCCATTTGCCATAATCACTGTTCTGGTTTGCATTTGGTCTTAATGTTGTGTACATCCCTGTCCTTTTGAATGTCAGCGCAGGCTCCCTGAAATAATCCATATTCTCAAGTATATGAGGATTTTCCAAGTCAACTATTATCCTTCCCTGTTCATCTCTCGGTCTGTCTTTTGCATACTGTCTGTTCGGTGATGCAAGATTTCTTAAGAAAGGAATGTTCTGCATCATATCTATAAAGCTTTCCTGCACCTCCTGTGGATATGCTCCCAACAACTCTTCTGTTATCGGTGTCTGGAATTTATTTACCGGTATGTCTATCATATATCCAAACTATCCTCCATTATAGTCTTTTCATTTCCGCCTCTCATTCTTCCTCCCTGTTTCATCTCAGTGTTCAAAGCTTTCTCTGCTTCATCCAAATCTTTCACTAACTGAGGAATCTGTTTGATAGTTGCTGTTATAGTATTCAATGTATAAACAGGCTTTCCATGGTCATCCAACTCTTTCAAGTCTATTTCCCTTAGCATCTCCCGTAATTTATCTACGGCAATCCTTGTATCTTCCAGCAATAGGGCAGCTGTCGGTTTAAAAGAATTATAGTATTCCATAGCCTCTTTAAGTTCCTTATCAACTTTCCATTTCTTGGGTATTCCTTCTCCTTCCCTTATTGCCAAATCTCTTTGTGTGTCATCTGTAATATACTGATAGTCGCTTCTCGGGTCACAGAAATGATATATGTATCCAAGTTCCATCATTGCCGTTTCCTTGTGTTTTGACTTATCCCTTTTCCATATTGTGTTAAAGACTTTCAACGTAAATGCCTCTTCTGATATGATAACTTTGTATCCTTCGTATTTAAATAATTTCAACATAACATATTTGTATTTAAAAAATAAAAGACTCAGAACATAAAGCCCCAAGTCTTTTAACTAAAATGTTTCACAACATCTTAAATAACTATTGATGTATCAGGGACTTCCTCATAATCATCTATGATAAAATCTATATCCCTGTCTTGCAATAACAAACAGCTCTCGCCATTCATCTCAATGACATTGAAATTGTATGTGATTACCGGATTGTCGGTAACAATACCATCTTTCAACGAACCTTCCTCATGCTTCTTAATACCATAACGGGTAGGATTAATACATACGAGATCTCCTACTTTAATTCCTCTCACCGAGTCTCCAATCGACAAGACCTTCTGATATTCCTTGATGCTACCCTCTCTCTTTGACGCATCAATAATTCCATTCACACTTACATCTTCCTTGTATTTATCCATTGTTGTCACAATCGCTGTGAACATCGGAGTCAACTTTTTTATTTTTAGCATATTTTTGTTTTTTGTATTCTATATTTCTATGATATTCCATTACTTTATTATACGATGAAGTCAATGTGCCAAGACTTTTAATGCTGAAAACAACACTCAGTTCATCAAATTCTTCCTGAGTATAGACATTCCTGAAATCCCTGTCCTCAATAATCTCCTTGATGACTTTCCAATATTGTTTGTATATAGCATCAACCTTGTCATACGACAGGTTCATCTCCTGTGCTACTTTCTCCACTGCTTTTTTGTAGCTGTTCATCTAACTCAAAATAAAATAATAATTGGAATCCTTTCTCTTCAGTTATGTTTGGTATGTATTTAGGATTTATGCGGTTATCTACAATAACCCCATGCTTCTTAAACTTGCCCATGATAACTAAAAAATGAGCAATTGACAAATTACATTCCTCTCTTATCTGTCTCTTGGTATCCTCATTCATCACTACCTGTGACAACAATGCGTCATCCAAAATGACCTTGCTGAGTTTATATCTTGTCAACAGAAATACTGCAAGTAAATCTATTTCCCTTGCAGTAAGACTATGGAATGGTTCCAGAAATCTAAGCCAATATGTAAAGAATGTTTTGTCAAGAGGACATTTTATTCTTATAACATTATTTGGTTTTTGTATCATTTTCTGCTTTTTCTTTTTTAGGTTCTGCAGGTAAAGTCATTATGCTTTCAATCTCCGCAACACATCTCTTTGTGAATGCAGCATCAAAAGCCGACTTATTCTCAACTACCTTAAACAAATAGTCAAGACGCTTGAACATATTTGTGATGTTCAGCTCCTGTAACTTTGAATACAGTTCCTTGTTTTGCTCTGAAATCCGTTTAGCAACATTCTCAAGCTGCTCATAAGACATTTTTTCAGGTCTCTTACTCTCTTTAATATCTGCCATTATTTTTTGTTTTATTTGGTTTTATAACATATTTGTGTCCGTATCTTTTCTCATACATCTCTTCCCACACATTGATATTCTCGGCTTCCTCTATATCAGTACAACCGCAATCATTACAGAAATCTATACTCTCCGTCTCTCTCTCTGTGGAAATTATTGCCAAAGATAAACATTTTTTGCAATAATAAACTTTTTCCTTATCATACTCCTTGTTGATAAGAGCCTGCTTTTCTGCCTTATAGTCAGGCAATTGAAAATTATTTGCCATAATATATTAGAATATACTGCTCTGTTTCTTTACACAAAGATACTATATCTTCCTTTTTAATATTTAAATTGTTAACTTGACTCACCAATTCCCTGATGTTTGAACTGCACAATGTCTTCATCATATCCTGTCTCATATTAATATAGCTTTATATCACACAACTTAAACAGATACTTATACTTATTCAACGTATGTATGAATGTTTCCGTTTCTGATTTTATGCCTGCATAACACACGCATTCAGGAATCATGTTATAAAAACATTCTGTTGCACATGACAATTCATTGATAAAGTCAAAAGCATTCAATGCCTGACTCTCACAGCCTTTCAAAACATTAGGCTGAAACTGCCCGTTGATACCCATATAGTCTTCTGCTATACCATCCTGAAACTCTCCTATTTCACTTATAAGTGAATCAAGATATTCATGTACATTCTTCTTAGGAGCTGCCCAATGCAAATTCTTTCCTTTTGTCTTGAAACCTTCAAGCTTATTCAGATACTCCATGAACCTGCAGTTGAAATCAACCTCCGGTTCTGCTGCATTATTACCGGCAGCTGCCTCTACCACCACTGTCTTATGTATATTGTTTATCAATGGTGTAAATAATTCTCCCATCATGCTTCTTCTTCTTTTTTGTTTTCATACTTCTCCGACCATGCCTTTGTAACTCCTGCTGATGCAAATATTCCTGCAACAGCAGCTACATAAGCTGCCATACCACTCAAATCTGTCTTTATCGTGTGATTATATATAACCTCCACTATTAATACAAATGCTGGTATCAACAACAATATGATACCTGCAATAGTTACTGTAACCAAGAAAAAATTCTTAGAACTTACCCCTGTATTATTACTTACTAATTTATTGAAATAGTTCATTGGTTTAAATATTATCCACCTCCACCACTCTCTACACTGAGCATCATGTCAACGCTCCACTAAAGTTGCGTCTGGTAAACACAAGTCTAATGACTAATCTCTGTACTCTTGCCTACCTAATTGTACACTAATCAAGCTACGGACTTGAATGCTCCTGTACAGTGACTTGTAGCCATACAGGCAATAGCGTTTTTACTATTAAACTATTAGTGCTTTCTGCCACCATATTTCTCGGACAGATGAGATTTACAAATCAAAACATATTTTGAAACGTGTAAGGAATCGAACCTTATTCTCTCATTTC
>Ga0172378_10003558_pt1 | contig 14645 bp, 14 predicted proteins | sample GrowelOW332metaG_FD_119755 | JGI IMG/M metagenome (GOLD analysis project Ga0172378, IMG submission 119755) | Groundwater microbial communities from an aquifer near a municipal landfill in Southern Ontario, Canada - Pumphouse #3_1 metaG | ecosystem: Environmental > Aquatic > Deep subsurface >... | reverse complement strand
TCGTATAGGTTTTCCTTTACCCCGTGGATACGGTAACGCAGTGCAGAGGAATCTGTCTAAACGGTACAGCCGGGAAGTCTATCGTTTATTTAAAACACATCTGAACACCGGATATGATATGCTGTTTTTGGTATATTCCGGAAATGACTCGTTCAGCTCGCGGTGTGTTCAATTTCGATTATTGTGCGAAAAGGCAGGACTAATCAAAGAATGAAAAAATTTCTTACGAAATTTTTCTGTTTTTTCATCCGTGCTTATCAAATTTGTATTTCTCCTTTGTTTCCTTCATGCTGCAGATACAGACCTACTTGTTCTCAGTATGCACTTGAATCAATTCGAAAATACGGACCTGGTAAGGGTCTTTGCCTCGCTATTAAACGTATTCTCCGGTGTAATCCTTATCATGCCGGTGGATATGATCCTGTTCCCTGATTAATGGAGATTTAAACCGATGGATAAAAATACCATTTGGGCCAGTGTTCTTTCAGTGGCTGTTATTGGTACATTTATATTTCTACAGCCTGTATTCAGGCCTGCAGAGAAAAATGTACAGATGCAGAGTTCTGTTGCACCTGTCGCAGAAGCACCTGTAGAAAATGACAGCATCGTTAAAAATTCGTCAGAAAAAAAACCTGTCCTTACTCAGGCTGCAGATACGGACGAATCTGTCCCTGAGCAGACTGTGACAATTAAAACCGATAAAATAAGTGCTGTTTTGACAAATAAGGGCGGCGACATTGTAGATTACGAACTTCTTAACCATATCGATACAGATACCGGTAACGGTGTTCAGATGGCAGACAGTATTTCCGATTTCAACAGATCATGTGCAGTATCATTTGGCGGACCGGACAATATGCTTTTGAACGACAAATTTAATGTCGAGCGTCCCGATGAGAATACGGTGCTGTTTACAAAGCATTACAACGGATATACGCTTGGAAAACGGTATACGTTTAAGCCCGGGGAATATATATTCAAGCTTGAGATAATGATACACAGTGATGACGGAAATGTCGTGCTTAATAATAATGGAACGGCATACACACTGCGGACATCGCCGCAGATCGGACCTCATTTTGATTCAAAAGCTAACAGGTATGAAGTACGGCAGTTTTTATCTTTCAGCGGAGAAAAGAAAAAGACGATCAGCGTAGGATCCAAACAGTTCAAATCATTCGATAAATCATATACATGGGCCGGTATTGCAGGAAAATATTTCGAGGCTCTTGTAATTCCGGTCAATGCTGCTGATATGGGAGATGCATATTATTCTTCAAAAAGCGAAGTGAATGATTATGCCGATGCACAGGCTTATTTAACCCGCAGACAGTTTTCCGGCTCCGATCTGTCGGATACCTATTATATATACTTCGGACCTCGTAATGAAAAGGATTTACGACGGTACAATGTACCGGAAAATAACGGCTGGCAGCTTAGCGGACTTAAACTTTCCGAATCTCTTCAGTCAAGCGGCTGGCTTGGCTGGCTCGAGAATATCCTTAAATGGATGCTTGAAATTCTGTATAAACTTATACCCAACTGGGGTGTTTCAATTATTCTGCTGACCGTTTTTTTCAAATTTGCTATGTTTCCTCTTACGAAAAAACAGTCGCTGAGTACGCTGAAGATGCAGAATCTTCAGCCACAGATGACTGCAATACAGGCTAAATACAAAGACAATCCGCAGAAACTGCAGGAAGCAATGGGTAAACTCTACAAGGAAAATGATTATAATCCTGCCGGCGGATGTTTGCCGATGCTGCTTCAGTTTCTTATACTTTTTGCAATGTATAACCTGTTTAACAATTATTTTGAGTTCCGCGGCGCATCGTTTATTCCGGGATGGATTCCTGATTTGTCCGCAGGGGACAGTGTATACACCTTTAAGAAAAGTATTCCTTTTTTCGGGAATGCAATACGAATTCTTCCGGTCATTTATCTTGGATCTCAGCTTTTGTACGGTAAAATAACGCAGAACGGAGGAACGGCAGTCGGAAACGGTACCAGTGCAGCACAGATGAAGTTTATGATGTATGGTATGCCGATTGTTTTCTTCTTTATTTTCTACAATGCACCGTCAGGATTGCTGCTTTACTGGACAGTGAGCAACCTTATTCAGATGGGACAGCAGCTTGTTATTAACAAAATAATGGAAGAAAAGAAAAAGGAATCAGCTATTGAAAAAAATGCAAAATCTTTTACAGTGGCGAAAAATAAAAAAAGATAAGTGTAATTAAGAGGTAACAGATTATGACATATGAATATGAGGGTAAAACTGAAAAAGAAGCTATAGAGAAGGCTGCTGCCGAACTTGGTCTGGATCGTGATCAGTTTGACATTGAAATTCTTGAAACACAAAAAAACTCTTTGTTTAAGAAAGGTTATGTAAAAATCCGCGTTCATCCCGTAGATGCATTTGATGCTGCGACGGAAGGAAATGACAATATTATGTCAGCAAGCACCGGAAGAGTCGTAGCGGATCCTCTTCCGCAGGATGAGTTTGAAAAAAAGCTTGTAGAATTTATAAACACAATGATTGAAAAAATGGGATACGAGGTCAAAACAGAAATTGTATTCCGCGAACCACAGAAGATAGGAATAAAGATGGATTCTCAAAATTCGTCTATCCTTATAGGACGTAAAGGAAAGAATCTTGATGCACTTCAGCTTCTTGCAAATATTTATGCAGGTCGTCTTGGACATGAGGATGTACGCATTATTCTTGATACGGAAAATTACCGTATCCGGCGTGAAGAATCACTTGTACGACTGGCATATACGACTGCAGATAAAGTCCATCAGACCCATAATTCTATTCTGCTTGAGCCGATGAATCCGTTTGAGCGCCGTCTTATACATACGACGCTCAATGATATTCCGGATATTGATACAAAATCCGAAGGTGACGGACTGTATAAACAGGTTCGTGTGAGCTGGAAAGGTGTGCGCTGATTTTTTATGATGAAAAAAAATTTTACTGCATGTTGTATAGCGATGCTCTTTTTTATGGGAACAGTTTTTTCTGTAAATGCGGAAGAAGCTGGGAGTACAAAAGTGTATACGCTGGAAGAGGTAGTAAAGGAGCCGTATTTATCACAGCTTAAGGCTGACGGGAAGATACGGTTCGTTCACAACGAAAAAGATATGAAGCTTGAGCTCATGCCTGAATGTGAATATTCCGGCCGTATAGCAGCAAATAAAGTAGAAAAGAAGAGCGGTTATATAACGGAATGTCTGTATCTTGTTAATAAAGATGATATCCGGAGAAAAAATCCTGATAGTACAGATTGTGATGTATCTCTCACCAGTATAGCGCGTATACTTCGTTCCATTTCAAAAATGGAAGGCATGAAATATTACTCGAATTTTTATAAAAAAACTTTGGTATTATACAGCAAGACCTATATGATTGCAGGACCTGCTGATGACACTCCTATTGCCGATCAGAATACAGGAAATGCAGACGGACAGATTTCTTATACATATCAACATGATCATACCTTCGGCGGATGTAAATATGTAATTAATTATTATCAGTCTTCTGCCGCAATATATACAACATTTAATAATATCACGAAAATGATGTTTGGAATTATTAAAGCTGCTGATCCGCATCAATTCAGGTCTAATATGCTTATAATGGACTGCGGCCAGGAGTATCTTGTATATATTTCTACTGATATAGGCTGTCCCCGTGTTGAAATGATAGACAGACAGATAAACGATTCATTTAACGACAGACTTGATGCATTGTATACGTGGTTTATGTCGCAATTCTAAAGATATAAAGAGGGTGAAGTGTGAATATGAAAAAATCTTTTTTATTTATTTTCTTCAGCTGTGTAATGTTGTTTTTTGGAGGATGCAGTCCTATGGACAAAAGTATGAAGTCTCTTGGGGGAAAAGAAGGCGTTTTTGCCGTAATGGAAACGTCAAAGGGTAATATTGTTCTTGAACTGTATTATAAAGATACACCGCTTACTGTAACGAATTTCGTCGGACTTGCAGAAGGAACGCTTGATGCAGCGAAGGGAAAACATTTTTACGATGGACTGAAATTTCACCGTGTTATAAGTAAGGCTAACGGCGATGATCAGGATTTTATGATTCAGGGAGGTGATCCCAAGGGCAACGGGACAGGCGGTCCCGGATATGCTTTTCCTGATGAAATTGTAGAAAAATATAAATTTGACAAACCAGGCGTTCTTGCCATGGCGAATTCCGGAGCAAATACGAACGGAAGTCAGTTTTTTATTACAATCGTCCCGACATCATGGCTTAACGGAAAGCATACGATTTTCGGAAAGGTTATTGACGGACAGGATGTTGTTAATGGAATGAAGCAGGGAGAAACAATTAATAAAGTAGTGATCGTTCGTCAGGGAGACGAGGCAAAAAAATTTACTGCAGCGCAGGGTGATTTTGATAAACTCGTTATGTCTGCAGCGAAGGCTGCTGCTTCTGCAAAAGAAGCGAAGTTTACTTCTCAGATTAAAACAATTGAGAAAAACTTTTCCGGGTATGAAAAAGACAGTAACGGAATTTATTACAAAATTACAAAGCAGGGAAACGGCGGTAAGACAGGAACTGGTAAAAACGTCTCTGTAGATTATAAAGGATATCTGATAGACGGGACTGTTTTTGATACATCAAAAGGTCGGGAACCTCTTTCGTTCACGACGGCTGCCGGTCAGATGATTCCGGGATTTGATATTATGGTTCAGGATATGATGCTCGGAGAGTGTCGTACAATCGTTATTCCTCCTGATTTAGCATACGGTGAACGTGGTTATCCGGGTGTAATTCCCGAAAATGCATATATAGCATTCGATATTGAATTAAAGAAAAACTGATTATCGTACTTATTCTGTATTTTTATAAACAGGAGGCTGTCCGAAAAGGACATCCTCCTGTTGTTTTTGAAAGGGTTTTAAATTTCCTTTTTAAGACATGATTGATTATTCGTTTCTACCGATATCAGGAACGGAATTTTATGCCGTTTTCGGTTGACATTGAATCTATAATAGCAAGCGATTCAATCCGATATCCTTTTTTGCGGAGAATTTCGCCGCCTTCCTGAAAACCTTTTTCGATAATTATGCCTGCACCGATAAGCGTTGCACCTGACTGACTGACAAGATCCGTAAGTCCTGAAAGTGCGCTGCCGTTTGCAAGAAAATCATCGATAAGAAGAACGTTGTCTGTTTTTGCAAGATATTGTTTTGCAACGATAACATTGTAATTTTTTGAATGTGTGTATGAATAGACTGATGTACGGTAACAGTCATCAGTGATATTGCTTGTAGAGCTTTTTTTTGCAAATACAACCGGGCACTTGTTGAAATATCGGGCAGTTGCACATGCCACAGCTATGCCTGAAGCTTCAATAGTCAGAATTTTTGTTACTTTTTGACCTGCATACCGGCGGGCAAATTCTTCACCTAGTTTATCAAGCAGTTCAACATCGATTTGATGATTGATAAAACTGCTTACTTTTAAAATATTACCCGGTAGAACTTTTCCATCCTTCCGGATTCTTTCTTCCAATAATTCCATAGCATATACTAATAAAATTTCATGGTTTACGCAATATTTTAAGCCATTGTATTATTAATATTTGATATTCAGCCGGTATAATTTTGAACCCCGCCGGGGTGACCAGATTTCTTTACGTTTTTCGGGCAGAGAGGAAATATCATCTGATTTAAAACCAAGACTTTCGAACCAGTCCGAAGCCTGTGTCGTAAGTATGAATACACTGCTCAAATTTTCTTTTTTTGCGCGGTCAAGCAGATATTCTACAAGTTTAGGACCTACGCCGATATTTGCACATGATTCGTCAACGGCGACAGCAGCAATTTCTGCCTGATGTGTATCATAGATGTGCAGCGAGGCACATGCACGAATACCTCCATCAAGTTCATAGACAATATAATCCGCGAGACTGTCGAGTATCTGTTTGTCCGTACGCTGCAGAAGATTGCCGCGTTCGACAAAAGGCCTCATAATCGAAAGAACTGCAGGAACGTCTTCGTGAGTCATCGGACGAATACCTCCGTAGTTCTTTGAATAAATCATAGTGCCGGAGCCAAGATCTGAAAAAATTTCGCAGGGTAGAGCGCCGTCGAGTGAACCGTTAAGAATGTGTACGCGGGAAACTCCTGATGTGCATGCATTTTTTGCAAGGTGCAGAAGTGACATTATTTTTTTATTTTCCGAGCCGACATTTGCGCTGATAAATACGTCCAGTTCATCAAGATTCAGCGCCGGAACTTCGCCCGTATCGGACGTGCCTATGTTTTCAGGAATAGTAAAATGCTCCGCACTTATTTCAGCGTCCGGCATAACAAAGAACAGTTTATCTGCCTGCAGGTGAACTGCGATTTCTTCCGCAAGTGTAATTGACGAAATGTTGTACGGTTTTCCGGCTGCGCTCCAGCCTATACAGGGAAAAATGGGTATAAAACCGCTTGCAAGCACGGTACGTATAGAATCTGTCTGTACTTTATCTATTTCTCCGGCGGTACCATAATCTTCTCCGTTAAGAACTCCGATGCTCCGAGCGCGTATCCAGTTACCAATGACTGCAGTAAGATGGTCTGCCGCTAGTGCTGTCATAACAGTGTTGGATACGTCAAATGCGGCCATTTTTATTGACGGCATTGCTTCCGGTTTTGTGATCCTGATATTATTTTTATATGACCACGTTATATCGGAAGACGAAAGAATTTCATCAATACGTTTGTGTGCACCCGGGACAATAAGCACCTGTAGCCCGGCTTCATGAATAAGGCTGATGTCACGGATATGGCTCGAGAAAAGTGTTGAGTCAATTACTTCGTCGTCAAGATAAATAACGACGACGGCATTTTTAAATCGTTTTATATACCGTATGACGTCGCGGATGCGCTGCGATTTTTGATTTCGTGATGATGTATCTTCCATGAGAAACAATTATATCAGGTATGATGTGTATTTTTCAATGAATATCTGCAGCCACAGTACTGCTGACGGTATAAACCGAATGCACTGCTTAATTCAAGACTGCGGAGGAATCCGTTTTTTTTCTTAAAGTCACTCGTAAGAAATTTCGGTCCTTTTTCTGCCTGCAGTCCATTTCCTATTGCATTGATCTTTTCGGCATCCTTGAAGGGACTGATTGAGAGCGTTGTCGTGAACCAGTCGAAGTTATTGGCAGCAGCGTATTCGTACGCCTTTTTCATACGCAGAAGATAGCAGCGGTGGCACCGTTCACCTCGTTCCTGTTCGTCTGCGAGCGACGGTGTCTTTTCTATCTGTACCGCAGCATCATATTCATTTGGATTATACTGAGCCAAAACAAGTTTTACATTGTTTTGTACTGCAGGAGGAAATACCGGGAGAAAGTTCTGAAGTTCGCCGAGTCGGCGGAAATATTCTTCCGGCGGATAAATATTAGGATTGTAATAATAAACAGTAATTTCGAAATATGATGCAAGATATTCCAGTACGTATGATGAGCAGGGCGCGCAGCACGCGTGGAGCAGGAGCGTCTGTTTTCTGCCGGGTACAAGCGCGTACTGTTTTACAATTCCGGCCAGAATCCTGTCGAGTTGTTTCTGATAATTCGGGTTCGGTGAGTCGTTCATATTTTACAAATACTGCTTCATTTCAGAGTTTTCAACACCGGCAAGGAGTTCAATATATTTTTTTGCCGGACTGTTGTTTATTTTCTGCAGAAGGACTTCCTCTATCTGGAAAAAACCGACATCAGCAGACATAAGAACCTGAATACGGAGAGGTTTTTCTTTTCCGGCCGTGATTTCAACTCGTTCAATTGAATTTGCCGAATATTTATGGATGTCTCCTACTTTCGGCGCATTGTCCAGTTCCATCGGAATTCGGGCACGACCTTTCGTCATGTCGCAGCCATCTGCAATAAGAATGAGTCCTGCTTCAAGAGAATGGATTCTGCGAGTACCCATGTGACCAACAATTCCTTCGACTGCAAGCGAACGGATTGCTACTCTGCGGTCCAGATTATTGTCTCCCGGGATTACTTTTTCAAGCATTTTCTGGATAACGGGAAGTGCAAGAAAGACGCTGTACAGTTCATGATCCTGTCGTCCTATAGTCATGCCGAAGTCGTGTAGAAACGACGCAAAAATAACAGCGGTCATGCTGTCGGCAAAAGTCCCTGCTTTTTCTGCCTGCAGGTTCATGAGAACTCCCGCTTTATAAAGAATACCCATCATAATAATTGCATTGTAAGTAACCGTGCGCATATGAACCGGACCGTGATCGTTGAAGCCGAGACGCATTATAGATACCGTATTGCTGTAATTCTGGATCGATTCAATTTCCGGATCGCTCATGAGCGCTTCAGCAACATTAAGCGGCAGTGGATCTTTTTCGGGTGTAAGCTGAATAAGTTCTTCAATGGCTGATGAAATTTTTCTGTCCATTGAGAGTTCTTTCGGTGATTTCATAGTTTTCATACTAAACTCCACTAGTATTGTAGAATGTATGGATGAAAAATTCAAACGAATACGGTATATTTATTTCATGTCTAAAAACATGTTTTCACAGAGAACGGTTTCTGGTTTTATGCTTGCAGCATTTACAATTTTTATCTGGGGCATTACCTTTGTATGCACAAAGTCGCTTTTAAACGATTTTTCTGCTCTTGAAATATTAGTCGTACGCTTTATTCTGGCATACATTTCTCTCTGGATTCTTTGTCCGCATGCGCTTCATCTTGAACACAGGAAAGATGAGCTGCTGTTTTTTGCAGCCGGTTTGTGCGGAGTTACTGTGTATCAGTTTCTTGAAAATGCCGCAATACTGTTTACATCCGCTTCAAACGTAAGTATTATCGTTGCAATCTGTCCCATTTTTACCGCACTTACTGCTCAGATTTTCATGCACGAAAAACATATTACACCGCTTTTCATTACGGGTTTTTTAATTGCAATAGCGGGTGTTGCGCTTGTAAGCTTTAATGGGGCCGTTACTTTTCATTTTAGTCCTGAAGGAGATCTCATGGCTCTTGCCGCGGCCGTATCGTGGGGGTTTTATTCATTATTTGTGTCAAAAATCAACGCACTCGGCTGCAGAAGTCTTGCCGCGACCCGCCGTATTTTTTTCTATGCACTTGTCTGCATGATTCCGCTTGTTCTGTCGGGAATGTTTATCCCGGGAATGCACGAAAATCAGAGTCTCCGCATAATAGTTGATGAATCAGTAAATATTGAACGGTTTTCCCGTCCGATTAACTGGATGAACCTGCTTTTCCTGGGGGTTGCCGCTTCAGCACTGTGTTTCGCAGCGTGGAATGTTGCCTGCAGGATCCTCGGAACGGTACATGCAACAATAGGTATTTATCTGATTCCAGTGGTAACGATTCTCTTTGCGTATTTTGTACTTGGTGAAAAGATTACTTTTATGGGAACGCTAGGTGCAGTGTTTACAATCTGCGGGCTTATTGTATCGGGGCTCAGACGAGGGAAAGTTTGAGAGAAGGGGTTACTCTTCTGCCTTACTGGTCGTGATTGCCGGTTGTGCGGCGGCAGACAGTCGTTCTGCAATCTGCCTGCCCGTCTGTGTTGCCGCAAGTCCGCCGTGACCTGTTTCCTTGAGAGTCGTATTCATGCAGTTTCCTACTTGTTTCATCGCATCTATGACTTCATCGGCCGGAATTTTCGGAACTATGCCCGCAAGGGCCATATCCGCGCAGGAAAGCGCGTTTACTGCACCGACAACGTTTCGTTTTATGCAGGGAACTTCCACAAGACCTGCGACCGGGTCGCATACAAGGCCAAGCAGGTTCTGAAGGGCAAATCCGGCAGCAAACATAATCTGCCCTGATGTACCCTTGCGTAAGAAAACAAGGGTCCCTGCAGCCATTGCAGATGCCGCTCCTATTTCTGCCTGACAACCGCCTTCCGCACCGGAAATAGAAGCCCGGTTTGCAATTACCTGTCCGATTCCTGCAGAGACAAAAAGTCCCTGTATAATTTCATCGTCCGTAAATTTTTTATCCCGGTACAGCGGAACAAGGACTGCCGGAAGAACACCGCATGACCCGGCAGTAGGGGCTGCAACGATGCGTTTCATACATGCGTTTGATTCAGCCGTTTGAAGTGCATACGCGATGACTTTACCGGTAAAATCACCACAAAGGGGTGAACCTGCGGCAATATAATCGGCGAATCTGCCGCCGTCTCCTCCCGAAAGGCCGCTTGATGACTCAATATTTTTGTCATATGCATCGGCTGCCGCCAGCATTGCGTTCCACATTCCGCGCATTTTAGCAAATTCCTGTTCTTCGGTCATAGAACTTTCTTTCATGTCCGTTTCACAGACTATCTGCCAGAACTCTTTATTTTGTTTTGTGCAGGATTCGACCAGAGATGTAAGTGATTCAAACGACATCTTCGGTACCTCCGTTTACATAGGTTACTTTTATAACACCGTCGAATTTTTCTATATCGTTTATAATAGCGTGCGGTATACGCTGGTCTGTTTCGACGACCATTACGGCGTATCCTCCTCGCTCGTTACGATAAAGCTGCATGCTGGCTATATTGATTTTATTTTTTGAAAGCAGTGTCGTCACATGAGCGACGTGGCCCGGCTGATCTGAATTGTGAACGATAAGAGTAGGCATTTCAGCGTTAAAGTTTACGTCGATTCCGTCGATCTTGTTGATCATAATCCGGCCGCCGCCGATTGAAGAGGCCTGGATCACCATTCGGTTTCCGCCGTCCCCCAGAAGTGTAAGGACGGCCGTGTTCGGATGGGCATCCGGAAGATCAATGGCTGCAAAAAAAATTCGCAGCCCCTGTTCCTGAGCGATCTGCAGACTGGAGGGAATCCTGATATCGTCGGGCTGCATTCCCAGAAGACCTGCAGTGATTGCCCGGTCAGTACCGTGTCCGTGATACGTAGCAGCAAAAGAGCCGGAAAGACCGACGTCAGCATATACCGGCTTTTGTTTGAGCAGCAGCCGTGCCATAAGTCCTATGCGGACAGCACCTGCTGTATGAGAACTTGAAGGCCCGACCATTATGGGCCCAAGAATATCAAAGATACTCATTTTACAGCCTTTTGATTTAATTTATAAATGACTATTGGTATTACCAGTTTTTTGTGTATTAGTCAATGTAAATAACGGCCTCAAAATTTGTATAAAATCAAAAAATTACCAAATGTGCATGATATGTTGTACAAAAAGACTTGCACCGATTATGCATATCCAGCAGAGAAAGCCGAGCAGAATAGGTTTTCCTCCTTTTTTTATGAGTTTTACGATGTCGGTGTTCAAACCTATGGCAGCCATTGCCATGATAATAAAAAATTTGCTGAGCCATTTTAACGGAGCGACGGTACCGGAACCAAGATTGAAAACAGTCGTAATTATGGAGGCAAGAATAAACCATAAAACGAACCATGGGAAAATTTTTGTAAAGTTAAATCCTGTTTTACCTGACGACTCCTCTTTCCTCATGCGTACAACTGCAAGAACAAGTGTAATCGGGATAATTGCAAGCGTACGTGTAAGTTTTACAATTGCCGCATCCGGCAGTATATTGCTTCCATGCAGTCCGTCCCATGCAGTTGCAGCTGCAGTTACAGACGATGTATCGTTAATAGCGGTTCCTGCAAAAAGTGCGAAACCTTCGTTTGTCATGCCAAGCGAAGCACCGAGCGGAGGAAATATAACCGCAGCACAGATATTAAACAGAAAAATAACCGATATTGATTGTGCAATTTCCTCATCATCAGCATCAATGACCGGAGCAGCAGCAGCTATGGCAGATCCTCCGCAGATAGATGAGCCGACACCTATAAGTGTTGAGATTTTACCGGTGATGTGAAGTATTTTTGAGAAGATAAAAGCAGTAACAAGCGATGTCGTGATGGTAGCTATAATAACAGGAAGGGATTGTATTCCTCTGGCAAGTATGGCCGAAATGTTCATTCCGAATCCGAGCAGAATTACGGCATACTGAAGAATTTTTTTCGAAGTGAATTTAATACCGTTTTGAACAGCAGACTTGTTTTTCATCAGTCGAGCGAAAATCATGCCGAACAGGATGGCCGAAACAGGACCACCGATAACCGGAAATTTTAAACCGGTAAAATATGCAGCAGCCCCAATGACTGCGCATACAAGGATTCCGGGAACATTTTTTTTTATAAAATCAATAATAATCATAAAGCCTCCGTAGATATATCCTGACTACTGTACCGGTCTGCATTAATATAGTAAAATATTATTATTCTATAATATTAATAGGTGAATACTTATGACAATGCGGCATCTTGCTGTTTTCATCGCAGTTGTAGACAACGACTGTTCAGTAACAAAAGCATCGGAAGTGCTTCATGTAGCTCAGCCGTCGGTAAGCCAGACTATTGCAGAACTGGAAGAACAATACAGTATCAGATTATTCGACAGGCTCAGCCGTCGTCTGTATCTTACGCCTGAAGGAGCAGAATTTGCCGGTTATGCGCGTCGTCTTGTAGACGACTTTACGGAGCTTGATGAAATGATGAAAACGTCTGCCGGTACAGCACCGCTGCGGATAGGTGCGTCATTTACGACAGGTACCGTACTGCTGCCTGAACTTTTGAGAAAAAATCCGGAAATACATGCGGAAGTGTCTGTATGCAATACCCGTGATATAGAACGTATGATTCTTGAAAGCAGACTTGATGCAGCCATTATTGAAGGAAATGTAGAATCTTCCGATCTCGTTCAGATGCCGCTTATAAAAGACGAACTTGTATTTGCCGCCTCCCCTGAATATACTGCAGGCAGAAATCCGGTATTCATTCTTCGCGAGAAAGGTTCGGGAACACGGGAATTATCCGATACTATGTTGAAAATATGGACGGAAAAAAACGGACAGCAGCCTGTGGTATGGGAAGTCGCAAACACACAGACTATCTGTGCGCTGGTAAAAGCGGTACAGGGAACGACTATTATTTCGCGCGGGCTTATTCAGACAGAACTTTCCGATGGGACTTTAATTGATACAACACCGGCCGACGATAACGTAAAGAAAGCCGGCATCCGCATGTTCCGACTTGTACATCACAGGGATAAATATATCGATGTCCGTATGCAGCAGTTTATTGACGGCACATATAATTTACTGCGGCAGTGATGTGTACTGCAGTCGTATTGATAACCGGAAGCGGTAAATCACCGTCATGAATAAGCAGTGGTATTTCGGTACAGCCAAGTACAACAGCCTCGACTGGCTTTTTACCGGCAGCGGCGGCATTAATAATCGGGTTGCAGACTGCCTGAAAATCTTTTTTCATTTCCGGCGTTACTATCCCGGCTTCAAGATCCGGGAAAATGATATGATGTATTTTTTCCCGGTCTTCCGGCGACGGCATAATGCATTCGATTCCGGACTTCGTAAATTTTTCCGGGTAAAACGTATTGTTCATGGTAAACAGCGTACCGGTAAACAGTATACGTTTCCACTTGTGAGCCGCCGTATATGAAACAGCAGAATCAACGATACTGATAAGAGGAAGAGAAGAGATTTTTTCCAGTTCGTCAAAGACTACATGGGGAGTATTTGAAGCAATAAGGGCAAAATCAGCACCTGCGTTTTTCAACTGCAGCACTGCATCGGCAAGTTTTGCCGTAAGACTGACATATGACTTAGCTGCCACGTCATCCAGAATATCAGTCATATTTACACTGTTTATGATAATTCGCGGATAGACGTCCTGTTTTACTGTTTTCCGGTATTCAGATATTATACCGTTGTAATAATCTACTGTTGAAGCAGGTCCAAGACCTCCGATTATTCCCGGGACAGGCGCAGATGGCATATTTTTCATATAGTAACTATAGTGATATTCTTTTTTTTTGAACAGCGTATTGTCTTGGTAATGCAGGCCTTTTTTGTATTTCCGGAAAATCATTCAGCCGCGATGTTGAGTTTGAAATTGAAAGTAGGGCAAGTTGTGCAAGAGTCAGAAAATCCCGGAAGAAAGTATTCAAATATTACAGAAAGAATTTCAGTAAAAAGCGTATGTAAAATTTGTATGTTTTTAGAGCAGTACTCGTTTTTTTTTAAAACCGGGATATCTTTATAATGGAGGCGAGTATGAAAAAAATAATTTTTGTTTGTCTTACGTCAGTTATTTTAGCAGCTGTGTATATATCCTGTCCTACAAGTTCTACGTCGGATCCATCAGATATATCGCGGCTTATTCACACGGATCAGACACTTACACTGGTTGAGACAACAGATGAATCGTCTTATTCTGATACAACAGCTTCAAAGAGCTTCAGGGCGGTGGTAAGTGCACCGGGTGATACTGTTATCACGGAAAAAGCGGTTGTTTCGTCTCCTTCCGCCCCGGATGGTACCGTTATGCAGGCATCTGACGTGAGTATGGGGCCGAACGGCAAATATGCATTTGTATCGTACATGCTGCAGGGAAACAGCAACAGAGGTATGCTGGATATCATTGATGTCTCAAATTCGTCATGGCCTGATCTGGTATATTCGATAGATTTTACATCGACGGATTTATCTGCCGCTGCGTATGACGGCAGCTATATCTATGTCGGCGGCCAGTCACTCGAAAATACGGAAGCTGGAAAATATGCGTATGTACGTGCCATA
>Ga0172378_10003557_pt1 | contig 14646 bp, 14 predicted proteins | sample GrowelOW332metaG_FD_119755 | JGI IMG/M metagenome (GOLD analysis project Ga0172378, IMG submission 119755) | Groundwater microbial communities from an aquifer near a municipal landfill in Southern Ontario, Canada - Pumphouse #3_1 metaG | ecosystem: Environmental > Aquatic > Deep subsurface >... | reverse complement strand
CCGCTTTTTCCTTTAATTATATAAAAACCTTGATCTTCAAAGGTCATATTGATATTTTTTAAAACTGTTATATCTTCATATGTTTTAGTTATTTTATTTACATATAACATATTACACCTCATCGACATTATTATTAATTTCTGGATTACGAATTCAGAATATAATAATTAACTAAATTGGTTAGTGTTTATATTTACTTGTTGAGTAAGTAGCAAACTACCATCATAATAATTATTCCATAACCAACCATCATAAAAAAAATTAACATATAATGAAATCGAATAATCAAAACTAGTGATTTCATTGTTATTAACCAAAAAAATTACAGCATATTGAAGATTTGTTGATGATTCAAGAAAATCCACATCTTCTCTACCTGGATCTATATAATCATATTCAACTTTAAATCTTCTGTTTTCAGTATCCCAACTATATATTTTTTCTCTATAGCCAGCAACTGATAAATCCCAAACACTATTAGTCTTCGTTCTGCCAAAAGATCCAGTAACACCACCCTCAGGTAATGTTCCTTGAAATCCAATAGATAGCCCACCACCAATATTTGTACTTACTGTAGTGGATGAATTTGTGCTCAATGGCCCTCCCTCAACTAAAAACCCATCAGTTGTTTGAATAGACACTTTAAGCAATTCTGATTTTGCTCTGTAATCATCTGTACTATTATTTGGATTCATATAAAAAGTTCCTAAAATTGCAAAATAAGTATTGTTTTCTACTTCATCAGTTGCTTTTAAAAATTTAAAACTATATTCAACGTTTGGATCAGCATTTTTTTCCATATTAGCTTTCCTAGTTTTATTAGTTGTATGTATCGTTAAATCATCAAACATCTGAGGAGATGCATAATAATTAACTAATTCCCATTCCACAGGGTAACTAAAATCTGTTATGCTATTTTCTGCTAAAACAGAAATAGAAAAAAAGCCCATTACACAAAACAACAACATTAAAAAAATATAAATTTTTTTCATTTGTTCCCTCCACAAATTCGTAATCCATTACTTTTATTATAGCAGAATTATATTTTATTCAATAGTCAAAAAAAGATTTCTTTCCAAAAACACTACAATAAAAAACTTGTAAAATCTACTATAAGAAAAACATATTAGTTTTGGTATTATTATTTCATTTGTTCTAAAAATGCATCAAAAACAAATTTAGTTACTTTTGCATCATCAAATGCATCATGTATTTGTAAATCATTTGATTCGTAATATGTTTTATACGCTTTAAACAATCCAAGATCATCTTTTAAATTATAATAATCTTTATGAAGTTTTAATAAATCAATAAAATCATTTACATCTGTTAATGCTTCTTTTTGATGAACTGCATAAGAATCATTTAATGCCGTAATATCATTTTTACCCCAAACGACTAATTTAGGTTGATATTTATGAATGATATGTTTTAATTTTTTATAAAATATTTTATAATCTATAGCGTTTTTTTCAAAGTTTTCATTTTCTATTTTTAAAAACTTCAAAGTTCTTTTACTTAATGTATCTGTTAATTTAGGTTTAATATAATAACCATCTTTAACTAAAATCTTTGATTGTGCTTTTGCTAACACATAGCCAACCTGAATAATTTCTGATGTAAATTTTCTTTGTTGATAGCCTGGCATTGTCATTTCAAAATCAATAAATAAATAATATTCATAATTTCCTAAAACATTTCTCATCTCAGCTCTTAAAGCCTCTAAATCATAATAGACATGTTTTGGATACATCGATTCTATTTTATGAAAAAATGCGACTTGATAAAGCCATTGATTATTAATTTTTTTTCGTTTACCTGTTACTTCAAAATCAACAACAATACCTTTTTCTAAATAATCAAAAAAAGTTTTTGCTAATTTTTTTGTTAAATAAAACCCTAATTTTCTACCTTCAATAATACTATAGAAAACACTATTTTCTCCATCCACACTATCAATTATTTTTTTCATGGTCTACCTCTTTTAATGCATCAATCACTTCATCAGGTAAACCTAATGCTTTTAAAGTTTCATTCGATGCTTTCTTTATATCTTCTATACTACTAAAATTTGTAAGTAATGATTTTTTACGTTTAGGTCCAATACCTTTAATATCATCTAAAAATGATTTTTGTGCTTCCTTTTGTCTTGTACTGCGATGAAATGTAATTGCAAATCGATGAACTTCTTCAGAAAGCTCAAGCAAAAATTTATATAAATCACTATGTTTTAATAACATAACAACTTCATTTTGATAAACAATTGCTTCTAATTGATGTCTGTTATTTTTCTTTAATCCTGCAACTTTTATATCAATATTTAACGCTTGTAGTGTTTCTATTGCTGCATTGACTTGACCTTTACCACCATCAATTAAAATTAAATCAGGTATCGTTTGATTTTCCATCAATAACTTTTGATACCTGCGATAAGTCACTTCTTTCATTGCTTGATAATCATCATTACTGGTTGTTTTTAAATGGTATTTACGATAGCTCTTTTTTTCAAATGACAACTGATCATAGACAATCATCGCTGAAATAGGTGCTGTTCCAAATAATTGTGCATTATCAAAAACTTCAATGCGGTTTATTTGTTGATTCATCATGATTGATAATTCTTCTAACGCGTTTTGTTTCTTTTCATCTTTATGTCGATATAACATATTATAGTGCTCTAAATCATATGTTGCATTTTTAACAGCTAGATCAACCATTTTCTTTTTATCACCAATTTTAGGTATCATAATAGAGTTACCTAAATTAAGTATTGCTTCTTCTGTATCAAATGCATCACTTAACAGAATCTCATCAACTTTATCATGTTCATAATATTGATCTAAATAGTTATAAATTGCTTCCATGTATTCACCTACATATGAGAAAACAATTTGATGCTGATCAATCATTTTGCCTTGTCTAATCATTAATATTTGAATTGCAACGTCTTCTAGTGAATAAGCAAATCCAATAATATCACGATCTTTATTGTCATTTAAATTAATAATTTGTTTTTCTGTTGTATCTTGAATATGCTTAATCATATCACGATATTCCCCAGCTTTTTCAAATTGCATAAAATCACTGGCTTTTTTCATTTCATCTTGTAATTTTTCAAGCACTTCTTTCGTGTCACCTTTTAAAAATTTAATAACTTTTTCAACATCTTCATCATAAACCACATCTGGATTTATACATGGGGCTAAGCATTGTCCAATATGAAAATATAAACATGCCTTTTTAGGTAATTTATCACATTTTCTAAATGGATAAATATGATTTAATAAACGTACGGTTTCTCTTGCTGCATAGACATTAGGAAATGGCCCAAACAATCGACCTTTGGGTTTCTTTTTTCTAACGATTTGCAGTTTAGGATATTTTTCTATAGTTAACTCAATATATGGATAAGTTTTATCATCGATTAAACGAATATTATATTTAGGTGTATATTGCTTAATTAAATTCATTTCTAAAATAAGTGATTCATGTTCTGTTCTTGTCATCACATATGAAAAATCCACGATTTCAGAAACTAGTTTCGTGGTTTTTGTATTGTGAGCCCCAGTAAAATAACTTTTGACTCTATTTTTAAGGTTTTTGGCTTTACCAACATAAATAATTTGATCTTGTTTATCTTTCATTAAATAACAGCCAGGATCTGTTGGCAATGACGCTAATTTATCTTTTAATTGCAAATTTAATCACCATATATATTGTAACATATGCATAAAAAAAAAGCGATGTCCGCTTTTTATGATTCAAATTCAACTTGAACATTACCATTAATAATTTCTTCTAGTGCAATACCAATGCTTTTTACACACTTTGCATTTTCAACTGTTAAGTTTTCTTCTTCAATAATACGAGCAACTTTACTTGCTGTATAAACTAATTTATATTTAGAATCTATTTTACTCAATAATTTATCTATTGAAGGATAACGCATTCCATCTGTATTTTTTTCCATGTTTTATTTTTCTCCCATCATCTTTAAATAGTTATGAATAGATCTTTCTGTTTTAGCATGTTCAGCACGAATGATTGCCATAATACGATCTGCTGCATTATTAACTTCATCATTAACAACAATATAATCATATTTATGTGCTAATAAAAATTCAGATTCCGCTTTTTGCATACGTTGATTTACTAAATCAACATCTTCTGTGCCTCTGTTCATAAGTCTATTATACAACGCTTTACGTCCAGGTGGTACTAAAAAGATAAAAACCGCATCTTTAACTTGTTCTCTAACCTTTAAAGCACCTCTAACTTCAATTTCCAAAACAACTTCTTTTCCTAAATCAAGTTGTTCTTCGACTTTATCCCGAGGTGTTCCATAGTAATTTCCAACAAATTCTGCCCATTCTAAAAATTTATTTTCTTCAATTCGCTTTAAAAATGTTTCTTTACTAACGAAATAATAATCAACACCATCAACTTCTCCTGGTCTCGGAGGTCTCGTGGTCATTGATACAGAATATACTAGGTCATGATTTTTCATTTGGAATAATGCGCGACGAACAGTCCCTTTTCCAACACCTGAAGGCCCAGAAAGGACAACTAATAAACCACGTTCATTTAGTTTCATATGTGTCTCCTTATCCATTGATTATCATTTATTATATATGATAATCATAAGCGTGTAAATAGAAAAACCCTTTAATCACAATAAATAACGCTTACATTATCATATGTTCATAAATTATTATGCTACAATAAGTATGAGGTGCAATTATGATTATCGATGGCTTTTTTACTCAACAATTAATTACAGAACTTAATCACAATTTAGAAAATGCTCGATTAGAAAAAATACAGCAAATAGATCAAGCATCTTTTTTCTTTAATTTCTATAAATATGGCAAAAAATATAAACTTATATTAAATATATTTGCTAATGACTATCGTTTATATCTAACCGAAAAAGATGTTAACGCAGTCGCACAGTCACAATTTTTAAACATCTTAAAAAAGCATCTTGAAGGTAGTGTGTTAACACATATCACTCAATACTTAAATGATCGTGTCATCATTTTTAATTTTAGAATCATGGATTTTATTCATGGACAACAAGAAATGCAGTTAATCTTTGAAGCTATGGGAAAACATGCTAATTTATTAATTGTTAAAGATGAAATAATTATTGACACCTATAAGAAAATGTTTTTTGAAGAAGGGCGACAATTACTACCTCAAGCTAAATTTGAGTTTTTCCCCGTTTTAAAAGAAGGCTTTGATCACATTCAATATGAAATGATGGATTCACCTAAAATGATTGCTTCAACTTATATGGGTATATCGTCAAGAACTGCTACATATCTTTTTGAACGTAAATTACAATTATCTGATTTAATCATTAAACCAACTTATGATTTAGAGCAAAACTTATTTTATGTCTGTGATATTTTTGATAGCTCTCACAATAAAAAATATTATCCTACATTATCAGAAATGATGGATGATTACCAATCTTATAAGCCCCTTTCAAAACAAAAATATGAACACTTTATTGATAAACAAATCAAAAAATTAAATTTAAAAGATTTTCATTTAAATGGAGAATTAAATCAAGCAACCGAACAAATGCATGTTAAAGAAATTGGTGATTTAATCTATGCTTCTGGATTAAACTTATATGAAAAAACACATGATATTGTCGTCAATGATCAAAAAATCATATTAGATGAACATCTAACATTAAATGAAAATGCCCAAAAACAATATAAATTATATCAAAAAGCCAAACGTTCAATTGAACCTATTGAAAATCAAATTGCCGAAAATAATTTAATGATTCAATTATTTTTAGAATTCCAAACATATTTAACGCTTTCGACTGACCTTGATCTTTCAGATTTTGAACAAGATCTCATTCCTTATGGCTTTCATACTGAAAAAAAGCAAGTCATCAATAAGAAACACTTAAAAAAACCTAACATACTAAAAATAAATCATAAAGATATCATTTATTATATCGGAAAAAACAGCCTACAAAACGCCTATATTACGCATGAATTGTCACAACCTACTGATTACTGGTTTCACGTTAAAGATGCCCCAGGAAGTCATGTGCTAGTTAAAACTGACATATTAGATGAATACACCTTAAGAACTGCATGTATGCTTGCTGCATATCACTCAAGTTTATCCTTATCTTCAAGTATTCCTGTTGATTATACACAAATCAAATATATAAAAAAAATACCAGGTAAGCCTGGCTACCAAGTTACATATAAACATTTTAAAACAATGTATATTGATATTGATCAAGACAAAATTAACACAATTTTACATGCTTAAAAATTTTTATAATTAATCTAAATAAAAAAAGCATTACATTTGAAATACTTTGTTTTTTGATGTAATATGAGAGTGTAAAAGAAATATAGGAGGATTAAAAACTATGAAATTTGAATTACCAGCTTTAGGTTACGCTTATGACGTATTAGAACCATTTATCGATGCTAGAACAATGGAAATCCATTATACAAAACATCATCAAGGATATACAAACAATTTAAATGCTGCATTAGAAAAACATCCAGAAATTAATGCACCACTTGAAACTATATTAAAAGATTTAAGTTTAGTGCCAGAAGATATTAGAAGTGCTGTTAGAAATAATGGTGGTGGATATTTCAACCATAAATTATTTTGGACAATTTTAAAAATCAATAACGGTGCAACTCCTAAAGGTGCACTTAAATCACAAATCGAAAAAGACTTTGGCTCATTTGATGCTTTTAAAGAATTATTTGCAACAGCAGCTAAAACTCGCTTTGGTAGTGGTTGGGCATGGCTTATTGTAACACCTGAAAAAACACTAAAAGTAACTTCAACACCTAATCAAGATACACCACTTGCTGAAGGTACACCAATCTTAGGTTTAGATGTTTGGGAACATGCTTATTATTTAAATTATCAAAACCGTCGTCCTGATTATGTATCTGCATTCTTTAATGTCATTAATTGGGATCAAGTCGAAGCTTACTATAAAAAAGCTTTATAATTAAATTGCTATATTTAAAGTACTTGCTAAAACAAGTACTTTTTTTATGCAAAAAAAAGGAAGCATTTGCTTCCTTTACATTGATTGTGTTTCAATAATTGCATAATCTCCATCTTCACGACGATAGACAACATTCGTTTTCTTTGTTTGTGCATCAACGTAAACATAGAAATCATGACCCGATAATTCCATTTCAGCAATTGCTTCTTCTGCCGTTAAAGGTTCTAAAATGATTTTCTTATTTTTAACTAACTGTGTAGCTAAAATATCTTTTTCTAATGCTTCAGTGTCAAAATCACTACTATATGCTTGAGCAATACCTTGTTTTTCTAAATGGAACTTCAATTTATCTTTATATCTTCTAATTTGCGAAACAAGTTTTTCACTTGCTTTATCAATAGCAGCATACATGTCTTGATCGACAACTTCAGCTCTTAAATGTGTACCTTTTGAAAAAACATTAACTTCTACTTTGTGATGATCTTTGTAGACTTTACATACAACTCTAATCTCAGTAACGACATTAGGTCCAAAAAATGAGATAACTTTGTTTAGTCTTTTTCCTGCATAATCCTTAATTGCTTGAGTTGGGATAAACCCATTCTTTCCTATCACTTCAAATAACATAAAGTTCACTCCTTTTTTTTATTTTATTTCATCATAGAGTGTCACTAAATAAATATTGTAATACTCCAATGATTGTAGAATTGTCATTATTCTATCATTAATTTTGTCAAAATACAAAAATATTGAATCATTCACATTTTTAACATAATCTAGATAAAAAGGTTTTAAAAACGACATATACGCAAGTCCTGAAATATCATCTTTTGTTCGTAAAAGACTATACCAATGAATTAATCCATAATCTAGAGGAATCACCTGATATTGAACATATAGTGGATATTTCATGAAACAAGCTTCACATATATGATGCGTTTCTTCATCAAAAAGATTAAATAACGTCTTTTTAGTCTTAATTTTTAATTTACAGATTTCACAAATCATAAAAGCCCCCTAATTGATATTAGAGGGCTTTTAAATTTTTACTTTTTATAAGCTTCTACAATTTTATCAATTAGGTATGAAGGTACTTCGTCATATCTTAAAAATGATCTTGTAAATGACCCACTGCCTTGAGTCATTGCTTTTAAATCAATTGCATATTTAATAATTTCTGCTTCTGGTGCTTCTGCTTCAATCACTTGGAAATCTTGATCTTGATGCATACCGATCACGCGACCACGACGTTTATTCATATCACCCATAACATCACCGACAAATTGATCTTTAACGGTAACTTCAATTTTTACAATCGGTTCTAAAATTGTGGGTTGTGCTGACTTAACCGCTTCTTTAAAGGCTAAGGCTGCTGCTAATTTAAATGATATTTCATTAGAATCAACTGGATGATAAGACCCATCATATAAAGTGGCTTTTACATTAATCACAGGAAAACCAGCTAATGGACCATGTTCAAATATTTCAATCAATCCTTTTTCAACAGCTGGAAAATAATTTCTTGGAACTGCACCACCAAATACTTCTTCATCAAACTCAAAAGTTTCTGTTGATGGTTCGAAACGGATCCAAACATGGCCAAATTGACCAGCTCCACCGGATTGTTTCTTATGTTTACCTTCTGCTTCAACTTTCTTTTTAATCGTTTCACGATATACAATTTTTTGGTCTTCAATGTTTACATCAACTTTAAACATTGTTTTCATACGGTCTAATACATATTGTAAATGTGTTAACCCTTGACCACCTAATAATAATTGTGCTGTTTCTTTATTTCTTACAATTTCAAAGGTAGGATCTTCAACATTAATTCTATGAAGGGCCATTGAAATTTTATCTTCATCATTTTTATCTTTAGGATGGACTGCAATAAATATAACTGAGGTAGGTGCTAATATTGGTGAAAACTCTATTTGATTTTTAGGATCTGATAAAGTTTGTCCTGTTTCTATGCCATCAGCTTTTGCTATTGCTGCAATATCGCCGGCATGAAATAGATTTTCATCAATTTGATTTTTACCACGTAGTGTAAATAAATTCATAAGTTTCTTTGTGGTTTGCAAAGTGTTCACATAGACTTCTTGTCCGGATGCCAATGTGCCTGAATTTATTTTTAATAAGTTTACTGTCCCTAAAAATGGATCAACAACTGTTTTAAACACATAAGCTGAAAAAGGTTCTTCATCATGTGTTAATCTGATAGCTTTAGAATTATCATTTAAATTGATGCCTTCTAAAGGTCTTAATTCATCTGGTGCAGGTAGATAATCAACAAGCATATTTAAAAGTGTTTCAATACCAATGTCTTTAGTCACACTGCCAACAATTACAGGTGTTAATTCACCATTTAAAATACCTTCTTTTAAAGACTGATGGATTACGTCATTAGGAATCTCGTCACCTGCTAAATACAAATCTAACAATTTTTTGGATGTTGCTGCAACCCTTTCAATAATCAATGTATGTAATTCATCAATTTTAGGTTTCTTTTCTTCCCAAATTTCAACATCTTTACATTGACCATCCTCGTAGATTCTTGCTTTCATATCTACGACATTAACAAAACCTTCAAAATTTTCTTGATGACCAATAGGCCAACAAAATGGAACTGCTTTTTTGCCTAATTTTTCTCTAATTTCTTCTAAGACTTGCTCAAATTTGACATTTTCTTTATCCATTTTATTAACAAATAAAATAGTTGGAATATGTCTTTTTCTAATTTCTTTCCAAACTCTTTCAGTTCCAACTTCAACCCCTTTTGAGGCATCAATCATCAAAACAGCACCTTTAACAACATGTAAAGCTTGGTTAAGATCCCCTACAAACTCATCACTTCCAGGTACATCTAGAAAGTTCAGTTTATAATCGTGCCATTCAATGGGTATTAAACTTAATGAAAGACTTGAAAGTTTATTTTGTTCTTCTACCATATAGTCTGATACGGTATTTTTCTTTTCAACTTCGCCTTTTTGCTCAATTGCATGTGTCAAGTAGAGTAAAGACTCCGTTAAACTTGTTTTGCCAGATCCTTGATGTCCTAAAACGGCTATGTTTCGAATTGCTTTTGTCTCATATGCCTTCATCTGTAACCTCCTGTAATCGTTTTCATTATCTTTAATTTAATTATATCACTATTTTATTTTTTTATCGGCAAAAAACCAAAATTACCCATTTTTTTTAACAACTAATTATTATGATATAATAGATTTGGTGAGCCTATGAATAAATTACCAATTCAATTAATAAAGTGGTATCAAAAAGAAATATCGCCTAATAGCAATCATAAATGTCGACATTATCCAACATGTAGCACTTATGCTGTTACTGCATATCAACGCTTTAATTTTTTTAAAGCTTCTTTTTTGACGACAAAAAGAATTCTAAGTTGTAATCCACTTTTTAAACCTCGATACGATCCTGTCCCTGAAAAAAAGATACGTAAATCACATATAAAAAAAGAAGCGAATCATGATTGACATGATCGCTTTTTTTATAATGATTCTTTTTGTCTTTTTATAACTTTTTGACGTGTAAATTGTTCTCGATCTTTTTCTTCTAAAACATCTGTAATATACTTAATATTTTTATCAAACCGTGGAATGACAACATTTTCTAGTGCATTTGCACGTTTTTGTGCTTTACGAATGGCATTTGCCAATCGATAAGTTGCGTTATCAACTTCAGAAAGTTTAGCCGTTAATTCTAATACTTTTTGAAATTGCTTATATGCATAGTCAAATTTTGTATTCGTAGCGCCTAAACCATATGTGATATTAACAAGTAATGGTTTATGCGATACTTTAGGAATTGCAACCCCCATGACTGAACGATATGTAATTTCAAGTTCATTATCAACAGGAATTGATTTTGCAATATCAGTGACAACACCTAAAGTTATATTTGCTTCTTGAAGTGCTTTATATGCTTTTTGATATGTTGTAGATAACTCATCTCTTAAGAAATGAACATCATCTAATAAAGCCATCATTTCTCGAATTAAAATATTTCTTTTTCGATCCATAAGTTCAAACCCTTTTTTAGCAAGCAAATTAGACTTCTTCAAAACCATCAAATTACCTTTGGTAGGAAAAACTTGTTGACTCAAAGTTATTCATCTCCTTTAAGTTCGCGAATAATAGGTTTTTTAACAATATTAAAACGTTTAACTGCCTTTTCTGGATGATAGTATTGTTTAATCATTTCATCGTCTAAACGACTTAATTCATCTTTCGGAAGTATTGATAATAAATCCCATCCTAAATCAAGAGTTTCAACAATTTCACGTTTAGTTTCTCCTTGGTTTAAGAAATATTTTTCAAATAATTTACCAAATTCTATATATTGTTTATCAATAGCTGATAATTCATCTTCACCAATAACTGATGCTAAACTACGGGCATCTTGTACTTGTGCATATGATGCAAACAACTGATTACTTAAATCTTTATGATCAGCTCTGGTATAACCTTCACCAATACCATCTTTCATTAAACGTGATAGTGATGGTAATATACCAACTGGTGGATATACACCCATTTGATTTAAATCACGGCTCAAAACAATTTGACCTTCTGTAATATAACCAGTTAAATCTGGTACTGGATGCGTAATATCATCATTAGGCATGGTAAGAATCGGAATTTGTGTTACAGAACCTTTAGCAGTATTTACAATACCAGCTCTTTCATATAAAGACGCTAAATCTGAATATAAATATCCAGGGAATCCTTTACGTCCCGGAATTTCACCTTTACTGCTTGAAAATTCACGAAGTGCTTCACAATATGCAGTCATATCTGTTAAGATTGTTAAAACATGCATGTCATGATTAAATGCCAAATATTCAGCAGCAGTTAATGCAAATCTAGGAGTTAAAATACGTTCAATAATTGGTTCGTTAGAAACATTAATAAACATCACAACCTTATGCATAACACCAGCTTCTTGAAATTGACGTTTAAAATATTCAGCAACATCGTTTTTAACACCCATTGCTGCAAAGACAATACAAAAGTTTTCGCCATCTTTATCCGCAATTTCTGCTTGCTTAACAATTTGTGCAGCAAGTTCATTATGTGGCATCCCAGATCCTGAAAAGATTGGTAGTTTTTGTCCACGAATCAATGTTGATAATGCATCGATACTAGAAATACCTGTTAAGATATAATCTCTTGGATAAACACGTGATACGGGATTTAATGGTGAACCATTAATGTTTCTTAGTTCATCAATAAAAACTTCACCTAAATGATCAATTGGCTTACCAGAACCATTGAATGTACGTCCTAATATTTCTTTTGATAAAGCCATTTCAACCGGATGACCTGTAAAAATTGATTTTGTGTTAATCAAAGATATATTTGATGTACCTTCAAAGACTTGGATTGCTACTCTTTCACCGTCCATTTGCACAACGCGTCCAAAACGAGATGATCCATTATTTAATTTTATTTCAACCATTTCTTCAAAACCAACGTCTTTAACCCCGTCTAGAAAGACTAAAGGACCATTGATCTCTTCAAGGCCGATATATTGAAGTTTCATGATAATCTCCTTACTTTAAACGTGCTGTAATTTTATCAATATCATTCATGTAAGCACTAAATTTTTCTAATTCATCATTTGCAATATCATATTTCATCTTATTGACTTTATCAAATATATTTGTATTTAGTAATGTATCAATATCTCTACCATCAGCAATTAATTCTTGTGATTTGTGATATAGATATAAAATAAGTTCCATCATTTTTAATTGTTTAACCATTGGAACATAAGTATCTTCGGGGTGAAAGGCATTTTGTTGCAAGAAACCTTCTCGAATAACCTTACCAATTTGAATAATTAATTTTTGTTCATCTGGTAAAACATCACTACCAATTAATTTAACAATTTCTAATAGTTTAGTTTCTTCAGCAAGCAAAGCGATAATTTCTTTTCTACTTTGTAAAAAATTAGGTCCAAGATTTGTATTATACCATTTAGAAAGGTCCATAACATAATCTGAATATGATTGATTCCAGTTAATTGCTGCATAATGTCTCGCATATGCTAATTCTTTATCTAAAGCCCAAAAGCTTCTAACGAAACGTTTAGTGTTTTGTGTTACTGGTTCCGAAAAGTCAGCCCCTTGAGGAGATACTGCACCAATAATAGAAACAGAACCTTCTTCATTATTTAACGTATTCACATAAGCAGCACGTTCATAAAATTGTGAAATTCTACTTGGTAAATATGCTGGAAATCCTTCTTCAGCAGGCATTTCTTCTAATCGTCCACTAATTTCACGAAGTGCTTCAGCCCAACGTGATGTAGAATCGGCCATAACTGCAACATCATAACCCATATCACGATAGTATTCAGCCATTGTAATACCAGTATAAATGCTTGCTTCTCTAGCTGCAACCGGCATATTTGAAGTATTAGCAATTAAAACAGTTCTTTCAAGTAAAGGCTTATTTGTTCTTGGATCGACAAGTTCACTAAATTCTTCTAGAACTTGTGTCATTTCATTACCACGTTCACCACAACCAACATAAACGATAATATCAGCATCACACCATTTTGCAAATTGATGTTGCATCATAGTTTTACCAGTACCAAATCCACCAGGAACTGCTGCAGTTCCACCTTTAGCTATTGGAAAAAGTGTATCAATAACACGTTGTCCACTTATTAATGGAATGGAAATTGGCAATCGATTTGAAATAGGTCTTGGTGTTTTAATTGGCCATTTTTGAAATAGTTTTAATTCATGAATTTCATCATTTTCATCTTTGATTTTAACAATAGTGTCATTTAATGTATATAAATCATTACCTTTGACATCAATAACAACCCCTGAAAGATTTGGTGGGACTAATAGTTTATGCATAATCATTGATGTTTCTTGAATAGTTGCATAAACTTGACCAGGTTTTAATGCTTGGTCTTTTTTTACAATAATTGAAACATCCCATTTTCTTTTTATATCAAGTGATTCAACATCACTACCAGCAGGAATATATATACCTTCATTTTTTGCTATTGTTTGAAGCGGTCTTTGAATTCCATCAAAAATATTTGTTAAAATCCCTGGACCTAAGATCACTGAGATTTGTTCACCAGTTGGATATACGGGTTCTCCAATTTTTAAGCCAGTTGTTGATTCATAAACTTGAATGGTAGTTTTAGCTTTAGAAATTGAAATAACTTCTCCTAAAAGCTTTGCAGTTCCTACATAAACCATTTCAAGCATTTTCAAATCACGGTCGCCTTTTACCGAAATAACAGGTCCATTAATACCATATATATAACCAGACATTCGTCTTCATCTCCATTCATGCAATCAGTAAATACTAAGACCGCTCATAGTCAAGAAGCCTTCACGCTCAGCTTGAAGAAAACTACTAATTGAACAGTCAATTAGTTTTCTGCCCCAAATCAAAATAACTCCGCCAATTATATCGCTACTTGTTATGCAGACTTCATTATTAGGGAAGTTTTCCTCTAAAAATTTGGTGTATTTTTCGTCACAAGCACAGATGTTAATCGTAATACCCTCATTTGTGCCAAACTTCGCCATTCCCTTATTTATAAGCATTTTCATATATTCCTTATAATCATCAGTT
>Ga0172378_10003555_pt1 | contig 14653 bp, 9 predicted proteins | sample GrowelOW332metaG_FD_119755 | JGI IMG/M metagenome (GOLD analysis project Ga0172378, IMG submission 119755) | Groundwater microbial communities from an aquifer near a municipal landfill in Southern Ontario, Canada - Pumphouse #3_1 metaG | ecosystem: Environmental > Aquatic > Deep subsurface >... | reverse complement strand
GTTTGTTGTCTATTCCTTTTGAAGTATTATACAATATAGAAATTAGACCTCCAACAAATAAAGAAATGATTTCAGAATTAAACGAAATAAAAGGAAAACTAAATGAATAAACTGAATAAGAATACCATATTAAATATACTTACTTCTACTTTTGTTTTTACACTTTTAATTGTTTTATTTGGAATTATATTTGTAAATTTAGGAATAGTAGAATTAACTTGGTCATTTGTATTCGAGTGTATATGTATTGTAATATTAGCATTAACAGTAAAATTATGGGTATATCCAGTATACGAAGATAAAGCATTAGATTTGCCTGAGTTGGCTAAACAAGAAGAAGAGTATTTTGATTATGCTGATGAGCATATCACAGACTTATACGACTTTGAAATATTTTTAAATGAATTAAATGAAAAGAATAAAAATGATTTTATTTCTAATAAATTAAGAAAAAGAACAGAAACTAGTTTAAGTAAAAACGTATTTTTTTATAGACTTTTTCATATTAAAAAAGTATCCGAAATAAAAGAAGACATTGAAAATAATTATGATGAAGAAAAAAAATTAAAGAGTGATAAAACTAAAAAAGGAAAAATAAAATATAAAGAAGAGATTAGACAAGCAGTAAATTCAGAAATAGGAAAAATAAAATATGAAAATTTAATTACTAAATATACTAAAAAAGCAGTAAAGATTTCGAATATATATTCTTGCGAAATACTCGAATTGGCTGAAAGTAAAAGACTAGCAGATGCCAAAAACTATCGTACTAAGAAAAGAGTAAGATACACGGTTGTTACTTCTATAACTAGTTTATTTATGATGCTTGCTTTGTCTATGCTTGCTTGGAATAGTATTATATTAAATTGGGAAAACGTTTTTAGATATGCGACATATACTGTAACAATATTTGGAAATACTATGACCACTGGATTTACTGCTTATAGAACTTGTAAATTTGAAGAAAAAGACCATATGAGTAGATGTAGAAATATTATACGAGAATATAAATCTTATAAATTTCATAAAATTAATAAAGGAGGTATAGAGAATGGCAACGGACTTGAAAAGCGGATGGGAACAGACTCTAGCGAAAACATCGAGTTACACAGACCAATTGAATCAGATAACAAATTGGTTCACTGGGGAAGTAAAATCTGAACAAGCACAAACAGACTATGATGTTTCTCAGGCTTATTCTAATTATAAACTATCACAGAGAGAGTTGATGAATACTGCTAATTTAGGGACAGGATTTAAACAAGAATACGATAGTGGATTAAAATCTCAATATGTTAGTTCTTATAACAATGCTAAATCGGATGAAGCAACAAGTTTATCAGATCTTTCTTCAGATTATTATTCTAATTTAGCAGATTGGAGTAGTAATGTAGAGAACGATGCTGAAAGTTATTCGGCTATCGAATTAGCGGCACAAAATCGTGCTAAATCTCTATATTCTTTACCTGAAGATTATAGTTTTTATGATACTACAGGAAATACTAAAACCTTAGAAAACGAAGGTCAATATTATTTATTAAATGCTTTGTATACAACTACTGACACTGGAGAATCTTTTAGTGACTATTTACAAAACCAAGACTCAGAACTATATGATTTTTATTCTGAAAATCAAAACAGTTTTAATGAAGGTATAGGCGTTTCTGGAGATACTAGAAGTTTTGATGCTACAAACTCAAGTTATATTACTGATTTGGCAACTGAAGCAGAAACCGCTGCTGTAGACGCGTATGGTGATTCTGCTAAATCTGATACTGAATTTGCCACACAACAAGAAAAATTAGATTATTATACTAAAGTTAATGAAAGTAAAGGACTATACACTGGAGTAAAAGCATCAATAACCGATATTTCTTCAGGATTGTCTACTCCTAAAACCAAAATAAACGGTAAAGAATATATGCTTGCTTCTACTGACACATCAGGTGCTACTGCTTCAGGAGAATTTAGTTCTATATATGGAAAACAGTGGTATGAGGCTCTTAATTCAGGAGATTATAAGTATGGAGATGTCGTTTCTTTAAATGGAAAAGCAGGTATATTTATAAAAATAGACGGTAGTGGTAAATTTATGTGGCTTACTAGCGATAAGAAAATAGTAGAAAGTTCAAAAATATAAAGGGGTAAATAATGCCTAAAACATTTACACAAAACTATACTTCAGAAACAGAAATGTTATATGACAATGCTAAAACTAGTATTTGGTTTGATAAAAATAGTTTTGCTTCAAATACCGAAGAAGGTAATCAGAATAGTTATCTTAATATGATTGCTCAAACTAAAAATATAGATTATTCAGATACTGATGCTAATCTTACTGATTATAATAGATTAAGTTCATCAGATAAAGATTTATATGTCTATAATGAGATGTTTCAAGATAGAACAGAAACACAAATTACAGACAATGGAGAAATATATAACGTTTATAAAACAAACAAACAATATTTAGACCAACAAGTTTCTGACGCTATAGACCAAGAAATATATGATAGCACTTCTACTTTTAGTAAAATAGTTTCTACAGTAGGAGGGGTTGTAGGTGGAGCAATAGGTGGTGTTGTATCTTTTGCCGAAGGAATAATCGATTTTGGTGCAGGAGTATATGGTTCAATAGCCGAAGCGTCTGGTGATGTTGAAACAGCAAATAGAGTTAAAGAATTTATAGCAAGTGATTTAACTGGATATCGTACTGCGTTACAAGATTATGTTTCAAAATATACTAATATAAATAAAGATTTTATTTCTACAGTGTTATATGATGTAGCATATGCTGGTGGTCAAATGATAGGTTTAGCAATACCAGTAGTAGGAACTTTAGCCTATTATACTTCTGCCGCAGGAAATTCTATAGAATCTGCTTTGCAATCTAATCCTGAAATGTCGTTAGAGTTAGCAACTGCTTACGGTATAGGCATCGGAGTATTAGAAAAACAAACAGAAAAGATTTCTAAAATATTTGGTGGAAGTACAATAGATAAGTTAGTATTTAAGACTGGTGTTGCTAAAGGCACTTGGGTTAAACAATTAGGATTTGATTTCATAAGTGAAGGATTTGAGGAGAGTGTTTCTGAGTTCGTTGATGATATATGGTATAGGATAAGTGTAGACCCTACAGCGACTCCTGAATCAATAGGAACTATTGCTTATGCTGGTTTAATTGGAGGATTATTAGGTTTTACGGCTGGTGGAATTAGAACCGCTACTATGAAAAGTGGTTTTTTAACCAAAGATGGACAACTAGTGTCCTTGGATTATGCTGAAAAAAATAACTTAGAAGGAAATAAATTAAGTAAAGCGGAAACATATCAATTTTCTGCTATACAAGAAAACACTATAAATAAAATAAATGAAAATAATCTTTCAAAATTACAACAAAAATATAATACTAATATAGAAGATTTAAAAACAAATCATTTAGAAGAATATAATACTGCTATTTCTCAAGACAATATCAATAACGATGATTTAGCAAAACAAACAGGTGCTTTAATTGGATTATTAAATACTATAGGAGAAGAACAATTTACTAAAAGCGTTACAGCCTTAGAAGAAAATAATAAAGCAAAATCACAACTTATTAAAAATTATATTATGGGCAATTATAAAACTGCTACAGTATTAAACAAAAAAATACAAGACAAATGGGCTTTAAATCATTCGGGTAATAATATTATTATATATGATACGATTAGTGATTCTGAATTGCAACTTCAAAAAGCATTAAGAGAAGCCTACGGTAAAACTATAGTTTTTGCTGACTTTGGTAGTGAAAATGGAAAAGAATATAATGCTGTAACGTTAGACAGTGATTTAATAGTAATCAAAAAAGATTTAGCAAATACAATGACTCAAGATAATATTTTAAAATTAGTAGTAAAAGAAGAGTTATCTCATTCATTACAATACTATTTAGGAAAATTATCTCCTCAGTTAATATCTCAAATAAAAGAAGAATATTATAGAATTGCAGGAAATAATCCTATGCCTTCAAAATTAGCAGAGATATATAATAATGATTCAGAATTAACAAAATTATCTGAAGTTCAAGCCAAAACATTAGCCGAAGCATTATGTTTTGATGAACTAACTATAAATAAGGTCTTTGTTACTAAACCAAATATATTTAATAAAGTATATAATTTTTTAAATACTGCTAAAAATAATATTTATAATAATTTAGGAAAGAATAAAAATAAAGTTAGATTTAATGAATTAAATAAAATCTTAAACAGATATAAGTCTGCTATATCTTTATATAGTGGAAATAACAAAACTATAGAAAAGGCGTTATCTGAAATACCATTGTCTGCTGGAGAAATTAGTGATTTATATAATAATTATTTACCATATACTAATACTAAAAATATAAGTTTAATTAATAACTCTAATATCTATAACACTGTTAATAAAATAAACTGTGAACGAGAATTGATGAATGCTAGAATAGGTGATAAACTACGACCACTCGAATATAATAACGTTTTTGATTACAAAGAATATACAACAGAATTTTATAATAGTATTATTAAAAAAGATAAAAATAAAGGTTTCGCTCAAAACTTACAAGAATTTTTATTGTCTTCTTATAACTGTTTAATATCTTCTCAAAATAGTTGTCTAATCGATGTTATGGACATAAATCAGTTATGTAATAATGATTTCTTAAATATAAAAGACTATATGGATTTAAACTCTAAATTTTCTACTCTGGATAAATTATTAAATAAGGATATATTACCACTATATGAAGATTTATCAAACGTAAAAATTTCATATGGAATAATAAAAGATATTAGCGGTATAAGAATAAATTGGTATCCTTCTAAAAATAGAATAGTAGTATTATCCTCTAAAAAAAATAATGCTATTAAAGAGTTTTCTGTATTAAAAGGTCAATTTGGAAAAATAATAAACGAAGTTTTAGCAGATAAAAACGGAATGATTAATGGAACGTCACCTACTTTATTAAACGACTCGATTACTGAAAACGCGTCAGATGCTAATATTAAATTATTAAGCGAAAATTTATTAGACTCTAACTTTTATGAAGAAAATAAAGATAATAAAGCGTCACTTATTCTTGAACTATCGAAGTATTTATATAAGATATCTGTAGGCGATGTTAATAAAAATATTAAAGAGAATATAAATATACTTAAAAATAAAGATGGTTTCATAAATAGTATTGGTGGAATACAAGGTTATGGTATTTTTTCAAATATTTTTATACCATATAGTATAAGATATGGAGAATATCTAACACAAAGAAGTAAAGACTTACAAGCCGAAAACGTAACTGAAAGTTTTGCTAAAGAAAATAAACAACCAACAAATGAAACAAAAACGGTTACTAAATCAGACAAAAGCAAAAAAGATTCAACAACATTTAAGTCAAAATATGTAAAACGGTCATCTGATATTATTCAAAAACTAAAAGAAAAACCAAAGACTAAAACAACAACTAAAAAGACAGAGAAAGAAACTAAAACGGTTACTAACGACTCTATAAACACTTTGTTAAATACTACTTATAATAAAACAGAGATGTCTGAAGTTCAAAAGATAACTGAAGCAAATCAGGAAGAATATGTTGTTAGTATAAGAGAATTCACATTTAAAAACGAAAAAATATTAAACGAATTAACAAATGATGATATAAGAAATTTAATAGACACTAAACTAAATAATGACCCTTTAAACAATATGACCATGCTTCAAAGTTTAAACGCTTCTCAGATTGGTATGTGGGTAGTAACTAATAAAGAAGATTTTGATAAAAAAGTAGTTGAAGAAGTAGAACAGTTTTTAAGAAAAACATTATCCTTTTCTGGAAAAACTTTAGGTTTATGGTCTTCTGGATTCGAAAAAGCCAATCCTATATTTTATCTTCGTAAATTCTTTAAACATAAATTTGGAAAAGAGTTAGTGCTTGAAGAAAAAGATGTTAGGGCTTATAACAAAGCGATTAGAGAACGAGATTATGGTCTACGAAATACATTAGAAGAAAAATTTATAAAAGAAGTAGGCTCTCAACTGCCTAGTAATAGATATAAATTTATGGAAAAAGGAATAGACAGAGAAGAAAGACTTAGAAGATTATTACTTTCTGCTAAAAAAATAAACGGATTTAGATATTTTGCTATGCTTACTAGTCCATCTACTCATTTAACCAACTTAATTTCAAACGTTGGAATTACTGGAATAGAAAAACTTTCTTATGGTATGCTTAAGATTTTTGACACATTAGGAAGTAATAAAACAGAAAGACAATTAAGATATCGTAAAAAAGGAATTAACATAGAAACATCAGATTTAGAAATGGTAGAGAAAGAGTTTGGAGAGATGCTAGATTATGTTACTAAATTTGGAAAGTATGATATAGACGCTGATGTATCAATTTTAGGCGAAGCGATAAAGAAAAATACTTACAAGTTTAAAGGCATCCAAATGGCTAGTGATTTAGTATTTAATACTATCGCTAAAATAGATAGAAGATCTGTAAGACCTAGATTAAAAAAAGAATTAACATATTTAATAAAATTAAACTATGGTTCTATTGAAAACGTTCCTAAAAAAGAAATAGGTATGATTATTGAAAACGCTACGTCTAGAGTAATGAACGCTTATCTGAGAGCCGACAATGGATTTACAAAATGGTGGGAAACTACCAGAGATAAACATTGGAGTTTAAATTTGTTAATGGGTGCTACACTACCATTTGCTAGAGTTACGGCTAATATAACTAAACAGATATTTGAATATTCACCATTTTCTTTAGTAAGGGGTTTAGAAAAATATATAAATCTTTCAAAAAGAGATTTGGTATATTCTAAAAAATTTAAAAAATATATAGACGCTTCACAAGGATTAACAGAAGATTTATTTTATGTTGAGAACATTCGTATGAATTTATCAAAAGGTTTAGTATGTACTTCATTGATGACTCTCGGTGCTATTTTAGGAGCATTAGGAATAGTAGGATTTGATGAAGATGACCAATACGGAAATGTTGTTTTAAGATTAGGAGATGTTAAAATTTCAATTTCTCAAATAGCACCTTCATTGTCTCCTATAATTCTAGGTTCAGCATTGATATATTGTGAGCAATATCCTAACTTTTTAGACAGAATGAAATCTGTAATTGACAATTTAACAGTAATGGGTACTTTCAATGATATGTTTGGATATGACAGTGATTTATATGATATACCAATAGAAGCGTCATCTACTTATTTCACTCAATTTGTGCCTGCAATATTAAGAAATCTTAGTAAAATAACAGACACTAAGAAAAAAATAACTTACGATTATGACACTATTGAAGGATGGTTTAAAACTACTTTTGACAGAATAATATCAGGAATACCTTTTGTAAAAAGAATATTACCTAATAAGATAAATCCTTATACAGGAGAACCTATGGTTGAATATGGTAATAGTTTTATAGCAGCATTAAACCTCTTTATTCCTACAAAAATTAGTTTAGATACAGATACTATAATATCTAATACAGCAAAAGAGTTAGGTGCAGAGGCTAGTACTTCTTCAGGCTCATTTACTATAAATGGAACTGATTATAGTTTAACAGGAAAAGCCAAGGAAACTATGCAGAAAAATAGGGCTACGTATATAAACTCTTTATTAACAGATTTGATAAATAACGTTACTAAAGTTACTGTACAAGGTGACGATGGTAGTTACGAAACAATAAATTATTCCGACATGAATGAAGCACAGAAGAAAAGAGCATTTACAACTATTTATACCAAGGCGACTAATTATTCTAAAATCAAATATTGGATAGACTCAGGTCATAAATATTATACTTCTTCTTATGAAGAATATATATCTATTTCTAATTTGTTTGGAACAACTAATAATATAAGATATATAAAAAGTTGGTCTAAATCGAAGTTTATAGATTAATATGTAAAAGAACGGAAATTTATCCGTTCTTTTTTTAGATTCTTATTATATCTGTAAATATTAACATTTTATTTTGTTTTCTTATAGCGTTTATTGTTAAAACACTTGGAGATATACAAGTAGGTCTTAATTTCATTCTTTCTGCATATCCTCCATATTTTAAAAACGCCGTAGTATTATAGTAGGTTCTTTGTTTTTCTTTTATTCCATTTTTATATATTTCTAAACACATATCAGTCCACGAGATTTGTCTATGTGTATGTGAATGAATATATAAGTCAGCATTAGTTATAATAGCACTCATATCTTCTAAACAATTAGCCACAGAGCCTATCCTTCTTCCTCCACCATATCCATGTGTTCCATAAATATAATATTTGTTTGGAGAATTAGTTCCGTATAATTTACCAAAAGAAATTTCTATAGTATATGAATTATCACATAACCTATCTAAAATTCCAAGGACTGATGCCACATACTTTAAAGGGTTTATTCCGCATAATATATTGGTTCTGTTTTCGTGATTTCCACTACTCATAACTAATATTTTTTCTTTTACAGGCGTTAATAACTCTATTAACGTTTCTTGTTCTTGCTCCATTGTCATAGTTTCTTCGTAAATATCTGACTTGCTGGTTTTTAACGCATTATTCATCAAATCTCCGTTTAAAATTATCCAGCAATTATCGGTTCTTTTAGCATACTCTAACGTTTCTTTAATTGATGATAAGTCGCAATATTTATCTCCTATATGAAAATCTCCTAAAGCAAGTAGTTTGAAATCGTTATTATCTGTTAATTTATATTTATAATGTTTCATTTTGTATTTTCCTCATTACATAAAATAGTTCTTGTCTATTTATATCGCCTTTTTTTATTCGTTTAATAACTATCGACAAAGAGGGAACGTCAATGTCTATTCTATATCTTTTACAATAAATTTTATCTGATTTCCATATTTTTGTATTTATAAAATATCCTTTGGTTAACAAACTATCACAATTTATGTTTTTTAAAATGTTATATACATATTTTAACATTTCTGTTAATGTCAATGTATAATGAGAAGTATTTTCTATTCCATACACATATAATGTGCATTTATACGTCATTCTATCCATTCTAACTCTTCTAATTTGTTTTTAGTGAAGTTTATATACCATTGTTTATCTAAATCAGGTATCATTGTTAACTCATCGTTTAATAATTTTACATGATTTGATATTTCTGCAATCTTATCAAATTTATCAACTATTTCACCTTTTTTATTCGTAGTTAATTTATATTTCTTTATTGTACCACATTTTTTATCGGTTGTAGCCACAACACGATTTACTTTATTTGCTTCTATTGGTTTATCATCATAAAAATAATATGTTTTTTCATAGGTTCTTCCTGTTTTTGTAGTAAAACAAAAAGCATAAACCTCATTACAATTATTTATAGTTTCTTCTATAGGTATATTGTTAACATAATAATTAAGTATAGCAAGATGAGTTATAGGAGCATTTAAGTTCGGTATTCCATTTCCGCTAGAGGTGTCTTCTAATAAATAATCTTTCTCGTAGTTGAATTGATTACACCATTTACCTTTTATTTTATAAGGCGATTTAGTGCTATCAGTAACTTCTATATAATTATTTACATCTCTTTGATAGAAGGCTTTTACAATATCCTTTTCCATGACAAAACCACTTCTGTTTTCCCATTCTTTAATTATTTCATTCACTTTGTCTGATTTATATTTATCAAAATATATCAATAAACCATCAGTATTGCTTTGAATAATATCTATACCTAATTCTGTATATAGTTGATTAGCCAATGCCGCTAAATATAATTGTCCTGAATAACATAAAGAAGTCGCTTGATAAGGGTCATATAAGTCATTATGTTTGTTTTTAGTAGCACCATAAGCGATATTAAAACCTAACTTTAAACTGTTTTGTTTATTAAATAATTCAGCCCATAAAGGCGTTTTACCATTTAATTTTTCTTCTTCTTTAGCCTGTGCTTTTAAAGGAGGTCGCATATTATACATTAAACTATAATTATGTGGTGATGTAGCGTTTCTACTTAAATAATCAAATAATATTAACCAATTAGGATAATAACTAGTAACATCTATATTCATTAACACTTTATTATTAGAATTGAAAACCATAATGTTGTTTTTAATTTTTTTAGTTATATTTTTTGGACTATTATAGAATTCTTTAACTCTGTCTGTACATATAGTAGAGTGTATTCCCCCTGAACCAAACGAAACGATATTGTTAAAAAATAATATTTTTCCAAAGATTACTTCTTTTTTACTATCCTCTTTATAGTTTATTTTTTCAAATAGTTTTAAGACATCACTTGGTATATATTTTCTAATATAAGATTCTATTTTAATTGGTATTTTATATATTCTTTCTAAATCTCTCTTAGTTTTTTTAGCATTTAAAATCAAGGCGTCTAATTTAGCATAAGTGCTTTTTAAAGCGGTGTTTTCTTTTATTCCGAATATAGAACCTAAAACTATTTTACCATTTACATAAGCCTGTCTATAATTCCACATTTTTATAACAGCGTCCACATCGTTTTCACAATATTTTGATATTTCTAATTTTTCTTCTTCTGAAAGATTTTTCTTACCAAAAGGAACACTAGTTTCTTTAACGCTCATACAAAGATTAGACTCAAATTCTTTTAAAGAACCTTTCCAATCATCATATAAATCTGAAAAATTATATTTATTCCAAAAACAATAATCATTATAAGGACACTCTTGTTTGTTCATAATGGCTTGTGATACTTCGTATACTTCACTAGGTGCATAATTATGTTGAATAGCATTTAATATTTTTAAGTCATAGCCTTTTATATTAAAACCTATCAAACAAGAGTCATATGATAATCTTAATATTTCTTCGCTATAATCTTTATCACTTCTAATTACTATTTTTTTCGAATCTTTGTCCATTAAAGAACATACTATACACCACCATTCTGGATATACTTCTATATCAAATGCTTTAAAAATCATTACAATATCTCCTGCATTGAGTTTCGCCTACGGCGGTTGTATTTCTCTTATTCAATTTATATTCTTTACATATCTCTGAATCAAAATTCGCTTGTTTTAAAGGTTTAAATCCTGAGTCAATACAATATGTTTTATAAGAATCATATATTACTTTACAAGACTTTCCATTCATACTTTCTTTATTATAGTTATTTTCATCAAGAAAACATAGTATACTCGATTGATTAAGTTTATATTCTTCTAGCAATTTAACACTACTTTCACATTCTGTAAGACTACCTCTAGACATCGCTTTGGTTACAGCCTCAATAGACCTCCATAATAAAAATTCCATATCCATATCAGTTAGTTTTTCAAGTAACATATAGTCTGGTTTTTCTACTTTATGATTTAAATCTACAATCATAAGTCGTCTATATAAACCACTACTTCTGTCTAGAATGTCAGGTATTCTGTTTGTTGTAAAAATTAGTTTAGCGAAGTTTTTTAATTGAAAAGGATTTTTATATTTTTGTTGTACAGTAAACGTTTGACCTGTTACTAATTTTTTAAGTGTTGCTGTTTCTCTAAGTCTTTGATATTCTAGGTCATCTCCTAAATTTACTAATTTTCCAAACAACTCGCTTGGTAAGTATTTATCATCTAAATTTTCCAAACTTAAAGAGGCACAATTTTCTTCCCCTAATAGTTTAGATATTAATTCTAGATAAGTAGACTTTCCTGTTTGACCTTCTCCAATACATATAAAAAACTTAGAAAAAACATTTCTTTTTATTAAGCAATTCCCCATAATTTCATACAATAATTCTTTTTTGGATAAATCTTTACCTGATAAATCATTGAAAAAATTGTCTATTGTTTTGGAAAAAGGAACGTCTTTTTCGTCTTTATGGTAGTTACAATTTATAAATACAGTATTATATTTTGTAGGGGTATGAACTAATAACTCTTTCGTACTAAGATTGTATATACCATTTTTGAATACTATTTCGTTCCAATTTTTATTCATTTCACTACCGTCAACATAACTTTTTAATAACAAAAATTTAACTACTTCTTTTCTGTTATGTTCTTTTAAAGCAGAACTATATTCTGAATGTATTAATCTCTCAATATCTATATCAGACACCGTTTCGTAATACATACCATTATATTTATATATTTGTTGGTTAAATGTAGATATTAATTGATATTTTTCTAGTATTTTACTAGCAATAGACTCTTCTAAACAGAAATATGCTTTTTTTTCTTTGGTTTCTTTATTTAATATGTCTTCTCTTAAAACCGTAGTAGATAATTCTTCTTCAGACAAAGGTTCTTTAAATAAAAAACTATTGATAATTAAAATCGACTCTACTTTTTCTTCTAAAGTGATTTCAGGAGCATAATCTATTAAATTCAATATATGTTTTAATAAAGAGTCGTTTCTACCTGACCCAGTACTCATTCCTATAAAGTTTTCATTAAATTTTCCTTTAAACTTTTTAATAGGAACTAGAAAATAAGGTAACTCATCTAAATCATTAGTAATATTTCCCCATTCTCTGTCTTTATCGTTTACAGGTAAAACACTATAACCTTTTCCTGCGATTCTAGTGTCTATTGATAGTCCTATAGATGTTATTAAACCAGAACCTTGTGGTATGTCTTTTTTATTTTTAAATATAAAATGACCACCGTGCTTTGTTTTCATAAAACTAAATTTAATATTTTTAGTTTGAAGAATATCAAATAAAAGTCTAGCCTCTGTCATTTCATCAATGTCTATTAAAACATAACCTTCTTTTATAATCCAACCAACTCTATTTTCTTTAATGTCACAGATGTCTTTATACAAATATTTATTGTCGTCAATAGGTGCTTTTGATTTTTGATATAAATTATGTTCGAATTCGCTATCATCTTTTGGTGTATATTGTTTACCTATAAGTCTATAGGTTGAATTAGGAAAAGCAGCATCAAAATCTTTTAATGTTGTCATCTTTCTAATACTCCTTTTAAAAACTCATCGGTTGTTTGTTTATTTTTTACAGCCTTCCATATATTATTTTCTATAGTTTTATTGTTAATTAAAACATCAACAATAACTTTATTTTTTTGTCTATTTCTATATACTCTTCCAACCATTTGTTCAAATTTTAAAAAACTGTAATCATAAGTATAAAAAATTACATGACTACAATAGTCTTGTAAATTTAAACCTTCACATTGCCCTGATTGTAAAAATAATATTTTATTGTTTTTAAACTCTTCAAAATTAGTAGTATAATCTTCTTTTATAAGATTTGTCAAAGTTGATAAATCTTTTTTATAATGATACACTATTATTACTCTATCAGTAATACTTTTTAAAATGTCTAATAATTTGTTTATTTTTGCACTATTATCTTTTATATTTAATATAATATTGTTTATACTATCATAAACATATCCATTAGCCACTTGATGAGCCTTATTGACAGACTCTAATTTTGTCATTAACTTTGTATCTTCGTTTATTTCTAGAATACCGTTTTCTACCTTTTTATAATAATCGGTATTCATTCCTTCTAAAAAATATTCATTGATTTCTGGTTCTTCTATTCCAAAGTTTAATGTTTTTGTAAAAGAATGTCTACCTATTTTATCGAGTAATTCAGGCAGTCTATTTGGTTTTACCGATGATGGTATTGATATAGTATGACCAAGTGAGGTTTGTATATTATAACTATTATAATACCAAAAAACAAAATCGTTATATGACATATCAAATTCTTTAATATCCATATTTCTAAAAATCCAATATATATCACAATAACTATTAGCGTATGGTGTACCAGTAAGTCCCCAAACGTATTCTGCTTTTTCAGACAATTTTCTAATACGTTTAGAACATTTACTCGTTCCACTTTTTATTTTATGAACTTCGTCTAATATGATAACGTCATATGTTTTTTTGGTTATTTCATAATCTCTAGATATAGCCTCATATGACATATATTCTATGTCAAATTTTGATACATCTATATCTTTTTGTTGTATCCATATAGATTTTAATATTCTAGATGGTGCTACTATTAATATTTTTTTATTCTTTAAACTAGATAATGCTCTAAGTGCTGTTAATGTTTTACCTACTCCTATACCAAAAAACAAACAATATTTTTTATACAGTAGTAGTTCGTTAGAACCTTCTATTTGATGAATATAATAATCAATCATTTAAAACGGATAATATTTCAGTTTTAAAAATCTCATAGGCTTCTTTTTCATCGTTCTTTATATAGCATAGAGATTTCTTAAAATAAGACTCTAATGTATAAAGCATTTTTCTTTCTATAGACTCTGTGTTTTCTGCTACAAACATAGGACATAAATTAAATTCATCACAAAAATCTATAAATTCTTCAGGTTCAATATCTATTATGTTTTTACTGTCTGTATATAGTATAGTACTTATACCTTGTTCATCATCAGATACCATATTTTCTATATCGAAGTCTAATATTTTCACATTAGGCTCAATTTCTTTAATTTCAGTAACTAAATTTTTAATAAGGGAAGTATCACTTCCTATTATAATAATATTACTCATCGTCATATCTCCTTAATTTTTTAATTATGTTTTCTACTTCTTCAATAGAATCTACTAAAAAACATAATCCATTAGATTTTTTTATATTTTCAGATTGT
>Ga0172378_10003554_pt1 | contig 14654 bp, 12 predicted proteins | sample GrowelOW332metaG_FD_119755 | JGI IMG/M metagenome (GOLD analysis project Ga0172378, IMG submission 119755) | Groundwater microbial communities from an aquifer near a municipal landfill in Southern Ontario, Canada - Pumphouse #3_1 metaG | ecosystem: Environmental > Aquatic > Deep subsurface >... | reverse complement strand
ATGATGTTATTACAGTTTCATTTGATGCAAATGGAACAACAGTATCTTCAATTTCAGAAGATTCCGGTGAACCGCCAAGAAGCAACCCCGCAGAAAGAGGACCACAACCTATGATGGCACCACAAGGCAATGGTCAAATGAATCAAGCACCACATGGTGGTATGTGCCCTGGTGGAAGAAGATAAATAGATTTGTTCTTTTGCAAAAGCACTTCTAATACAATTTTTATAAAAGAAATATCTTTAAAACAAGAACGGAATTCTGATTTGATTACTCATTTCAGAATTCCGTTTTTTTTGCTTAGTGAATAAAACTATTTAGAAAGCAGCGCGTTCATAGATTTTACAAATTCCGCAGGGTCTGAAAGTTCTGCTCCAGAAATAAGCAATGCTTGGTCAAGCAAGACTTCGCTTACTTGTTTTACAAAGTCGTCGCTTACAGGTCCTTCAAGTTTCTTGACAATTGGGCTTTCACCATTTATTTCAAGAATTGGCTTTACAGTGCTTGCTCCACCTTGTCCCATTGCCTTCATCATGCGTTCCATTTGAAGTGAAGGGTCGTTTTCGTCAACAACAATGCAGCTTGGACTGTCAGAAAGGCGTTTGCTTAACACAACATTTTTTACTCTGTCGCCAAGTGCCTTTTTGATTTTGTCTTGAACAGGTTTAAATGCCTCTTCCTTCTTTTTAGCTTCGTCTTTGTTTACACCAAGCTCTTCATCGCTGCCGGCACGGTTCACGGCTTTTAAATCGAAGTCTTTGTATTTTCCAAGTGAAGGAATTACAATGTCATCAATATCATCAGCCATGATTAAAACTTCAAAGCCTTTGTTCTTGTATGCTTCAAGCAATGGTGACTCGCGAAGATTCTTTTCATCTGTGCCTGTAATGTAGTAGATTGACTTCTGCTCTGGCTTCATTCTCTGAACGTAGTCAGCAAAGCTTGTCCAAGCACCTTCTCCTGTTCCTTTTGCGTCTGTGCTCTTAAAGCGGACAATCTCCATTATTTCATCACGGTTTGCGTAGTCGCTGTAGAGTCCTTCTTTTATAGGACGGTTGAATGATGCTACAAACTTGTTCCACTTTTCAATTGTGGCTTTTTCTTCGTCAGTTGGCTTTTCACTCTTACGAGCTTTGTCTGCGTCTTCACCAAGTTTTTTAAACTCGCCAAGAAGTTTTTTTACAGACTGAGTTTTTATTGTATCAAGAATTACATTCTGCTGAAGAATTTCACGGCTTACATTAAGCGGCAAATCCTCGCTGTCTATAATTCCGCGTACAAATCTTAAGTATGAAGGAAGAAGCTCACGGTCGTCATCTGTAATGAAAACACGTTTTACATAAAGCTTAACGCCGCTCTTGTAGTCTGCCTGGTACATGTCAAAAGGCGCAGTCTGTGGAACATAGAAAAGTGTTGTGTATTCCTGAGTTCCTTCTGCATGTGTATGAACATACATAAGCGGGTCTGTTCCGTCATGAGAAATTGTCTTGTAAAAATCGTTGTAGTCTTCTGGCTTTAGCTCGCTCTTGTTGCGTTTCCAAAGCGCGCTTGCAGAGTTAACCTGATCAATCTTGTCTTCAGAGCCAGTTGATTTTCCTTTGTCATCGTACTTTTGCTGTGTGTAGTGCAAGTAGATTGGGAATGCAATATGGTCGCTGTATTTTTTAATAAGGTCATCAATCTTCCAGCGACTTGCGTAGTCTTTGCTTTCGTCGTTCAAGTGAATTTCAATTGCGGAGCCAACAGTTTCGGGTTTGTCAAAGCCGTACTGTTTTGCAACTTCACTGTCTGTTTTTAATTCTTCAATCTCATAAGAATTTGTTCCGTTGCTTGACCAGTGCCATACTTTTCCGTCGCCACCAGCCTTGCGTGTGTAGACATCAATTTTATCAGCAGCCATGAACGCGCTGTAAAAACCAACGCCGAACTGTCCAATCAAGTTAGATTCGCTTTTTGAATCCTTAGAAAGTTTTTCAATAAACGCCTTTGTTCCAGAACGTGCGATTGTTCCCAAGTTGTCGCTCAAGTCCTTGTCGTCCATACCAATGCCGGAATCTTGAACAGTAAGAACTTTTTTGTCTTCATTAAACGTAATGTCAATTCTTGGCTTAAAAACAATGTCCTTGTACTTTTCATCTGAAACAGTTAGATATTTTAATTTATCAAGTGCATCAGAAGCGTTTGAAACAATTTCACGAAGGAAAATGTCCTTGTTAGAATACATAGAGTGAATAATTAACTTTAACAGCTGATTTACTTCTGTTTGAAACTGATACGTTGCCATTTTTTGCATACTCCTATATTTTTGTTAAGTTTAAAATTTTGTTGATCTGCACAAAGGCAGTATTTAATAGATAAATTTAATAAAAAAAAGTGTTTTCGGCAACTGCAAATAAGTTTTGGCTTATTTATAAAAATCTATACACACACAAAAGCAGGTGCGTATTGTGTGCCCGAAGGGGAAAAACGAGATGGCACTGCAAAGAAAACACCTCGAAAGGACTATTGAAAAAAATCTATACAAATAATAGTAAAAACTTTATACTTATATATCAATTAGAGGAGAAAGTGAAATGAAAAAAATTATTGCAAGCGTATTAAGTTCTATTTTTTTTGTATTAGAATTGTCTGTGTTAAGCTCATGCCAGTTTCCGCAAGTAACGTATGTCACTGTTCAAAATAAATCAGGCTCGGACATAACAGATTTGTCTCTTACTGTAAAAACATATGACAGTGAGCAAAAAGAAATGATTTCTACTTTAGAAACAGGCACAGAAAGTAAATCTTACAAATTTGAGTTGACAGATTTTGCGTTTGGAGTTGGCGGCGGAACTTTAACAGCCAGCGTGCAAGTTGCATATAAAATAGGCGAAGAAACTTTTGACATTTCAGATGAAATTGATGTTCAAAAAGATGATGATGGAAATTACTACAGCAACACACTTGTTTCTGCCGGAAATTACTTAGTTATCATTCATTCAAATTGCTATGACATTGTAGAATACTAATTCTGATATAGTGTTGTAAAAAAAACTGCCAGCCTGTAGGAAATTAGGAGGAGAAACCTACAAGCCGGCATTTGTATTTTAAAACTCGAACGCGTTTATTTCGACGAAGTACTACGTCTTTGTTTCTAAATGACATCAATAAAATAACAAACAAACGGATAAATAGTAATAAAAAAGTTGTTATAAATCATGAAAAGTTGAACTAATATTTTGTTATCATTAGCAGTAAAATAAATATAAAAATTTAAATAAACTTGAAATCAAGGAATTTATTGAATTTAGAAGAAAACGATTTCTTTATTAAAAAAAAGTTAAAAATCACTTTAATATAAAATTTTTACTTAAAACAATTGTTTTTCTTGACTTCATTAAGATAATAACTATACTAATAAACAGAAAAGAGAAACCGTTTTCTCTTATTTCTCGTATTATCAAATTATATTTTTCTGGAGGAAATCATGAAAAAAATAAAGCTATTAAGTTTTATTATTGTGTCAGTGTTGACAGTAATATCAGTCATTTGCTGTTCAAAAGGTAAGGAAGAGAATTCTATAAAAGGCAAAGTAACTGGTGTTATTACAGTTTTAACAAACAGAACAGATCTTGTTGATACAAAGCTTCAGGAATATAAGAAAGATTTTGAATCACTTTATCCAGGAACTTCTGTTGAATTTGAAGCGATCACAGATTATGAAGGCACTGTTCGTACAAGAATGTCTACAGATGAATATGGCGATGTTCTTTGCCAGCCTTCAATTAAAGCAATAGACTTTCCAACATATTTTGAACCACTTGGAACTCTTGATGAATTTTCAAAAGAATTTAATTTTACACAAACATCAAATTCAATTTCATACGAAGGAACAGTTTACAGCTACCCAATTGCCGCAAGTGTTGGAGCAGGAATTGTTTATAACAAAAAGGTATTTAAAGAAGCCGGAGTAAGCGTTCCAAAAACTCCAGATGAATTTTACAGCTGCCTAAAAACTATTGGCGAAAAAACATCAGCTGTTCCTATTTTTATGAACTATCCTGCAGGCTGGACTTTAAATCAGTGGGAAGGCGGACTCACAAGTGTAAGCAGCGACCCTGAATACAAAAATAAAATTATTCATAGTGATGCGCCTTTTGTTCCAGGAGATGCGCACTATGAACTTTACAAATCTATGTACGAAGTTGTTAAGCGCGGTCTTTGTGAAAAAGATCTTCTTTCTTCTGACTGGGAGCTTTCTAAGCAGATGATTGCTGATGGGAAAATAGGCTGCATGGTTTTAGGCTCATGGGCAATTTCACAAGTAAAAGCTCTTGCAACAAATCCTGATGATATTGGATACATGCCTTTCCCTTTTGAAGTAAATGGAAAGAAATACGCAGAAGCACAGCTTGATATGCCTCTTTGCATTAACAAGCACAGTTCAAATAAAGCAACAGCGTACGCTTGGATAAAATATATTTCAGACAAGAGCGACTGGGTTTCTTACAACGAGTCTATTCCTGCAAAAAAAGGTTTGGCTTATCCTGCAGTTTTGGATTCATTCTCTGCGCTTGGTGTTGAATATATTTCCACAGCAGCGGCACATGCGGGTGAAGAGGGCATTTACGATGTTCTTGATAAAGATGCAGAAATAGGCTTCTGGTCAGATCCAGAAAAGAAAAGAATTGTTGACTCAGCTATGGGAACAACAAAAGAATCTTTTGACGACATTATGAATGACTGGAACAAACGTTGGGCAAAAGCTAGAAAAGACAACAACGTTCAGTAATTTTTTTTATATAAAAATAAGCTGTCTGGAATTTCCAGGCAGCATTCTAAATTAGTGCAGGAGTAAAATTTTATGGCATCACTTTCTTATAATCGGCAGAAGAAAAAAATCATCTTTTTATTTTTACTAGTTCCAATTTTATTGCTTGTAGTGTTCGGCTTCTTGCCAATTATAAATATGTTCGGCTATAGCTTTTTAAAGTGGGACGGCCTTGGTAAGAAAAAATTTATTGGCATACAAAATTACATTGAGCTTTTTTCACGCTCAGAAAACTTCCGTGTGTTTGGAGTAAGCTTGTATTATTTTGTTGGCTCTATAATTCAGCTTTCACTTGCTTTGCTTTTTGCTGTAATTCTTTCTTCGAAGTTAAGAGGAACAAATTTCTTCAAGGGAGTTTTATTCTTTCCTAATTTAATAAATGGTGTTGCAATTGGTTTTATCTTTTTGTATTTCTTTAAAGATACAGGAACTTTGAATTCCTTTTTACATTTGCTTGGTGTGCAGTCAACTCCTCTTTGGCTTACTGATCCTAAGAAAGTAAATTATTCACTTGTGTTCACATCTATTTGGCGTTACATGGGTTTTAACGTTGTAATGTTCACTGCCGCAATACAGTCAATTTCGTCTGATATTTATGAAGCGGCAAATTTGGACGGTGCAAACGCTTGGCAAAAATTTAAGTACATAACTTTGCCGGGTATTGCCCCTGTTTTACAAATCAATGTTATTCTTGCTGTAAAAGGCGCTGTTAGTGTATTTGAAATTCCTTACATTATGACAGGTGGAGGCAACGGCTCTTCTACATTTGTAATTCGCACAATGGACACTGCATTTAAATTTAACAAGATAGGCTTGGCTTCTGCAATGGCAATTGTTCTTACAGTTATTGTCTTGATAATTTCTGGAGTGCAGAACCGCTTCTTTGGAGAAAAGAATGGAGGAATAGAGCAATGACAAATATAAAAACTAAAATTAAAGCAGCGGACGTTATTGCAAAGTTTGCAAAATATATTCTTCTTGTTCTAGCAACACTTATTGTTGTTCTTCCAATATTGGTTATTTTCTTAGGCTCATTTAAAACAGGCGAAGAGTTTAACCGCTCAAAGCCTTTTGACTTGCCAAAGTTTGTTGTTAACACAGAAGTGTGGAAAGGCGGGCAAATAATTTCTAAAGACTCACCGCTTTTTATTTCATCAAATGTTCTTGAAAATCATAAGATGAAATCTATAACACTTGTCTTTGATGAAATAGAAAATAAAGATTCTTCTGTTGATATTCTTAACTCAAAAAAAGAAATTGTTTACAGCAGTGATTTAAGTTTGTCGTCTGATGAAATTACAATTCCTGTTGATGAAAAAGTTTCAGAGAATTTATTAAAAGAAGGATTTTATGTTTCTGGAAACGACTATGTAGTTCGCCGTGTAAAAACAATGGAAGGTTTTCTTTTTGAAAATTACATTACAGCTTTTACAAAAGGAAAAATGCTTCTGGGCTTTCTAAATACATTTATCATAATTTTCTTTGTAGCAATTGGAACAGTTTTAACAGGTTCTATGACCGCGTATATTCTAAGCCGTTTTAGATTCAAGCTTTGGAAATTTGTGTACACAATGTTCTTGTGGATAGCGCTTATTCCGGCAATAACAACTCAGGTTGCAACGTTCCAGATAATTCAAAAACTTGGACTTTATAACACTAGGCTTTCTGTGATTATACTTTCCATGGGCACTGATATTATTTCAATCATGATTTACATTCAGTTCCTTAACAGCATTTCCACTTCTCTAGACGAGTCTGCAATTATTGACGGCGCTAACTACTGGCAAGTGTTCTTTAAAATAATTCTACCGCTTTTGCAGCCAGCAACTGTTACTGTTTTAATTTTAAAATGTGTGAATGTTTACAATGACTTTTACAATCCGCTTTTGTATATGCCAAAAAGCAGCCTTGCTGTGATTTCAACTTCGCTTTACAAATTCAAGGGTCCTTTTGGAACAAACTGGCCTGTAATTTGCGCAGGTGTAATTATTGCAGTTATACCAACACTTATAATTTTCCTTTGCGCACAAAAATATATTTACAACGGAATGGTGTCTGGTTCGGTTAAGGAATAGGCAATGTTCGTAAATATAGTGAACTTTGTTATTCCGACCGAAGCGTAGGAATCTCTTTATTTTAATAGGAGGATATTTTGAAAACTGTAAAAAAAATTTTACTAGGAGCAATTTGTGTTCTTAGTTTAGGGCTGATTTCTTGTTCAAAAAACAGGGAAGCGGCAAAGAATGGTTTTGTTGTTGTGCAAAACGGAAAGTTCATGTTGAATGGAAAAGAATTTCGCTTTGGTGGAACAAACAATTATTACATGCATTATTCTCCTGACAAAATGATTACAGATGAGCTTGATGATGCACAAGCAATGAATGTTTCTGTTTTACGCTGCTGGGGATTTCAGTACGGACCAAACCGCGACCACAACTCTCATGGAATGGACAACCCTGGTGAATTTGGAGTTGCCGAAAAGTATATAAAAAGAAATACAAAGAAGCCTGATGAATTTGGATATCCACGCGATATTTTTGAACGTCTTGACTACACAATTGCAGAAGCTGGAAAAAGAAATATAAAATTAGTTATTGCAATGAACAACTATTGGGACGCTTACGGCGGGCTGCAGAATGCTTCTACATGGCAAAGATGGTTCAAGCTTTCTTCTGCAGATGATTTTTATACAGACGAAGATTGCAAGGCAACTTATAAGGAATTTGTTGAACATCTTATTACAAGAACAAACACTTATACAGGCATTCCTTACAACGAAGACCCAACTGTAATGACATGGGAACTTATGAACGAGCCACGCAACAAATCTGGCGACACTGGAAAAATTGTTACAGAGTGGGCAAAAGAAATGAGCGCTTATGTAAAGGACTTGGCTCCAAATCAGCTTTGCTCTGTAGGCGACGAAGGCTGCATGAAGCTAAAAGATTTTACGCCTTATGCAGGTGAAGGCTCAACAATGTACAACGGCTACGAGGGCACTGATTTTGATTCATTGATTGCATTAAAAAACATTGACTACGGCACATTCCACCTTTATCCAGAGTCATGGGGCATTTTAGCAAACGCTCAAGTAGAGTGGGGCAATGAGTACATTCGTAAACATGCAGAAAGCGGACGTAAAGCAAAGAAGCCTGTTGTTTTTGAAGAGTACGGAACTTCTGCAAGCGGCAACTTGAACAGGCTTGCTGTGTATGACATTTGGAACGACACTGCGTACAAATCTGGAATTGCAGGAACAATGTTCTGGCTGTTAACTTCTTCAAACACTTATGAAATAAATGAACATGGCGATGGCATTTACGACGACTATGACGGCTTCCGTGTTATGAATGACAAGTCACCAGTAAGCACTCTTCTTACAAATTACGGCGCGCTTTTTTCTGGCAGCACACCTGAGTTTTTTAACAAGTCACGTGTTTACTTGCTAAATCCTGCAAGAGACCAGGACGCTAAAGGAATGTTTGAAGTTCGTGCAAAATATATTCCAAGCTTAGAGAACGCTGCAAAAGTTGACAAGGCGGAACTTTATGTAGACGGAGAGCCTGCCCCTTCACCAAGAGTAATGAACTACAATGTTGAGTCTGACACTTATAGGCTTAACTTTGACACTGTTGGAAGAGCAAAGACTTACCCTAACGGCGCTGTTCTTGAAATGAAAGTTGTGTTCACTTTGGCAGACGGCACTAAAATGGAAACTGAATCAAACAGCATTACAATTGCAAACATTGTAACTTACAGCGTAATCAAACAGTATGACTTTAAAGACGACATTGCAAACGCTTCTTCTATGGGCGGCTACATGGCAGAGATAAAAGAAATAAAGCATACAGATTTGAACGGCGGCATGGTTGAAGTTGACGGCAGCTATTCTGGAGAAAACTTGTGGGAAGAGCTTAAAGTAAAGTTTGGCACAATGAAGGAAGTCGCTGATGCTGCAAAACTTGATTTTACTTTCTACTATGAAAAGTCAAAGATGATTCCAAGCGCTACAAAGTCTGACGCAACAGACAAGCTTCCTGGAGTTCAGCCTTATGTTGCATTTGATCCGGGCTGGGTAAAGACAGGACTAAAGGAGCACAACGCTTATCTAAAAGATGTGCCTGTAGTTACACTTGATGACGGAAAGGAATATTACAAAGTAACAACATCTTTGGAATTCTTCCAGAACCCTGGATACACATTTGTAACAATTTGTCCAACTTTAGGATATATAAAGTATGACGGTCCAATTTATATTGACGATGTTATTCTTTATAAAAAGGATTAACTAGCACTTAGTTAAAAATTAGAAGGCGGTCTTTTATAAAGGACCGCCTTTTTTATTTCTTCCAATATGATGGCAGCAAAAAGATAATCATTGTGTAAAGCTCAAGACGGCCGGCTAGCATTGCAAAGCAGTACCACCATTTTACAGCGTCTGGCAAAAATCCGTAGTTGCAGCTTGGGCCTAACGTGCCAAAAGCAGGACCCACGTTTCCAAGCATACTTAACGCTCCTGTAAAAGATGTGAGCAAATCAATTCCAAAAAGCGAAGCAAAAATTGTTGTAAGCCCTAAAATGACAAAGTATAAAAACATAAAGGCTGTTACATTAAAAACAATGTCTTTTCTTCCAGCCCTTCCGTCAAGCCTTATTGAAAAAACTCCCTGTGGGTGAATCATCTTTTTTATTTCATTGTTCAACTGCTTAGAAAGAATTACCCACCTTACAACTTTAATGCTGCCGCCTGTTGAACCAGAGCAGCCTCCTATGAAAAACAAAATGAAAATTATAACTTGGCTTGCTGGCTTCCAAAAAGTGTAGTCCGCTGTAATAAAGCCTGTTGTTGTAATTATGGAAACTACTTGGAAAGCCGCGTACCTTAATGACTTAAAGAATCCGCCGTATGTTCCTAGTTCAAAAACTGTCACAAGCAAGGTTGCGACCGCTACAATAATGCAGTACGCCTTTAGCTCAGAGTTGTGCTTTACTTCATCAAACTTTCTTGAAAGAAGATAAAAGTACATTGAAAAATTTATGCCCGCTAGGAACATGAACACTGTGCAAATCCAGTCAACAGCCGCTGAATTGTATGCCGCTATGCTTGCATTTTTTGCCGCAAAACCGCCTGTTCCCAAAGTAGCAAATGTTATTGAAATTGAATCAACAAAATCAAGGCCTGCAACGCAAAGAAGAATTGTCTGAATTACAGTGAAGCCAATATAAATAAACCAAAGTGTTTTTGCTGTGTTTGCAATTTTTGGAGTGAACTTGCCTTTTTCTGGTCCTGTTGTTTCTGCCTTTATCAACTGGAACCCGCCAACTCCAAGTATTGGAAGAAGTGCGACAGTTAGAGCTACAATTCCCATGCCGCCTAGCCAATGTGTTTGGCACCGCCATAAGTTAATGCTGCGTGGTAAAGTTTCTATTTGCCCTAGAATAGTTGCGCCTGTTGTTGTAAAGCCGCTTACGCTTTCAAAGACCGCATCTGCAAAATGAGGAATGCACCCGCTTGCGTACAACGGCACCGCTCCAAAAAAACTTGCGCTAATCCAAGAAAGAGCGACAATTACAAAACTGCTTTTTGTAGAAAGAGTAGCCTTTTTATTTTTGCCAAAAATGGTAAATACAAAAGCTACAATCCAGCTAATGAGCATTGGAATTACAAATGAAGGCAAAACAAAATATTCTTTGTAAAAAACTGCAACTCCAATTGGAAGAAGAAAACTTGTTCCAACAATTGCAAGTAAAACAGAAAGCACCCTGATGATTGAAAATAAAATCATTTCATTACTTCCTATTTAGTCCCGCTGAATTTTTCTAGAATTTTTTTGTCACCGGCATTTGCAATAAGCACAATGTGGTCGCCTGCCATTAACTGAGTGTCGCCTACAGGAATGTCAAATTTATTACTGTTTATTTTTTTAACAAGAAGAATTAAATATTGTCCAGGAGAAGAAATTTCTTTTAACGACTTTCCAACAACTTTGCTTGAAGGTGGCAAATCACATTCTATAATTTCCATGCCGCTGTTTGAAATAGAATGAATGCTTGTAATTGACTTTCCGCGTAGATGGCTTATTATGCTGTCTACAACAGTGTCTCTTATTGGAACAGCAACATCAACGCCTAGCTTTCTTGCAATCTCGCCAAACTCTGAATGTGAAACAAGCGCTATTGTTTTTTCAACGCCCAAAGATTCAAGATATGCAGAAACGACCATGTTAAGCTCGTGGTTATGAGTGGCGCAAATTACAAGGTTGAATTTATCAAGCCCTTCTTCTTGAATAAAGCCTGCGTCAGTTATGTCAGCGCAAAAAACACTTGCACTTGGAAAATTTTCACTTGCTTCTTTGCATAAAGAATCATCATCGTCAACTATTACAAAATCCTGCGCAATTTTTTTATGTGCCCTGTTGATTATTCTTTTAAATAGAGAAGTGTCTTCTTCTTTTTCCATTAAGTGGTTTGCAACAATTATGCCAATTCTGCCGGCTCCAACAAGCGCAATTTTTTTTAAGTCTTTCATTTTAGAGCCGCATAATTCAAGCAACGCTGGTACATTTTCTTTTTCTGTTAAAATGCCAATGCTGTTACCTGAATGTAAAATAGTGTCTCCGCTTGGAAGTGAGGTCGTGTCTTCTGCCTCTACATATACAACAAGAAATTTCTTTTCCGTTAAAAGCCTTGTGTTTTTTACAGCAACTCCATCAAGCTTGCTTTTAGGTTCAATTTGAACTCTTGTAAGCTCATATTCAGAAGTGCCAAAGTTTAAGACATCAGTTACAGCTCCATGCTCTACAGCCCTTACAATTGCATCAGCTGCCTCTACATCTGGATGAATCATGTAGTCTATGCCGTACAAAGGCCTGTGTGTGCCTGCAAAAGTTTCTGCGTGATGTTTTTGTGCTGCATTTTTATTTACATAGTAAGCGTAATTTCTAACACGCGCTATTTTTAAAAGATTTGGGTAGACTGAATCTACAAGTGAGCAAGTAATCATATTTATTTCATCATTTTCTGTGACGCAAACAAGGGCATCTGCTTTTGCAATTCCCGCGTCCTCTAGATTTGCCAAATTATTTCCGTCAGCTTGAATTACAGAGCAGTCAAGCCTGTTGCTCGCGTGTCTTACAGTTGCCTCGTCGTTGTCAATTAAAACAACATCGTTTTTTTCATTTATTAAACGCTTTGCAAGTTCAACGCCGGTGAATCCAGCTCCTATGATTACAATTTTCATAACGTTTAGTTTATCGTAAAAAGGTGATTATGTGTAGGGTGAGGAAATTAGGGCAAAAAAAAACACCCTGTTGAATTGAACAGAGTGTTTGGTTTACTGTAGGCGAGGCTTATTGTTTTGTATATGTCATTAAACAATGCATGGTATAAGAATTGGATGATGATGAACTGGCTCCGTAAAGTTGGATATTTGTTTTTTTTGTATGGCATGGTAATAAGAGGGTTTTATATAATATATAATAATATGGAAAGAGATGATTATTGGTAAGGTGATTAAAGCCCTGGTTCGCTGTGTGTGTTAATTCTGTAAGCTGTTAAAATTAGAATGTCTTTTTGCTTGTCGTAAATTAGGACTAAATCATTTTTTACATGACAATCTCTAAAATCTTTTAAATTCCCTGTTAACTGATGATCTTTATTTTTTTTAGGAAGTTTTTGGTCAGAAGATAGTTTTGTAATTATATCATCGACTAAAGATTTTTCATCTTTGTTTAATTTTGCGTATTCTTTATCAAATCTGTTTGTAGTGGCAATTTTATATAGCATGGGCGATTTTGTATTCTTCCATGCTGCTGTATGTTTTTAAAGTGCCATTGGCTATTTGATTTTGAATTTCTGCGTGGTCAGATAAAAGGCTTGATTCAACTGTATTTTCTTCTTCCACTTGAACAGACGCTTTTGGAGAAAGTTTAATTACACTTTTGATTGCATCTATAAGAGATTTATCAGCATTTTTTATTGTAAGGCTAACATCCATAGCATCCTCCATTTGTTTAAATATAGAATAAAATGTTTAGGAATTCAAGGTTAAAAAAAGCCCCTAAGACAATCGCCTTAAGAGCTGATTTTTAATAATTAGAAAAGTTAAAAATTATTTAGATTTGTTGTTTTCCACTTCAGAAGAAAGCTTGGATTTTTTATTTGTAGCAACATAAACGCCGGAAAGAACTGCCGTTGTAACTATGACAGATGCCGCCGCTTCAAGAAGTGCGTTTGGCATTAGAAGGCCAAGTCCTGCAAAGTAGCCAACATTGCCCATTCCTGCGTAAACTTTGTCGTGGTAAAGAATGTAAAGCGAGCCAATTACAAAAACTGTATTTGAAAGTGAGCCAAAGAAAGCCGCAATAGAGCCGCTTAAAATTTTTGGCATGTGTGGAATTTTTTTAAGAAGCAAATCAACTCCCCAAGTTACAAACGCAATAAGCATACGTGGAACAATAGAAACTAATGGATTTACAAATAGAGGATCAAGTGCACCTGTTGGTGAAGATGCTGCTTGAATCAAGCTAAAGATTCCAAAGATTGCGCCAACGCTAATTCCTGGAACAAGGCCTGCAAGAAGTGTAACAAGAATAACTGGTATTTGAAGAATTGTAAGAGAGACAACTGGGCTTAAAGAAATAAAGCCTAATCTTGTAATTCCCAAAACTACAACTAACGCTCCGAACGCGCCTGTCATTGCAAGCTTGTATGTAAGTGATTTTTTACTTTGATTCATAACTTAGAACCCCTTTATAAATAAGATGCCCTAAGTTATTATAAAAAACACTTTTTGTCAAACACTTTTATATCAAACTAAATTAAGAGGCCCATAGTTTATGCAGTTTTCTTTGTTGCAAATCCTGTTGAGTCAAGCTCTTCTTTAAAAACATTGTACATGAATTTGTGGCCGTCGCTGTTTGGGTGAATTCCGTCGTCGCAAATTAAGCGCTGGTAATTGTGTTCTTCCAAAAAAGCTTTTCTCATGTCAATTAAAAAGACATTGTTTTTTAGGGCGAGCTTTTCCACTTCTGAAGAATACATTTCCTGCCATCTGTACAAATATTCTTTGTCGCCAAGCCAGTTGTAAATTATTTTTTCATCGCGGCCTTGTGAAATTGTGTTGAAGTACCTGTCAGAAACTAAAGGTGGCAATGTCATCATAACAGGCTTTATGCAGTGCTCACGAAGAATGTTTATCATTTTTTGCAATGTTTCTGTGAAAAGATTTATTGGAGTGTTAGGCTCTATTTTTTCATTTGGAGAAGTGCAAAGTTTGCTCCAGTTGTAGTCGCAGTCGTTCCCTCCAAATTCAATAATACCAATGTCGCTTGTAATATTTTTAGAAATGTCTCTGGACAAAACACTAAGGCCTTTTTGAGTTGTGCTTCCAAAATAGCAATGGTTTTGTATTTCAACATTGAAATTCTCCGCTGTAAGATTAACTGCATTTGAAGGCAGAACTGAATATTTTTGAGAAGAATTGTTTATATTCTGAACAATGCCTTTTAAAATTGAGTCTCCCCAAATCATAATTTTCTTAATATTGCTTTCCATACTTTCTTAGACACAGAAAGTTAAAATTTGTTTCACTAAACTTACTTGTGTTTTTTGACCAGTTTATATTAAAATACATTCATATTTAAAAGTCGTGTGCAGCAAAATAAATTATATAGAGGCTTTTGATATGACAGAAATGTTTGCTTCATTTGATAAAAAAAATTTAATAATTTCTTTAATTCTAAATGCGTTAATTTTTATTTTTGAACTTGTTGCTTTGTCTATCACTCTAAAACAAAAATCTTCTTTTATTCAGTTTTACACTCAAGACAGCAACCTTTTCGCT
>Ga0172378_10003553_pt1 | contig 14655 bp, 8 predicted proteins | sample GrowelOW332metaG_FD_119755 | JGI IMG/M metagenome (GOLD analysis project Ga0172378, IMG submission 119755) | Groundwater microbial communities from an aquifer near a municipal landfill in Southern Ontario, Canada - Pumphouse #3_1 metaG | ecosystem: Environmental > Aquatic > Deep subsurface >... | reverse complement strand
TTCAACATAACCATCGAATCCCCATTCGCCACGGAGAACATTGGTCATTTCGGCATAGTTATCATAGTTGGCAATGAAGCCAATGGCATTCATACCGCCCATAACACCCTGGCAACCGCCTTCTTCAACGCAGAGTCTGAAAGGCTTAAGGTAGATTTCTCTTAAGGCCTGTTCAGAAACGAAGGTCTTATTACCACTACGCTGAGTTTCCTGATCATTGAGGGCCATATGCTTCATATAAGCAAAGACACCCTTAGTCTTAGCGCCAGAAACCTGAGCAGCAGCAATCTTACCGCCTAAGAGACCATCTTCAGAATAGTATTCGAAGTTACGTCCGGAGAATGGAGATCTATGAGTATCCATGGCAGGTCCATACCAACCACTGATTCCAGCCCATAAGCATTCATTTCCAAGAGACTCGCCCATCTTTCTGGCAAGTTCAACATTGAAAGTAGCAGCTAAGGTAGTGGCAACAGGATAGTCAACCTTGTAAACAGCGGAAGGTCCATCAATATCAATTCCCTGAGGTTTACCAATTGAAGGAGCTCCACCATTCTTCCAGCCAAAGCTGTTAAGGTTGTCAACCATTTCATGATAGCTCATATTATTGACAGCAGCTTCAATAGAAGCATCATCAACAGAAGTAGCACCATCAATCTTACCAAAGAGTGTAGTGTCAGCATATTCGCTGCCTTCAGCTCTCTGAGTATAAGTGGTACCTAACTTGGTCTTAATAGTTTCCTTAGTCATTCTCTGATTGGCTAAAACAGTGCCAGCGGCATGTTCAACAGTCAGATATCCGCTAACATCAGCAGTGCCTTCGGAATTTTCAGCAGTCATATACTGGCAGGAGAAGTCAGTAGCAGTCTGGGATAATTTAACAGCCAAAACAGAATTGGTTCCAATAGTTGTAGCAACGCCAGCTGGAGCTGAAGGAAGAATCATTCTCTCTCCACCAACGGCTTTTCTTGTCATTGAAGTGAAATCGAGACCATCAGACTCAATAGGAAGTGAACGATATGGATTATCAATAGTGGAAGCAGTGCCATCAGGTTTAGAAACCTTGGCAGAGAACTGGTTAACAACCTTATTGGAAGTATTTCCATCAGTGTCATAATCAATAACACTAGCAGTAGTGAAATTGATAGTGTTGTGTTCACCGACAGCAACCTTATGGGAATCATCCTTTAAAGTAACAACGGTTGTTCCTTCAAGTTCATAACCCATATGGCCATTTTTGTTGGCATCATTGTAATCATAAGAACCCATATCCTGGACATTGTAGGAAACGGTGACAGTTTCAGATTCACCAGGAGCAAGAAGCTTACTCTTTCCAAAGGCTAATAAGTTGGCAGAAGCTTTTTCAATTCCGCCTTCAATATATTCAGGATTTCCATAGATCTGAACAACTTCTTTACCGGCAACTTCACCAGTATTCTTAACGGTAACATCAATTTCAACTTTCTTAGAAGCAGAAGTAATGGCAATACTAGAATTAGTATTTGACACTCCATCGATTCTAATGGCAGAAATGTTCTTGCTGAAGGAAGTGTAGCTTAAACCATAGCCGAATGGGAAAACAACATTATCATTATACCATTCTTCACCTTCGACTTCGCCCTTGGTTTCATAATACTTGTAACCAATATAGATGCCTTCTTCATATTCAGTGAACTTATTAATAGTGGCACCTTCAAACATCTTCTTCTGAGCATCAGTGGCAGTGTCAGCAGGAGCTAAAGTATAGTTTTCCTTATGATCAGCCTGAGTCTGAGCATTGGTTGAAATATTCTGGAAGGCAGGATCCTTGGTGAAATCCTTAGCAAAAGCATCAACAGTCTTTCCAGAAGGATTGACTTCGCCATTCATAATCTTTCCAAGTGCAGAGAAACCAGTTCCACCCGGACCATTAGTCCAAATGATACCATTAATCTTGGTATCCTTTACAAGAGAATCTAATTCCATGGCATTGCAGGAGTTGGCAACAAGGATAATCTTTTTGAAACCACTGGTCTCAACAAGATTAATCATATCCTTTTCATTGTGGGAAAGTTCGAGGTAATGGGCATCCTTAGGATAATTTTCAGTACCAGTAACATCTTTAGCAAATCCTTCAGATCCCTGGGAATCATCAACAACTTCATATAAAGGTTCATCAGCACCTTCGGCACCAGTTCTGGTGATGAAGATAACAGCAGCATCACTATAACCAGCAAAGGTAGCCTTAGTGGCTGAATCATAGCTGGAAAGACGTGTTTCACCAACATCGATAGGAGCACCGAATCCGCCACCAGTATGTCTTCCGGTACCAGATCTAGTTGCATCTTCATAGAAAGCCTTCATCTTAGGATTGCAATTATAGCCGGCATCAGTAAGAGATTCATAGACATCAATTGTGTCCATAACACCCTTAGAACCGCCAGAACCGCCACCACCAATACAAGGCTTGACAGAATTCTTACCAAAAATAGTAATGTTCTTTACACCATCAAGAGGAAGGGTTCCATCATTCTTGAGAAGAACCATACCTTCATTGGCGATTTCTTTAGTAACTTCAACACCATTGGCAAGGCAATCTGCTTCTGTTCCATAATCAGAATAGAAAGCCTTCTTGGCATTTTCGGCACTCAACTTAATAGGAGTGATACCAGTCATACCGGCAACAGAAGTGCCAGTCTGAATTCCGAAAAGTCCAAAGCCCAACACACCGGCAACAGCTAGGAATCTGCTTTTTTTGCTTTTTGTCATACAATTTTCCTTTCTTTTGAAAAAGCTTTTCAAAAATAGCAAAAGACTAAAAACGAAGTTTTGTTGGAGGGAAACCTATCCACAAACGTTTCTCTCCCAACTGAAAAAATTTTATTATAAAAGGGCTTTCTTTGTTTTGAAACCGCTTAAATTTTATTTTTGATTGCGTAACTTTAACTTTTAGGGGCTTGTAAAGTGATTTTGGACCTATTTTTAAAATTCAGTTTCACCTAATTCCTCCATTATTTCAAGCCAAACGACAACCCTATCCCCTATTTTTTAAGGAAAGTAATAAAAAACCTTACAGTTTTGCCACTGTAAGGTTAAGTTTTATTAATACATCCAGTTAACGGCTTAGCTATGAGTTCCCAGATAATTAGTAAAAGCATCAAGGAAAGCTTTTTTCTTAGGATGGGAAATCTGAAGTTTATCTTCTCCGATAGATGCTTCAAACTTGTCAATTCCGGTTACAAACTTCAAATTAACCAAATAACAATGATTACATCTGACAAAAGCATCAGCCGGAAGGATTTTCTCAATATCACTCAGAGAGCCATAGGCATTAAAGACGCCTTTATCAGTATGGTAATAGAGACGGTGATCAAGAATTTCAACAAATTTGATTGAGGAAGCAGTCAGAGCAATGAACCCATCATCAATTTTCAAAGTGATTCGAGGTTCAGAATTAAGTTTCTCTAATCCCTCACAGAAGCGAGAGAGTTTATGAGCCAGATGATCATAGACAACTGGTTTAACAATAAAGTCATAGGCATCAACCTCATATCCTTTAATAGCAAACTGGGCTAAATCTGTGACAAAAATCAATCCAACTTTTGGATCATACGAACGCATCTTTTTAGCCACAGTCATTCCATCCATAAAAGGAAGATTGATATCAAGAAAAACCAGGTCATAATCCGGTTTGTAATCACTAAGGAATTTCAACCCATCAGGAAAATATTTAATAATTATTTCCCGATTGTTTTCTTTGCCATAGCGAACAAGATTGGATTTGAGGTTTTCATAGGCGACGCTATCATCTTCAATAATTGCTACTTTAATTATCATGTATGTTGTCCGTTTACTCATCAATTATAATGGTATTTTTATTTTTTTCAACCATGATATTATTTTAGAACATAAATATTAAATATATATTTAAATGAACATTAGTTAAACTTTTATTGAAAATCAGGTTGATTTATTTCTTTGGTTTTCGGTATTGATTATGACGTATTTTTTTAAAATGAAATAATACCATAAAACCATTTCAACCAATTATTTATCTACAGCCATTTATCTACCGCCTAAGAATTCATATAAATTAAAGGTTAAAAGAAAGGAAGATAATCATATGTCCTTTTACGTGGGGTTTTACTCAAGTGTATCAAAAAATGTATCAGGAAATAAAAAAAGCCCTTAGTTAAGGGCAAATTTTTAAACTGGTCGGAACAATGAGATTTGAACTCATGACCCCTTCCACCCCAAGGAAGTGCGCTACCAAACTGCGCTATGTCCCGAACGCCTTTCATAGGCTTAAAAATTATAGTTTATTGCCAATGTTTTTTCAAGATATTTTAGATTTAATTTATATTTTTTAAAAAATTAAAATCGAACTTGTAAACTTACGATAAAAAAAGCAAGTCTAGGTAGTTAAAATGAATTTTAATTTATTTTTGATATTCTATTAATTTAACCCCTTTTATGAATATAAATAACAAAAATCTTCATCATCTTGTCGAACTCTTTGCTCAATGGCAACCGGAAAAAGAATTTTTATTTGATGACGAAAAAAGTTTCACATCCCAGGGTTTTCTTGATAAAACAGAAAAAGTAAGCGGAATGCTCTTGAAAAAAGGAATAAAAAAAGGAAGTGTTGTCGTTTTCAGACCTGAACGCTCCCTTCCTTCGACTATTTTATTTTTTTCTTTGCAATACTTAGGTGCTATTGTTTTTTTGACCGATAGCCATGATTCTATTGAGGACTCCTTAAAATTATCATCGGTAAAGGTGACTCCGGATTTTTGTTTGCTGCAAGAAAATAAAGAAACTCCCTGGAATCCTTACACCTTAATTGACAAACAAGGGACTAAGTTTTCTTTTTCGCTATCTGATGATGAGACTGATAAAATTTATTTTGAATCATATGTTCAGGAAAAGGATATTAAAGATCCAGCCATTGTTATCTTTACTACCGGTTCAACCGGACTCAAAAAGCCTGTCCTTCTCTCACAGAATAATCTTATCTGGGCTTCTAGACTTTCAGCAAGCATTGATCTTTATCAGGAAAACGACATTGGCATTCAGCTTTTGCCGTTATACCATATATTTGGTCTGTTTTTAATCATCTCGGCTTTAATCACGCATCATTCTCTTTATTATCCCCGTTATAAAGAATGCTGCTTTATTCTTCACTCAATTGAAAAATACCGAATTACCAGAATAGATGGTGTTCCAACCCTCTATTTATCAGTTGTCAAAAAGCAAAAAGAAATTCATGCTGATCTTTCATCATTACGAATCGGTATGATTGGAGGCGGCCCTTCTTCCCCTAATCAAATTGATGAAATCGAAAAGATATTAGGATTGACCCTCATCCCTGTTTATGGAATGACTGAGTGTTTAGGAATATCTTCCGGAAGATTAGATATGTCAAAAGAAGAAAGACAAACAACCATCGGCAGAGTATTCAAAGAAAATGAAGTGATACTGGTAGATGAGGACCACAATGAAGTTCAAAAAGGACAAATTGGCCAGATTCTGGTTAAATGCCCTACCTTAATGATGAAATACTATGAGGACGAAAAATCCACCGAACATATTTTGGATGCTAATGGTTATCTTCATACTGGTGATTTAGCTTACTTTGATGAAAAGAAGCTTCTTCATTTATGTGGCAGAAAGAAAGATCTCATCGTCAAAGGCGGTGAAAATCTTTCTCCAAAGAAAATCGAGGAAGCCATTCTTTCTCTGGATTATGTTGATAATGTGGCAGTTGTCGGAAAGAAAGATGATTATTATGGTGAAATCCCAGCCTGCCTGATAGTTTTAGCTGAAGGATTTGATATATCAGCAGAAAAAATCAAAGCTGATCTGTCTGACAAACTCTTCAAGAATGAAATTCCTGGTGTTTTTGCTTTTGCTAAGCAACTTCCATTGACTTCCAATGGCAAAATAGATAAAAATAGAGTCAAGGAAATTCTTTAAATGCAGGATAGCGTTATTTTCAGCTCAACAATTCTTTTTGTTCTTTATCTCATCGGCTTAGGCTTTTCTTTTTTTGAGCTCCGAAAAAACAGTACCGGAGTTGTTTTTCCTTTGATTTCTTTAGCCTTCTTCTCGGGAACAACCATCTACGCCCTAATGCTGAAAACTCCTTTAAATGAAATAGCAATTATTGCTATCATTTACCTGATTGTCAATCTAGTAGGATATTTACGGAAGGCAAAAATCTAAATGAGCTTCAATTCCTGGCAATTTCTCATCTTCTTACCAATAGTAATCATCGTATATTATCTGATTCCCAACTGTTTCCGCCGGGCTTGGCTGCTTTTTGCTAGCTATTACTTCTACATGAGCTGGAATCCTTGGCTGATTTTTTTAATTATGGGTACAACCCTGGTTTCCTACCTTTCAGCAATTCTAATTGAAAAGACAGATAGCAAGAAACTGAAAAAACTCTATTTGATATTAACCTTGATTATCTGTTTAGGAGTCCTTGTCTTCTTCAAATACTTCAATTTCCTTTCTCAAAGTGTAATAGATTTTCTCAATTTATTCAGCCTCAATTTGGATACCTTTGCCCTTGACCTAATTCTTCCTGTCGGTATTTCCTTTTATACTTTCCAAACCTTATCCTATTCAATTGATGTTTATCGAGGAAAAATATCAGCCGAAAAGCATTTAGGTTATTATGCTCTCTTTGTTTCTTATTTCCCCCAGCTAGTTGCTGGACCGATTGAAAGACCGGACAATCTTATTCCCCAGTTAAGAGCAGAACATAAAGCTTCATACGATAACATTCTTGCTGGTTCAAAGATATTGTTATCAGGTTTCTTTAGAAAAGTTGTTATTGCCGACTTTTGCGGAATTTTTGTTAATAATGTTTACTATAACTTAGCATCTAGCAATTCATTAGCGGTCTTTATTGCTTCTGGTCTTTTCCTTTTAGAGATTTACTTTGATTTTTCTGGATACAGCGAAATAGCCATTGGTTCAGCCCGAATCATGGGCGTGAAACTTTCATGCAATTTTGATCGTCCTTTCCAATCCCAGACTTATTCGGAATTCTTCCGCCGATGGCATATCACCCTCAATCTCTGGTTTAAAGATTATCTATATATTCCGTTAGGTGGAAACCGAAAAGGGAAAGTTAGAAAAATCTTTAATCTTTGGATTGTCTTCCTTCTTTGTGGCTTATGGCATGGTGCCTCCTGGACTTATGTTTTATGGGGAGCCTATGCTGCTTTCTTCATCACGATTGAATCGCTTCTTCATAAACCTTTTACCGCCTTCTGTTCTCAGCATAATATCGATTTGGAAAAGCCACATATCCGTATGATCCGTTCCTTAGTGATGTTCCTTATTTATTCTTTCTCAGCTATACTTTTCCGCTCAACTGATATGAATATGGCAATTCTAGGATATACTAGATTGTTTACTGGCTTTGGTGGGAGTTTTTTCTCAAATGCCTTCATACAATTAGGACTGACTGTAGAAAATATCGTTCAGCTGGTTGCCTGCCTTACAGCTATGGCCTTACTTTATCACTTTGCCTATGATAAGAAATTCTCTCTTCCATCTGATTTTTCAAAACTAAGCAGTCAAGAAAAGACTTCCTTCTTTGCCTCAAATGTTTCCGTCTTTGCTTTTGGAATAATTGCTATCGCTGTCTGTTGGCTCTTCCTTTTAGGAACAGATGCCAGTAGTTCCTTTGCATATTTCCAATTCTAGGGGTAATTATGAAAAAAATAACAAAAATATTAACTATCTCATTAAGCATTGTAGCCATCCTTGCCATTCCTGCTTCTCAAATTACGCTTCTTTATACTATTCCCAGCCAGTTTGATGAAACCTATTATGGCGAATTTGCTCATATGTATCACAAAGTCAAAGACTGTCAAGGCAAAAAAATTGTCATTGTCGGCAATTCAAATGTCGCTTTCGGTGTGGATTCCGCACTCTTAGAAAAACAGTTACGGGCAGATGGTCTTGACTATTCCGTCTGTAACTACGGCTTATATATTTCCTTAGGAACAAAATTTATGCTGGATACAGTAAAAAACCAGATAAAGAAAGATGATATTGTCATTTTCACTCCGGAATTAATTTCCCAGGCTATGTCACTTTATTATTCCAGCAAAGAAGTCTGGTATGCATTAGATAGTGATCTTTCCCTCCTTTCAACTTTGGATAACTCTTGCCTCCAGTCCCAGATTGGTTCTATGAATACTTATATCGGAGAAAAGTACGAATACTTCGTTTCCGGAAACAAGGCCCAATCAGGAACAACCTATTCCCAGGCCTCATTTGATGATAATTGTGACTTTAAGAATTCGCCTAGAGCCTATAATACAATGGAAAACCTTTATGACAGCAATACCATGCTCTCTTTCTCAACTGACCTCTTAACCGATAGCTTCATCAGCTATGTCAACACTTTCTACCAGGATATTTCAGCCAAGGGAGCCAAAATGTACTACTCCTTTGCTCCAATGAATTTTCTCTCTATTAAGCTAGATAACTTCTTTACTGATATTAATAATTTTTCGGATGCCTTGGATGAAAAACTGGATTTCCCAATTATTTCTTCACCTTTTAACTACATAATGAATCCTGGCTGGTTTTTTGATGCCAATGTTCATCTCAATGAAGCAGGAATGACTTTCAGAACCAATCTTTTAGCAAGTGATATCAAGAATCAGTTTTCCATAACTACACCAAATACTCTAATTACTGTACCGGAAATGCCTGAGGTTCCTATAACTCCAGTTGATACAGATGGCGATAATTCCGATTTGGATTGCTTCGAATATGAAACATCCACCGATTCAGTAAGAATAACCAGTCTAAGCAACAAAGGTAGAACTGAATCAGAAATAATTGTTCCCACCAGTTACAATAGCCTGCCCATAACCGGTTTTGATGCTTCTGTTTTCCAGAACAACCTTTCACTGAGAAAGCTAACCATTCAGAAAAACATTAAGACACTTGCGGATTATTCCTTCTCAGGAAGCACAAATATCCAAGGAATATACCTGACACAGACCGATCCTGAATCCCTCGGTGTCGGATTCAACCTCTTAGAAAATTGTCCTACCTGTTATGTTTACGTTCCGACTTCTTCTTTCAGTAAATATCTGAATAACTATTACTGGGGTCATTATGCAGCAAAAATACAGAAATATTAAATTAGCCTTACCATTATTGCTCTCGATAGTCTTGCTATCCTCTTGCACCGGTTCTGCCACATCAAGTCTGGATGAGAGTATCAAAATCACCATTGTTGATGGCAATAATTTTTCAGTAAACAAAAATGTGTTTGATGTCAAAAAAGGAGACAATGTTTCAGTTGACCTTTCTTTTGATAGTGGATATGCCTTCTCTTCCTGTTCATACCAAAATTTTTCTATTGCCACCACTACACCAAAATCCACCACAATTCTTTTAAAAGACATCCGCTTTCCCCAGAGAGTGGAATTCACAGCTAAAATCGCTGATTGCACTATTATGTATTCTTTGAATGGCGGATCTTTCTATGATGAAGACAGAACCGATGAATATTTTATTAAATGGCCAAATCTTTCTTATCATAGCCGACCCAATACTGAAATCGGCATAAATACCATCTACCGAGATGGCTATACCCTTACCAATTGGAACACAAAAGAAGACGGAAGCGGTCTGTCAATTGGTTTAGGAAGCCGAATCACTTTACCTAATTACAAATTCGTTTTGCTCTTTGCCCAATGGGAAAAACAACTGACTGCCAGTGACTTCCAGTATTCGATTTTAAACAATGAGGTAACACTGAATAAATTCACTGGTGCAGCAACTGGTGAAAAACTAGTACTTCCTTCAAAAATTGAAAACAGAAAAGTCGTTTTTGTCGGAAATTCTTGCTTTTCAAATTTGAATTATGACACATTAGTAATTCCACATTCAATCACCAAGCTTACTGCCCCAACCTTTGTCAATTGCTCATTTAATGAGATAATTTTTAGCGACAACCTCATGACAATTGGCGACAATTGTTTTTCATCGCCAATCAAAAAATGGCATTTAAATGCAGCATCTTTTCCAAAATATCAGGCCGATAATGATAACTGCCAATTTGCCGAAAATATGGATCATTTGATTCTCAATCAAGACAAGAAGAAACTATTATTCTTCGCTGGCTGTTCAATGTCATACGGCCTGAATTCCCAATTGGTGAATGATACATTTGGCAATGAATACGTTAACCTTAACATGGGCGTCATCGGTGGAACCAATGCAGGTTTCCAATTTGACTGCATTACTAAATACATTTCCGAAGGAGATGTATTTATTCATGCGCCTGAAGAAGGAAGTCCTTATCAGAATATGGATGACATTAATGCCGAAATCCGTATGTTCATTATGTGCGAAGGAAATTACGATTTGCTTTCCTTATGCGATATGAGTTCCATTGGCAAGCCTTTTTCAGTGTTTGGAGAATATGCAAAATCACGGTCGGAATTACCCTCAGTGACTTATGAGAGCCATCTGACAACCTATAATTCCTATGGTGATATTTCAATTTCCCGACCATTCACCAATGAAAGCAAAAGGTTCAGTTCGGACAAATACACGTACAAACCGGAATATATCAATGAAACCTCTCTAGCAAGATTAGCTCAGAAATATGATGCAATTAAAAATAAAGGCGGGAAAGTCTTGGTTAGTTATGCACCAATGAATTATGCAGCTATGGAAAAAGTTGATTTTGATGATCTGGTTTGGGATAGATATGCCACCAACCTCAGCTTAGGACTAGAAAAATATGGATACCCAGTAATTTCGGATGTATCCGATTATCTCATGGATGGAACCATGTTCTATGATGAAGACTATCATCTCAATGAAGTTGGGGCAGTCAAAAGAACAGAACAGCTAATTGCTGATATTCAAAAAAAGCTTAATTAACTCTTTTTCTCGAGTTCTTCAATCAGAGCTGAATATTCATCAGGAGAAATTTCTTTATTTTCAAGCTTCTCTCGCAGATAATTCTTCATTTGGCTTTTATTAAGTCCAGCTACTTCCTTATGGTATTTTTCATGTTCAATGGCTGTCTTTTCTTCTTCCAAAGAAGACATCTCGGCCATTTTTCTTTTAAAAGGATTAAGAATATATTTCTTGGAGACTATCACAAAACCGACAAAAGACAAAATATTCAATATTACCGGAACCAAATTCCAGTAAGAAAAAAAGTTATTTGTAACACTCAACGAATAAATACCAATTCCGCAATACATCAGCTCACAGATAAGTTCAATGAGGAAAAACGCTATTAGGAAAATCACTTCCATCCTCAGAAAATATATTTGAAGAGTGAAAAAAGATACTGTTCCCAAAACCAGCAAAGCCCCTAGAATCACAATTACCAGAATTGTAATAGTTCCCATGGAGACTAATGGCATATTCTCTTTGTCTCCTAAGGCTTGCATTTCGGAAAGAAGCGAATATTGAGAATGGGGGATCAAAAGAAGCAGAAGCATAGCTACTGCCGAAGCTATAAGGACAATCAAGGGAATGTAATTTTCCTTTTTCAGCTGTGAATTATTCATTTTCATTTACCTTCTTTATTTTACTGTGTTCTTCGATTTCTTTCATTTCCGAAAGATAGGAATCACGTTTTTCGATTATTGCCTGAGCTGTCTTCTCAGGAACAATCTGCAGAAGTTCGGAGATAGAAATGCCCTGAAGTGAATCGATTGTTGGATAAAGTTCCAGCAATTTATTCTTACGTTTAGTTCCGACACCAGCCAGATCATCATAGATTGTCTTAAAGACAGCCTTGCTTCTTTTTCCACGATGATAGGTAATGGCAAAACGATGAACTTCATCCTGCATTCTCATCAAAAGGAAGAATAGTGGTGAATTCCTTTCCAAAGGAATCTCTTCACCAGTATCAGCATTAACCAGTGTGTCTGTTTCATGCTTGTCGTTCTTTAATAAGCCCGCTAAAGGAATAGCAATTCCTAGACTTTCCTTAACTTCCAAACCAACCTGACACTGATTAAAGCCGCCATCAAGAATTATTAAATCCGGGAATTTTTGGTTCTCATTGCGAAGTCGATTAAATCGGCGGGTGAGAACTTCCCGCATCGATGCCAAGTCATCTTCTTTATTTGGCTGATTGATCTTATATTTTCGATATAATTCCGGGGCTTTCTCACCATTGATGTACTTAACCATTGCCCCGACACAGTCATAACCGGTGGTATGGGAATTATCGTATAGTTCAATATCGAGAGGAGTCTTTTTGAGATTCAGCTTAATTTTAAGTTCTTCCAATAAAGAAAGGACATCATCTTCCAAACGGGCAGTCTGGAAATGCTGGTCCAGCATCTGTTTTGCGTTAGCTAAGGCGACAGATAAGATATCCCGCTTTTTTCCTCGGGAAGGTGAAACACATTTGATTTCCAAGGCTTCCATAAGAATTTGTGATAATTCCTTATCCGGAAGAATAATCTCTTTAGGAAATGTTGTCTGTTTTTCATAGAACATCATTGAAATAGACTCAATTGTTTCAGTGATGTCATCTTCCAATTCTTCGATAAATTCACGTTTCCCTAATAAAACACCTTTTCTATACATTAGGAAAACGACGCAAATATAGCCTTCACGTACGGAATAACCAACAACATCTCTGTCAATATGATCAGAGAAGATAATCTTTTGAGAAGAAGTCGTATTTTTTACGGCATCCATCTGGTTCCGGTATTCAGCTGCCTTTTCGAATTCCATTTCATTACTGGCCTTCTTCATCCTTTCACGAAGTGATGAAAGAAGCTGAGAGTTATCACCATTGAGGAATTTGGTTATATCATTGACAATATTCTGATAATCCTTTTCATCGACCCGATTGATACAAGGGGCAAGGCATTGGCCAAGATGATAGTAAAGACAAGGTTTAGCGGGAATATTTTTACACTTTCGCAAAGGATAAATCCGGTTCAGAAGATCAATCATTTTAAAAGCCTGTCCAGAATTCGGAAAAGGTCCAAAATAGTAATATCCCTTTTCCTTATCGGTACGGCTGATTTTCAAAAAAGGATCTCCCTTTTTCTTTAAGGCAATAAATGGATACATTCGGCCATCCATCAGCATGATATTGTATTTTGGACGATATTTATGAATTAAGGATATTTCTAAAAGCAAAGCTTCTTTTTCAGTCTGAGTCTCAATGATATCAAAATCACGGATTTCCAGAACCATACGAAAAACCTTGCCAGTCTGAGGCCTGGTAAAATACTGTTTAACACGCTTAATCAGCGATTTAGCTTTTCCAACATAAATGATAGTCCCGTTTTCATCTTTCATCTGATAGGAGCCTGGCCTATCAGGAAGAAGTGAAATTTTTTGCTTAAGAATAGGATAATCCTGATAACTCATGATTAAAGATGGATGATAGTCGCACCCATTCCTCCTTCACCCTGAACTCCAAGGCGATAGTCTTTAACCAGACCAGGATGATTCTGAAGATATTTCCAGACAGCATTCTTCAGGGCAAAAGATCCCATTCCATGGACAATTCGAATATAGCCGAGTTTGCGAATCTTTGCACCATCAATAAAGGAAACGACATTACGCATAGCTTCATCCACACGCTGTCCAATAATATTCAGTTCCAGTCCTTTGGAAGGGGCTAAATCAATACTGACAATATCATCATTCTTCTTTTCCTTCTTCTTAATGTCGCTGGCACGAAGATGTCCTCTCTTAAGTCCAGCTATTGGGCGGCGGAAACGTAACCCATCTAAATCAAGAATAACTTCATTTTTCTTAATTTCAATGACGGTTGCTCTTCTAGAGTCTTCATCATCAACCAAATCACCAACTTTCAAATCAATCAGAACTTTGGCTTTTTCATTAATCACCAAAAGGTTGGAAGTATCGGTTTTGATTTTATTCAGTTCGCCTTTGGCCTTAGAAAACTCACCATAGCTTTCACTGGCTTGTTTATTTTTCCAAATGGCATCCATATCTTTTAGTCTCTGGTCAACAAGTCGTTCAACTTTTTCCTGAGCTTTCTGATGAATAGAACTCTTTTCCTCATTCAATGAGCGAATAGCCAGCTCACGTTTTTCAATTGCCCGTTCTAAATCCTTCTTCTTATTAATAAGTTCACGTTGGAGCTTAGAATTTTCACTTTCCTGAACAGTAAGCTTTTCCATCAGGCTATTGACGTCCTGATTAGCCTGGCTTTTTTCAAATTCCATGGCATCCTTGATAATACTAGGATCAAGCCCAATACTCTTAGCTAACTGAAGGCCATAGGATTTTCCGGTGGTATGCAAAAGCAGCCTATAAGTAGGTTTCAAAGAATCATTGTTGAATTCCATGGCACCAGTCATGGCTTTGTCATCTTTGGCGGCATAGAACTTCAGTCCATCAAAATGGGAAGTAAGAATCGTGTAGCAAGTTCTGTTCTCAAAGAATTTTAAGAGTGCAACTGCTAAGGCTTCACCATCTTTCGGAGATGTTCCTTCGCCGACTTCATCGATGATGACTAATGATTTTGAGGTAGAATTCTCAGTTATATGTTTAATACCGACAAGATGGGAAGAGAAAGTGGAAAGGTTATCTAAAACCGACTGATTATCGCCTCCGAGAAAATATACTTCATCAATAAAAGGAACATAGGAAACCTCATGACAAGGA
>Ga0172378_10003552_pt1 | contig 14662 bp, 10 predicted proteins | sample GrowelOW332metaG_FD_119755 | JGI IMG/M metagenome (GOLD analysis project Ga0172378, IMG submission 119755) | Groundwater microbial communities from an aquifer near a municipal landfill in Southern Ontario, Canada - Pumphouse #3_1 metaG | ecosystem: Environmental > Aquatic > Deep subsurface >... | reverse complement strand
CTATTTCTTCCAAAGATAAACCTGTAATTGTTGCAATCTTGTCTGCTGAAATGCCAAGCATCAAAGCGTTTGTTGCTGTTTCCAAAGCTTTGTTGCGCGCACCTTCTTCACGACCTTCTTCACGACCTTCTTCACGACCTTCTTCACGACCGAGTGCAATTCCACGCTTTATACCTTCATACAGTTTTTCAGTTTTCATCATTTCCAAAGTCATATATTCCTTCCTCCACTTCTGATTTTTCTTTGCTTCATATACAAGTTCGTTTAGCTTTTCTGTAAGTTTGTTTGAAGATTTTCCATTCTGCAAGTATTCAAGCAATGCGCTAGTCTTTATGTCGCCAGCTTCTTTATACGCCTTTATATTATAAAAGACTTTGTACGATTTGTCATCTAGAAGCAAATCCTCTTTTTCGCGGCATATATTTTCAAAAGTATAGCAAGGCAAGTTGAATTTAAATGGATCTCCAGTGCAGATAAATACTACGTAGCTTTCCTTTAGTTCTGTATATAGTTTTCCTTTTCGCAATGAATTAATGTCAATTATGCTTTGATAGTACCTTGATCGTTTTGGAAGTTCTTTTTTCAATGTAGTCTGAATTTCAACATCAAATACACGCTTGTCATCTTCAACATAAACATCAAGCCTTATGCCTTTAGAATTGTAGTTCATGTCAATTGTCTTCTGCGGCTCTACATATACAATTCTTTTAATTCTTACATGAAGAAGTGTCTCAATTGTTTCTTTGCAGACTTCCTCATTCTGCATAACTTTACAAAAAACAAAATCATCAGTAAGTGTAAGCTCCTCGTATGGCTTAATTTTAAATTCCATATAGCACCTCTTAAAAGAAAATAAATTTTGTACAAAATGTGTACATATAGTTATTTGTTTTAAAAAGTAAAAAAGACAAAAAAACTAACAAATTTTTTTTAAAAACAGTAAAAAAGCCGTAATAATACAATAAAATGATAATATACAAATGACAGTTATTTTTTTTACAATTACTCAAGCCTTTATTTCTTTAAGTGAAAATGATATAATCCCAGAACCTATTTAATAGGAACAAAAAAGAACAACAGAGGTTTTTAAAATGTCATATCCATTTAATGAAATTGAACCAAAATGGCAAAAATACTGGGACGAGCACAAAACATTTAAAGCTACAGAAGATCCGTCTTTTTCAAAAGACAAGCGCAGATATATTCTAGACATGTTCCCTTATCCAAGCGGAGCAGGACTTCATGTAGGCCACCCAGAAGGCTACACTGCAACAGACATTTACTCTCGCTATTTAAGAATGAACGGCTACAATGTTCTTCATCCAATGGGGTACGACGCGTTCGGTCTGCCTGCAGAAAACTATGCTATTAAAACAGGCACGCACCCTTCTGTGACAACTTACGCAAACATAAATCACTTCACAGAACAAATAAAAGCTTTGGGCTTTAGCTACGACTGGGACAGATGCGTAATCACTTGCGACGAAGACTACTACAAATGGACTCAGTGGATTTTCCTGCAGCTCTACAAAAAAGGATTGGCTTACGAAGAAAAAACTCCAATCAACTGGTGCCCTTCTTGCAAAACAGGACTTGCAAATGAGGAAGTAAAGGAAGGCAAATGCGAGCGTTGCGGCGCGACAGTTACACACAAAACAATCCGCCAGTGGATTTTAAAAATAACATCTTACGCGGACAGGCTTCTTACTGACTTGGACGAACTTGACTGGCCGGAAAGCGTAAAGCTTATGCAGCGCAACTGGATTGGACGTTCAGAAGGCGGCGAAGTTAATTTTACAATAGCAGACCGTGAAGGAAAGCCAACACAAGACAAGCTTACAGTTTACACAACAAGGGCGGACACTTTGTTTGGCGCAACATACATGGTAATTGCACCAGAGCACGAGCTTGTAAAAAGGCTTACCACAACAGAGCAAAAAGAAGCAGTTGAAAAATATGTAACAGAAGCCGCAAAAAAATCAGACCTTGAGCGAACAGATTTGGCAAAAACAAAGACTGGTGTTTTCACAGGAAGCTACGGCATTGACCCTGTAAACAACAAGCTTATTCCTATATGGATTTCAGATTACGTTTTAACAAGCTACGGCACTGGCGCAATTATGGCTGTACCTGCGCACGACGAACGCGACTGGGACTTTGCAAAAAAGTTCAACCTTCCAATAATCAAAGTTGTTGCAAGCAAAGAAGAAATTGCCTCACTTGCAGACGGCGATGAAAAGAAAGGCGTAGAGATTTTACTAAAAGCTTCAAAGAATCCAGAAGAATATAAAAAGCTAGTTGCGTCGCATCCTGAGGTTTTCAATGTGGCAGAAAAATGCACACCTGCTGACGGCTACACAATCAACAGCGAGCAGTTCACCGGCATGGACACAAAAAAGACAATACCTACAATGATTGCATGGCTTACAGAAAAAGGCATTGGTAAAAAGGCAGTTAACTACAAACTTCGCGACTGGATTTTTAGCAGACAGCGTTACTGGGGCGAACCAATTCCGCTTGTGCACTGCCCTAAATGCGGAACAGTTCCAGTTGATGAAAAGGACTTGCCATTGCGCTTGCCAAATGTAAAAACATACCAGCCTACAGGAACAGGCGAAAGCCCTCTTGCAGGAATTACAGACTGGGTGAATTGCAAATGTCCAAAGTGCGGCGGTCCTGCTAAACGCGAAACAAACACAATGCCACAGTGGGCAGGAAGCTGCTGGTACTACCTTCGCTACCTTGACCCTAAAGACGACAAATGCTTCTGCAGTTCAGAAAAAGAAAAATACTGGATGCCTGTTAACCTTTATGTAGGAGGCGCAGAGCACGCAGTGCTTCATCTTCTTTACGCAAGATTCTGGCACAAAGTTTTGTACGACATTGGAGTTGTTTCTACAAAAGAACCTTTCCACCGTTTGATAAACCAGGGAATGATTACATCTTTTGCTTACCAAAGAGAAAACAAATCTCTTGTACCAATTGACCAGGTTGAAGAAACAGCGCCGGGAAGCGGAATATACGAAGACAAGGACACTCATGAAAACCTAGAGCGTGTTGTTGCAAAAATGAGCAAGTCATTAAAGAACGTAGTTAATCCAGACGAAATGATAAAACAGTACGGAGCAGACAGCGTTCGTATGTATGAAATGTTCATGGGCCCTCTAACAGTTTCAAAGCCATGGAACACACAGGGCTTGATTGGAGTAAACCGCTTCCTAGAAAAGATTTGGACAGTAAGCCAAAAGCCAATGTCAGACATCAACATGGAAGGCAAGCTCACAGATGAAAAGTTAGTTGCAATAAGAAAGACTTACGCAAAGACAGTCAAGAAAGTAACAGACGACACTTCAACATTAAGCTTCAACACTGCAATCAGCCAGATGATGATTTTTATAAACGAATGTTCAAAGCTAGACACAATTCCACTTTCCATGTGGTCAGACTTTGTGAAAATGCTAGCATGTTACGCGCCACACTTAGGCGAAGAGCTATGGCAAAAGCTAGGGCACACGGAAACTGTAGCTTATGAAAAGTGGCCAACGTTCAGCGAAGAGTTCTGCAAAGAAGACACAAAGACAATTGTTGTAATGATTAACGGAAAGCTCCGTGACAAATTTAGCGCCGATGACAACACAAGCAAAGACGAGCTTCAGAAAAAAGCGCTTGAGTCACCGGCAGCTAAAAAATATCTTGAAGGAAAGAACATTGCAAAAATTGTTGTAGTTCCAAACAAGCTAGTGAACATTGTTGCCAACTAGATAAAACAAAGCCCATCCAAGGGCTTTCTTGGAACGTTGGAGGATAATTTATGACAAAAGAAATTGAAGATGATAAACGTGTAAAAGTTATTAGAACAGCTGGCATTATTGCGCTTATAGGGAACGCTTTGCTTGCGGCTATAAAACTCACACTTGCATATTTTTCAAAATCATTAGCAGTAATGGGCGACGGTATAGACAGTTCAACAGATGTCTTAATTGCGCTTGTTACAATTATCATAAGCAGCATTATTTCAAAGCCAAGCGACGAAGAGCATCCTTGGGGGCACGGAAGAGCAGAAACTACAACCACAATGTGCCTGGCATTTCTTATTTTCTACGCAGGAGCAGAACTTGTTGTTTCTTCTGTTAAGCAAATTATTAATGGGGATTTTTCAAATTCAATTTCATACCTAGCAATTATTGCAGCGGCAGTTTCTATTTTTGGAAAAATGATTCTTGCATTCATAGAAAATCGTCTTGGAAAAAAATCAGACAGTGAAATGGTAAAGGCAAACGCACAGAACATGATGAATGATATTATTCTTTCAGTAGGTGTTCTTATTGGTTTGCTAGCGTCCCATTTATTCAAGTGCCCTATATTAGACCCAATCATTGCAGGCATTGTTGGTCTTTGGGTTGTAAAAAACGCAATCCAGCTTTTTGCTCAAATGAATGTTGAGCTTATGGACGGCAACACAGACGACTCTCTTTATGAAAAGCTGTTCAAAGCGGCATGTTCTGTAAAAGGAGTAAGCAATCCGCACAGGGCAAGAATTAGAAAAATTTCTTCCAGGTGGGACATAGACTTGGATATAGAAGTTGACGCAAATCTTACAGTCCACAAAGCGCATGACATTTGCCAAAAAGTAGAAACAGCAGTAAGACAAGCAATTCCAGATGTCTATGATATTATGGTTCACGTAGAGCCGGCAGGACATTCAAACCACCATGCAGAAGAACAGTTTGGAGTTTCCCCAAAGACTCTTAACGAATACGAGCAAGAAGAGGCCGAAAAAAAGCACCACTAAAAAACACCACAGCATCACCCTCTTGTTTCATTAAACATCAAGTTGTAATTACAGTTGCTTCCATGCGTCTATAAATTCAAGCATAAACTGCTGAATGTCGCCAAACCACTTCTTTTGGAACTTGCACGCCTCTACCCCAATGTACCTGAAGTGCCAGCATTCCCATCTGTAGCCTGTGACATCTTCATACCCTTGTGGAAAAGACAAAGACCAGCCGTAAATCTCACTGTTTGCATCTAGCCACTTGCACATTTTTGTTTCTGCAAAAGAGTCGTCTATTGTTCCAAAGTCTATTGCGCTCCCCATCTGATGCTGGCTTGTTCCAGGCCGCGCGCTTTCCCTGTCCGCCTCTTCCTGACCGTCAATAGCAACCCACTTGGCATAAACTTTTTTCTGGTATTCGTAAGAGCGGTATGTGGAGCTTACAAGCAGTGTTATGCCGTCCGCCTGAGCCGCCTTTGACATTTCAACAAGCGCCTTTTCTACATCAGGACGCAAAGACAAATCATTGCGGCTTATTGTGTAGTAATTGTTTTTTACAAGATGAACAATATTTGCAGGAACATAGTCAGAAGAAACTGCGTGCTGCTTGTCTATTAAAAAATAAAGGCTCTTATCGTAAGAAGGAAATAATTTTTCCGCTTCAAGAACTTTGTGCAAGTCAGAAAGAAATTCTTCTGGATTTCCATTTGGTATAGCTTCTTTTGCCTTGTCAGACATTGCGCTTAAAACTTTTTGCAGCTTTTCTATTTCTGGATTTACCTTTTGAACTTTTTCTTCTGAACCGCTAATCATTTTTTTTGACTCAACAACACCTTCGGCAGTAGCTGTATTTTTTTTTGAGCATGACAAAACTGCAAGCGGTAAAAGCATAACAGAGAGCAACTTTATTTTTTTAGAAAGCATTTTTTAATCAACCTCAGTAACAGAGTGTATAAAGTTAAAAGTGTCGCTGAACCCTGTTGAATCAATAGCTCTTTTTGCGCTTTCTGACGGATTCATTAAGAACAGCTTTTTGTTGTATTTTGTTCCGTCGTTAAAGCCCGCCATAATTACACCAAGCCCAGAAGAGTCTATTGAAACAACTTTTGACAAATCAAGAACAACATTTGTCTTTTTAATATTGTTATAAACTTTTTCCTCAAACTCTGTAATTGTATAAGCGTTTATAGAGCCTGTTAACTCAAGCAAAATATAGTTAGCGCCAATTTTTTCATTTATTGCAACTTGATCCATTATTTTCCTCCTAGATATTTAAGAACAAGAATTGTTACATCATCTTCAATTTCCTTTGATGTAAATTGAACAAGAGAGTCGTATGTAAACTGAGCCATTTTTGTAGACGGATAAGTAGCATTATCCATAAGAGCCTTCTGCGCCCGGTCCTTACCAAATATTTCACCACGAAGAGAATGTGTTTCAATAAGACCTGCTGTGCAAGAAAGAACAATGTCGCCTTCCGCAAGTTTTACTTTCTTTACTTTTACAAGACGGCTAATGTCTTTTGCAAAACCTAAAATTCGACCTTCTCCCTGAACTTCAATAACGTTGTTGTAAGCTCTTGTGTAAAGGAACAAAGCAGGAGAACCGCAGTTGATGTAGTACATTGTGTCTGTCGCAAAATCAATAAGCCCGAACATTCCCGCAAAATAGCTGCCCTTTGGAAGACTTGTTCTTATGAATGTATTAACCTTTTCTACAAGAAGCTTAAAGTCTTTTGTCTCTGCCAAGAAAGTACGAATTACAGATTTTAAAATTACCATGCTCATTGAAGCAGCAATGCCCTTGCCGCTCATAGCGCCTATTACAAATATATGCCGTGTTTCTGTAAGACGAATTAAGTCTATGAATTCACCACCAATATTATGCGCAGGCACCATCAAATAGCCAGAGTCAATCTTAGGATTTTTTATTTGATCCATGTTTTCCTGAATTGATGTAATAATCTGACCAGACATTCTAATTTCACGGTTAACAGTTCCTACAACAGACTCGTTAACAATATTCTTCATGTAGTAGCCCATAACAAAGAAGTAGGAATAGAGTTTTGTAAATACATTGTAGTCGTAGTCGTTATAAACATTGCCGTTTGCTTTTTTGCCCAAAACAATTGCGCCAATAATATGACGACCTTCATTCAAGAGAATGAACGCATCTGAGTTAGTGTTGTCCAAAAGCTCAATAAGGTCTTGTCGTATGTTTGAAACAATATAGTTGTGCTCTGCATAATCCCTAAAGATGATTTGATGATTTATATTTAAAAGCACATCAAAACAAGGGTTTGACAAAGGAACAGTAATTTTTGATTCATTTGTGGTGTAAATTGTTTCCAAGTTTCCCACTCCGTTATCAATCAATATTTGAAGGTTGGAAGTGCTTAGATTTGTTTTAAAAATATCATAGACCTTAGCTGTTATTTCATTTGTATCGCCACTGTAGTCTATTGAAGCAATATCATCCTCAAAACGTTTGGCATAGTTGTTGTCTGCTAAAAGGTTTTTCTTTGCAAACAATTTCTTAAACTGATACCAAATTGTAATAACCGCAACTATTGTTAAAATGTAAAGGAATATTCCAAGCTGCTTGTTGTCGCTTAAATTGCGCCAAATCAATGTAAACACAAAGCCAACAATAGCGGAAGGAACAATGTATCTTAAAAAGAATCTTAGCACTACCTTAAGAATAGTTTTCTGATCATACACAGAGTCAATTGAAGCAGACTGCATGAATAAAATTATTTCACCAATCAAAGGCAGCAGCATTATTGTGGAAATAAGACACTGATGTTTGTTCGCAAGAAGAAGCAACGCAAAAATAAACCAGCTAATAAGAATGCCAAAGCAAATTATTCGCATTCTTTCACGGTCAAGTTTTGAGTTTAAATTTTCAGCTCTTACCAAGACCATAATCATACAAAAGAGTGGTAGAATTACAAAGAAAAATGCAATATAAAATTGGAACCAAGTTAAAGGAATTATATTTGCAAGCCTGCCTGTGAAAAATTCAGCTGAAGTTATTCTATATCCATATGAAAGACTAACGTTTATGCTAGAAACTGCGCCTGGAATTAAAAATAAAATTACAAAAGCAAAAGCATATAAAATCCATTGGAATACAATAATCGGTTTAGATTTTTTATAGTTAGGATTTATAAGCATATAGACGCAAGTGTAAACGGCGTAACAACCAGCAAGAAAAAACAATACTTTTCCAATAAGATTCACTAGCTGCAATGGAATGACTATTGAAAGAAGCAAATTCAAACCGTTAATTCCAAAAAGCATTGCTAGGAAAAGAATTGCATTTATAAGAGTATTATCTGTTTTTAACCGGTTACGTGTGTCAAATGCAAAAGATGCCCAAATCAATACGCCGCAAAAAACAAAATTTGTTAGTACGTAGACCATATATTACCCCTCGACCTTTGCGACCATCATTGTAACATCGTCGCGTAATTTTTTATCACCGTTGTAATCAAGTAAAAGTTTTACAACATCGTCTATGAATTCTTTTGGCTCTTTAGAAGCGCTTGCCTTGATTGTATTTGTATATAATTCAGTAGTTCCAAGCTCCACACCTGTTTCATCCATAACTTCAGAAACACCGTCTGATGCCATTAAGATAACATCCCCACGGAAAAGACGCTGCTCTGCAACTTCAACATCTGGCAAATCAATAATACCAACAAGCGAGCAGTTTGAAGAAAGAGGCTTTATTCTGTAACCGTCAGGAGATTTTGTAATAATAAGAGGGTCAGACATTGATGCATTTATATATCTTATTGTCATTTTTTCAGTGTCAACAATGCCTAAGAAAAGAACAGTGTATTTGTCCTGAAGCCTCATGCTTTTAATTGCTTTATCAACTGCGCGAATCATACCTACAAGGTCATCTTTGTTTTCAAGAATCTTTACGGTGTTCATAACCAAGCCCATGACCAAAGCCGCCGCAAGCCCTTTACCAGAAACGTCTCCAAGCATAAGAAGCGTTTTGTTTTTATCTATTGGAAGAACTGTATAATAGTCGCCAGAAACGTTTACAAGAGGCCTAAAATAAGCCGCAACTCTAAGCTTATCAATAGTTGGCATTTCCTGAGGCAAGAATGAACGCTGGGTGTCTGCAAGCTGTTCCCATTCCTTAGACAAAGATGCTATTTCTGACAAATCTGAAATTGTCTGAGTTCTTGTCTGGAAGCGGCAGAATTCTTCAAAAAGCTGTGAAAATATAACTTCATCAAAGAGCCTTGTGTATCTACAGAAAATGTAAAGGTGATGATTATTGTTTGAAAGGAAGAAGCCTCGTGCGCTTTTAGAATTAGAAACTATACCAAGATTTTCTCCCATGAAGAAACAGCCGTTCTTCCATGATATTGGATAGTTCTGGGCAAGAGTGTTCATTGTTTCTTGAGAAGTTGTTATTTTATCAGGACTGTTGTATAGAACATAGTTTTTTACACAGTCAATGTATAAAACAGAGCAGTCGCCTTTTTGCTCAAGAATTTCTGAAACTATTCCATAAAAATCATCAAGAGAGTAGCTGAATCTAATTCGTTCTATAAATTCAGTAAGAAGTGAAGTTTCTCCAGAATAAAGAACTTTTCTTTCTATTAAATTGTCAGCGCGATTTGTGACCACATAGCCTATCATTGTTAAAGTACAAAACAAAATGGATGTTGTTAACCAAGAGAAAACCATTGCCTTTGATGAACTAGGATCAGTTGAAGAGACAAACGTAATTGTATAGATAACAAGCAATAGCGTTATCAAACAATCAGTTACCAATAAAACAGTACGTCTTCGTGCTTTATACATACTCACCTCATTTATGAATTAAAGTCATTTTATTATATCATATTTTCGGCATATTTGGTAAAAATTGGAGTTTATATTGATATTGAATTAAAAAAAAAGCTATGTCCGCAAGTCTTTTACGAACACAGCATTTTACTTTATAAAATTCTTTGCTTTAATGAGAAAGTGAAGAAAGAGGAATCTGAGTTGGTGTTTTTGTAGGATTTTCTATTTCCGCAAACTTCTGCATTAGCGCCTGCTGGTCTTTTGTCAACCTTGTTGGAAGCTGCACAATGAATTTTATGTACAAGTCGCCTTTTCTTGAAGTGCCTGTAACAGGAACACCTTCATTTTTTATCTTTATAGTTTTGCCGTTTGTTGTTCCAGCAGGTATTTTTATTGTGATTCTGTTGCCGTCAAGATTTGTAATGTCAATATCAGCGCCTAAAAGAGCCTGTGTAAAGCTAATAGGTATTGCGCAGTACAAGTCGCTGCCTTCTCTTTCATAGTACTGGTCTTCTTCAACATGGATTAGAACAATCAAATCTCCAGGGGAGCCGCCGTTTGTTCCAGAGTCGCCCTGACGTGGAATAGTTATGCGCTTTCCTTCGTCAACGCCCGCTGGTATTGTCAAAGTCATCAGCTTGCTTTTTTCCTGAACGCCTGTTCCGTGGCAAGAAGCGCATGGTTTGTCTATTACAGTGCCTTTGCCGCCGCATGTTGGGCATGTTTGCTGAACTGCAAAGAACCCTGCGTTGCGCCTTATCTGCCCTGCGCCTTGGCAAGTTGGACAAGTTTTTCTGCTTGAACCAGCCGAGCCGCCTGTTCCGTTGCATTCAGAGCAGACTTCGTTGTGAGTAAACCTTATATCTTTTTTGCAGCCATAGACCGCTTCCTTAAATGTCAATTCCAAATCGTAACGAAGGCTTGCGCCATCTCCAGAATCGCTTCTAGATCCGCTGCTTCTTCTGCTTCCGCCTCCAAACGAACTTCCGCCGCCCATTCCGAAAAGATTTTCAAAAATATCGCTAAATCCGCCGCTTCCGTCGCCAAAGATGTCGCTAAAGTCATGGAAGGCATGGCTGTACCCGCCTGCATCTCCGCCAGCGCCCATTCCGTCAAGGCCCGCAAAGCCATACTGGTCGTAAATTGGCCGTTTCTTTTCATCGCTCAAGACTTCGTAAGCTTCTGTTGCTTCCTTGAACTTCTCTTCTGCTTCTTTATTGCCGGGATTTCTGTCAGGGTGGTATTTTATTGCTAACTTGCGGTAAGCTTTTTTTATTGTTTCTTTATCTGCGCTTTTGTCTAAGCCTAAAACTTCATAATAATCGCGTTTTGCCATTTTTTTATCCTAAGTATTTTCATCCACTTGCAACTCTTTTTGTGGATTAAAAGTAAAGCAGTTTACCATAAAAATAACCTCCGCCGCAATGACAGAGGTTACTTTACAGTATGATTATTTTACTGATTATTTTTTATCATCATGCACTTCGTACTCTGCGTCATCAGCCTTGCCTTTGTCAAAGCCAGATGATTTTGCTTTGGAGTCGCCGGCATCTGCATTTCCAGCTCCAGCGTCAGGGCCTGCGTTTGCGCCACCCTGTGCCTGCTGCTGTGCCGCCTGTGCCTTGTACACTTCCTCTGCAATCTTGTATGAAGCCTGTTTTAATTCTTCAGTCTTCTTCTTGATGTCTTCAACATTGTCGCCTTTAAGAGCTTCCTTCAAAGCGTCTGTTGCTTTCTGAATGTTCTCTTTGTCGCCCTTAGAAACCTTGTCGCCTAAGTCCTTCAAAGTTTTCTCTGTTGAATAAACCAAGCTGTCTGCTTCGTTGCGTGCATCAATTCCTTCACGTTTCTGCTTATCTGACTCTGCGTTTGCCTCTGCATCTTTTACCATGCGGTTGATTTCATCTTCGCTAAGTCCAGATGAGCTTTGAATCTGAATGTGCTGCTCTTTGCCAGTGCCCATATCCTTTGCAGATACGTGCACAATGCCGTTAGCATCAATATCAAATGTTACTTCAATCTGTGGAACGCCACGTGGAGCCGCTGGAATGCCCACCAAGTCAAAACGACCAAGTGTGCGGTTCTGGTCTGCCATTTCACGTTCGCCCTGAAGCACATGAATGCTTACTGCTGTCTGACCGTCTGCCGCTGTTGAGAAGATTTGGCTCTTCTTTGTAGGTATAGTTGTGTTGCGGTTGATAAGTCTTGTGAATACTCCGCCCATTGTTTCAATACCAAGTGAAAGCGGTGTAACATCAAGCAAAAGAACATCTTTAACATCGCCAGCAAGAACACCGCCCTGAATTGCTGCACCAATTGCTACAGCTTCATCTGGGTTAACAGCACGGCTGCCTTCCTTTCCGAATATGCTCTTTACAATTTCCTGTACTTTAGGCATACGGCTTGAACCGCCAACAAGAAGAATCTCGTCAATCTTGTCTGCCGCAATGCCTGCGTCCTTCATAGCCTTCTGGCACGGGTCGCGTGTTGCTTCAAACAAGTCTTCTGTCATCTGCTCAAACTGTGCGCGTGTAAGTGTCTTCTGCAAGTGTTTAGGGCCTGTAGAATCAGCTGTGATGAAAGGCAAGTTGATTTCCGCTGATGTCTGGTTGGACAAAGAAATCTTTGCGTTTTCCGCAGCCTCACGAAGTCTCTGCAAAGCCATGCTGTCTTTTGACAAGTCAATGCCTGTGTCTGCCTTGAATCCGTCAATAAGCCAGTTCACGACACGACGGTCCCAGTCATCTCCGCCTAAGTGAGTGTTGCCGTTTGTAGCTTTTACTTCAAACACGCCGTCACCAAGCTCAAGAATGGAAATATCAAATGTACCGCCGCCCAAGTCGTATACAGCGATTGTTTTTTCTGCCTTGCTGTCTTTGTTAAAGCCAAATGCCAAAGCAGCTGCTGTTGGTTCGTTAATAATTCTCTTTACATCAAGGCCTGCAATTTTACCTGCATCCTTTGTTGCCTGACGCTGCGCATCGTTAAAGTAAGCAGGAACTGTGATTACTGCGTCTGTAACTGTTTCGCCAAGATAATCCTCTGCTGTCTTCTTCATCTTCTGAAGAATGAATGCTGAAATTTCCTGCGGGCTGAATTCTTTTTTAGAGCCATTGTCTGTTACTTCAACACGTACATCTTCACCATGGTCTTTTACTGTAAACGGAACAAGCTTTGCTTCACCGGCAAGCTCGCCGTAACGATGACCGATAAAACGTTTGATTGAATAAACTGTGTTTGTTGGGTTTGTGACCATCTGGTTCTTTGCAGGAAGACCTACAATACGTTCACCTTTAGCTGTAAAACCAACGATTGAAGGGGTTGTTCTTCCGCCTTCTGAATTTTGGATAACAACAGGTTCGCCGTTTTCCATTACGGCTACACAAGAGTTTGTTGTTCCAAGGTCAATACCAATAATTTTTCCCATAATATATACTCCTCTAAAACCTTTAAAAGCCTTTTCTAATATAAGCGCCTCATTTTTCAAAGCGCAATTTTTGTAAAAGGCTGCAGTCTCAAGCTAAAATTCCATCCAAATTCTTTCTTGAAATCACAGTCGCTAATTCACTTCTTTTCAGAATCTTTGTCTGACTTTCCGTCCGCTTTAGACTCAGGTTCCTTTTTATCTTCAGCCTTAACCGTTCCGTCCGGCATTGTAACCATTACTTTTGCGTGGCGAATAACACGGTCTTTAAGCTTGTATCCTTTCAAATATACTTCTTTTAAAACAGGTTCGGCAACACTTCCTTTAACAGAACTTATTGCCTCGTGCTCGTCAGGATTGAATTCCTCACCAGCTTTTCCGTAAGCCACCAAGTTGTACTTGTTTTCTAACATGCTTACTAAGCTTTTGTTTATAATAGAAATGCCGTCCGCAACTGACTTTGCATCTGTCGCAGTCTTAGCCGCTTCTACTGTGCGGTCAAAATTGTCTAAGCTGTCTAGCAAATCTTTTAAAAGGTTTGTGTTGGCGTAGTCAAAGGCATCCTGTTTTTCCTGAATCATGCGCTTTCTGTAGTTGTCAAAATCCGCAACACGGCGCAAGAACTGGTCCTTGTACGAGTCACGGTCTTTTGTTAAGTCCGCAACTTGTTTTTCAAGGTCCGCTATTTTATCGTTAGCTAATTCTAAATCTGTTTTTGGAGCTGCAGGTTCGGGCTTTTTTTCAGAGTCCGCTTTCTTTTCAGAAGACTGATTTTCTTTTGCAGTTGATTCAGCTTCATTTTTCTGAGCCGCTGTTTTGTCTTCCGCCTTTTGCTCTTTTTTTTCTTCGTTGTTTTCAGACATTGCTATATCCTATAAATAATTATTGTTATATAGAAAGATAATAAATGAATGCGGTAAACGTCAACATTTTCAATACAAAAGTTAAAGATTTTATTGCTAAACTAAAAAAGGGCGGGCATCATGTTTACAGCATACACTATAAACGGGGAACTGATGCCTGCCCTATACTATGGAGGTTAATATGGCTGAATAAAAGCATCTTCCACAAAAAAAGCCTATTTGTGGGCAGAAGCTCTTAAAAAGCTATATTGTGATTATAATATAACACTTTATGAGGGACATAGACTGTCCCTGTTGTGATTTTATTGATTTTTTTTTCAGTACGTTAATTCAGTTATATTTTCTTATTATATAGGAAGATAGCACGTAACTCCAACGCAAAGCTTTAACATATTAAAAACAGAGCCAAAAGCCGTAACAAGCGCACTTCCAATTGCGGCCTCTGCCTGCCCTTCTGTTGTGCCGTCCGACTCTGCCTCTGCATAGAAAAGTGTTGGAGAAACTTCCAATGCAGTTAAGACAGAGATTTTTGTTTTGCCAACGCTCCATCCACCAAAGTTAAAGCCCGTTCTTCCGTAGAACATTGCGTAATGCTCATACTCATTTGCCAAAAGTGCGCCCAAGTCCAAGAAGTACCATTTGTAGCCAAATTCAGCGTAAGGCGCTGTGTAGATTATAGACTCGCTTCCATTATGCCAGAAGTTTTCAATCACCCTAACGCCGCCGCCAAAAGCCACTCCGTTGTCCAAAGTGTATGTGTACGCGACATTTTCTCCAATGTATGGCT
>Ga0172378_10003551_pt1 | contig 14664 bp, 12 predicted proteins | sample GrowelOW332metaG_FD_119755 | JGI IMG/M metagenome (GOLD analysis project Ga0172378, IMG submission 119755) | Groundwater microbial communities from an aquifer near a municipal landfill in Southern Ontario, Canada - Pumphouse #3_1 metaG | ecosystem: Environmental > Aquatic > Deep subsurface >... | reverse complement strand
GTCCCAGAGACGAACCTCTGCGAAAGCAAATACAAAGAGAATCTCATTAGAAGCGAGCAGTGCAAGGCCGCAGGGGCCGAAGCCGTACTCCCGTACGGCGAGCGCCCCGAGAACGCCGCAATGCGAAGCTTATAATTGAGATTCTCTAAAATCGAAACCAAACGTGCGGCGGCTCACAGAAAGAATCGGCGGCATCTGGATCCGTTTGGCAAGGGCAATTCCGTTATAGCGGTTCCACCACTTTCTCATATCCGCAATGGCATCTTCTTTTGTATGAAATGACTTGGCGAATAAATCCGGATCCACGCCGAGTTCGCTGCAAAACGCATCGTTACCCTTTTCTAAAAGAGAAAGGGAGTCCTCGAGCGCATTTCTCTGCCAGCGCTCCATCCAAAAAGCAAATAGTTTGTCGTGATACGGATAAATAATCGGATCGCCTTTGCCCTCATCAACGTTTTGCGCAAAACTGAGTTCCGCACTCGCCGGAATATCTAACGAAGCTTGAGGAATCAGCTTCTTATGCAGATTGATTTCATTCGCAAGCTCATACACCTGAGTTTTCCACAAATCGCCCAAAGCGCAAATCACGCCAGACGTATCGCCATAAAGAGTGCAATAGCCTACTGAAATTTCGCTTTTGTTTCCATTGCAAGTAAATCCAGCGCCTAATACCGAAGCAATCGTCGCCAAAAACGCGGCGCTCCGCATTCTCGCCTGTACATTCTCATAATGGATGCCTTCTACACGCATCGGCGAATCATTACGTACAAAAGAACATTTTTCAAGGCTAGAGCAAAGAGCATTGATAGAATCTTCAATCGGTGCCACCATATATGGGCAATTCAAATTATCCGCCAAATCCTTTGCCGCATTCTTTGTCGTATTCGAATTGAACTTCGTCGGCATATTCACCAAGAATACATTTTCGCAGCCGAGAGCTTCCGAATAAAGCACAGCGCTCACCGCACTATCAATACCGCCCGAAGCGCCAATCACAACTTTTTTGATTCCAAAACGGGCCAAATTCTTTTTTATCAAATAGACAAGTGCTTCATGCACTTCAGCGATTCCGCTCTTTCGCGGAGCTGATTCTTCCCGCACCTCGATAGCATTGCCATCGAGTTCTACAATCGTCCCCTGCTCTTTAAAAAGCGGGAAAGAGAACACGCGCTCTGCCTTCGGCCCATAAACGCAAGAATCGCCTTCAAAAGCGTAAATGTTCTTGCCATTATTCTGCGAACCCGTTGCATTCACATAAATTAATGGGACTCCGGCTTTAGCAGCATGTGCGCCAAAAACGCGGTTCCGCGCATTTTCCTTTCCCTGCGTAAACGGGGAACAAGAGATGTTGATGAGCAAATCGCCCGCGCCAATTTTCGGCGAAAGAATCTCAAAAGGCTTAATCTTGTACAGGGAATCCCAACCATCTTCACAGATGGTAATTCCAATTTTTTTCCCTTTCACATCCAAAGGTTTAAGGATCTCCGAAACGGGAACATTTAAGGACTGAGCAAGTTTCCGCAGATCAGAAAAATAGCGAGGCTCGTCAAATTCCCGGTAACACGGCAAAAGAGTCTTTGGCAAGAACTTCTTTTGTACACCATTATAATTCAAAAGAGTGCGAAAACTTCCCTTTGAGGCATAAAAGGCTGCATTATAAAGAAGCGCACGGCCATTCTCACCATTCTCATCTTCTTCTCTCGCCACACTGCCAAAGAGAACGTCAATGTTTTGAGAAAGTTTAAGCACAAGGTCATTTGCCCGCACGCAGCGAGTCACAAACGAAGATTCTTCCCACTTATCAGCCAACAAATAACCGGGAATGCACATTTCTGGAAATACGGCAAGGTCTGCCCCCGCGCGCACGCCCTCCTCGATAAACTTCTTCATTGTGGACAAATTCGTCTCTGGGTCGCCAGGAACGACTTCCATCTGGCAAACATAAACTTTTAGCACGCTTACATCCATCCGCGTTCAGAAGTACCAGAAATTCCGCGGACCTTCAAATCAAAGTCATCCGGATTAGTAGCCGCAGCCAAAGCCGTTGCATAGCTAATCAGTTTCTTGCCATACAAGTCGAGCAAAGCTTGGTCAAAAGTCTGGCTCTTGTATTGCATATGGCCTTCAGCTATTGCCTGTTCCACCAAATCCGTCTTGTCCTTATCCACAATGTATTCGCGGATAGCAGCCGTATTGATGAGAATTTCCGCAGCCGGCACGCGAGACGTTCCATCAGCAGTAGGCAAAAGCCGCAAAGAAACTATACCAGCCAAGCATTCAGCAAGAAGCAAGCGCACTTCATCATGCTGGTGCGGCGGATACATCGAAAGCACGCGGGCAATCGTCTCTGTCGCATTCGTCGTATGGATAGTAGCGAATACCATATGCCCCGTATCTGCAGCAGTAAGTGCTATCTCCATCGTTTCCAAATCGCGGATTTCACCCACCATCAATACGTCCGGATCCTGACGCAATGCGGACCGGAGAGCATTTGCATACGAATTTGTATCCACGCCAATTTCGCGCTGAGAAATAATAGACTTGCGGTCCGAATGAAGATATTCAATCGGATCTTCTACCGTAATTACATTGCAAGAAACAATATCATTCAAATGAGAAATCATGGAAGCTAGACAAGTGGACTTTCCGGAGCCTGTCGTTCCCGTCACAAGCACAAGCCCGCGCTTGCGCTCAGCAAGTTCCAGAATCACAGGCGGAAGTTTCAATTCTTCAAATTGCGGAATATTCGCCTTAATATGGCGGATCACCATAGCCACCGTACCGCGCTGGCGGAAGACGTTTACGCGGAAGCGCCCCATATCGCGGGCACCAACGGCAAAGTCACATTCCTTGTCTCGTTCAAAACGAGCCATCTGGTCATGGTTCATCATGTCCGACAAGAACTCATCCATCGTTGAGGCTTCAATGCGAGTTTCCAACAAACGAACCAATTCACCATTAATGCGGTAAATAGGCGGAACGCCTACGCGAATATGCAAGTCGGAAGCTTTTTGTGTTACCATCATACGCAAAAGCTGTTCGATTTTCAAAGTCGAAGTTGCCATAAAAACACTCCATTAAAAAAACAGGAGAACTATGAATTTTTTGAAGAATCCGAAGCGCTATCCTTGCGGATCTTTTCAATTTCTTCAAGGCGAATTTTAAGCGATTCATCCGAAGGCGACCTGCGAATCAAGTCCTTGTAAATACCGATCGCTTCATCGTAAAGGCCCTGTCCAAAATATATTTCAGCCAAAGTCTTCGTATTGAGACTCGACTCGCTAGTCTTTTCAGTCCCGGAATCTTCTTCCGGGAACATCTTATCCAAAGCGCCAGAAATAGCCTCCCCCACTTCCTTCGGTTTATCCCAAGGAGTTTCCTCGGCCGAATTCTTTTTCAAAGAAAGGTCTATCGGAGAATCATCGTCCTTGCCAAAAAGAACAGAGAAGGATGAATCCACAGCAGATTCCAAAGTTTCGTTAGAAAGCTTCGAAGCGGATTCAGCCGGTTTTATTACCGGTTCCGTCGGTTTTTCAAAAACGCCTTCAAGGGATTCCTTTTTCGGAAGCACGACATCATCTTCTTCGTCGCCATTCCCAAAAAGAGCTTCAAACGAAGAATCCACGGCCTTTTCAAGTTGATTGTCTTTTTCTGCAGGCTGAGCGGTTTCTATAGTTTTATTTTCTTCTTCAACTTTTAATTCACCTGAAGCCGTTGTTTCTTCAGCAGGCTTCACTTCCACGGATTCGCTCTTCGGCGCGGATTCTACCGGAGGCATATCAGGGACATCGTCAGAATCCTTCCCGAATAGGGAATCAAAGGAAGAATCGACTGCCGTTTCCAGCACTTTGTTTGTCGCAGATTTTTCAAACAGATCCGCCTTCGGCAGGGCCTCTTCCTCAAAGAGTTTCTCTTCAGATTTTTCTTCAACCGATTCTGCAGAATCCAAAGACTTGGAGAACAGAGAACTTTCTTCAGGCTTTTCAAATTTTTCACGATGCTCTTCAACGGGCGGAATGTCGCCTAAATCTTTAAATCCACTATTCAGCGCGCCCTCGGAAGATTCTTCTGCCAAAGGAGTAACTGGAGCTGCCGGAGCCATCTCAAGATTATCCGCGCTATTCTTCGCCTCCCCGGGCTTTACCGGAACAAATTCTTCTGGAAGTTCATCTGCACCAAAGATGTCATCAAAAGCGGCTGAAAGGCTCTTCGGCTCATCATCCGCAGGAGCTTTTGCATCCTCCATCTTAATGTCAGAAGGAAGGGTTGGCATCGGCGCATCATCCGCCGAATCGGAAGAGCCAAAAATTCCAGAAATCGCAGACGATACGTCACCACCGGAAATTTCATCCGTCGGAAAGAATTCCTTTTCGTTCGAGGCCGGAGCAAAGCCGGCAATTGCATCATCCAAAGAATGTTCGAGATTGTCAAAAGAAATCTCACCATCCCCGGAATCATCCGTCGGGAGAAGAGTGGCAAGCGAAGAAAAGGGATCATCTTCAGCAGGCCTAGCCGCAAGATCCGGTTCATGAGACTTCTCAAGAATTGACGGAGAGGGCGATTTTTCCCTCTTGTCTACAGCAGCAGGAACCGCTACTTGCGGAATGGCAAGCGACGCCTCTGCCCGAGGCAAACCGGAAAGATCCAGTGCAGGATCCTTTTCAAAAAAGGATTCATCCAGAAGAGGTTCTGATGTTTTCTCTGTAGCCGTAGATGCTTTAACGTCCTCTTCAGGAACAGAAGGAGCTGAGACAGCACAACTCGAGTTCTCTACCGCAACCGGAGCATATTCCTCTTTCCAGAATGGATCTAAAGGATCCAAATCATGAAGCCGCTGAAAATAAGTATTGCGCTTTTCTATCTCGCCTTTTTTTTCACACACACTTCCTAAACGGCGAAGAACGGAAAGGCAATAGGGATCCCTGCGAAGAACCTCCTCGCAAACCGAAGCCGCATCATCCCATTTCTTCAAATCATAAAGAATCGACGAGCGGATAATGAGCCCGGGCAAATTGTCCGGAAAGGCCTGAAGCCCATCCTGGATACAGAGGAGAGCGCCATCTAAATCACCGGACTTGCGCATAAAATCAGCTAGCCAGGCAAAAGCAGAAGAATGCCCTTTTTTGCCAATAGCTTTACGCACAGATTCCAAAGTTGCTGCCATAGATAAACCCCTCTATGCCGTTAACAATATCGCTTCATCGGAAAGAAGCACGGGAATGCCTTCCTTCACAGGATAAAGCTTACTTTTGTCCGCAGAGATAAGACCTTCCTTCAACGCCTCTGTCACAAGGACTCCCGCAGCGGTCTTCACCAAACCTTTTGCAATGTCGGCATTCAGTTCAGAAATAAAGTCCTCGGAAGCCTCTTCAAGTGAAGTCCGGGTATCAGGAGAACAAAGCATAGAAAGAAGTTCTGGATCCATTATCATTACCTATCAAAAATTTCAAAATAAAAATAACTTCTTTTACGCTTGCTAGAAAAGCTAATAGAAGTAATTCAGGTCTACAACAGCGAAATTATCGCTATTTTCGATGCCTATTAGAAGCAGGACCCTTAATCCCAAGGACTTAAACCAGTCGATGTCAAAAGGTTCGTGAAAACCTTTCGTATCGGAAAGCACAAGCACCTCACGGCAACCGGTCCGTTTGCAAATAGAGGGAATGTCAGAAACATCGCCCAAAAGATGTTCCTTGTTTTCTTCCGTGACCTTTCTCGTTTCATTGCTCACACATCCAAGAAGATCCAAACCAGACATCAAATGATAGTGATCAAACCATTTGGAAAGGGAATCCGACGTTCCCCCGAGTAAAATCGACCGGTGACGTTTTCCAGAAAAAATCTGATAAAAATAAACAGCCCAAAATACAAGCCTGCGCCAGAAAACGGTGCACAAAAGAGAAACAGCCATCGGGCAAGCGATTTTTGGAGACAAATGAAATGCAAACACAGCCACAGTGACACCAATAAATGCAGAAGGAAGCAAAGGCTTCAACAACCAAAAACCGCTCAACTTGGGAGTCGCATAATCGCCAACGATCGCCAAAGGGACCCAAATAAATGCGGCCATAACGCATACGGACAAAAGAGAAAATGGCAAAAGCGGAGAAAAAGCTAAAAAGCACAAAGCAACCACGGCAAAATCCACTAAAACTTTCCACCACTGCGGAACAAGGCGGGAGAAAACGCCAACAACCGCAGCGCAGAGAATACCTATCGCCACTATGAATATGGGCAAATGATAGTTGTGATGTTTTTTGGCAAAAATAAGCATCGCCATATAAAATTCAAAAAAAGAGCGCACCCTGCGAGTCTTGCTGCTTTGTCCCTTAAAATGCAGAATGCTTGTCCCCGGGAAATAATAATTATGATATCCTTGTTTTTTGATACGCAAACAGATATCCAAGTCTTCTCCATACATAAAGAAATCTTCGTCAAATCCGTTAACTTGTTCGAAAATAACTTTTTTCACGCCAAAAAAAGAACCGCTCACTGCATCTACTTCGGTTTCTTGATTCGGATCGAGATATGTCATATTGTAAGAGGCAAATCTTCTACTCTTGGGAAAAAGGGCTGCAAGTCCAATTGTTTTAGCAACAGCGGCCAAAGGGGATGGGAATGAACGGCGGCAGGCCCATTGAAGCGATCCATCGCCATTGAGAATTTTGCAACCCACCGCACCAATATCGGTCTTCGTATCCATATATTCCAACGTTTTCTTAAACGTTCCTTTAGAAACGACAGTATCCGGATTGATAAAAAAAAGAACCTCTTTTGTAGCGTACTTTGCGGCAAAATTGCAACCTTTGCCAAAGCCCAAGTTCTCAGAACTAAAAAGCCAATTTACATAAGTAAACGCCTCTTTCTGCTCAGGAAGTATCGGTTCCGGAGAACCATTGTCCAGAACGATTACTTCGGAATCAATACCTTCCAAAGCTTCTTTGACAGAAGAAAGGCAAGAAGGTATATAATCCCGCGAATTATAGGAAACGATAATGACGGAACAGGAATACGATGTTGCATCGCTCATAACTACAATCCCAGAAAAAAAGCAAATCAGTTCCGCCTAAACCGGAGCTTGAGCACCAAAAAGAAGGCCTCGGAAATAATGCCTCCGCTCATCTTGGACGTCCCGCGCACACGGTCCGTAAAGATGATTGGAATTTCTTTGACTTTCAAACCTTTCTTCCAAATCTTATACGTTGTTTCAATCTGGAAGCAATATCCATCGCTCTTCATACTAGAAAGATCCAAAGCCTCTAGCGCAGTCCGGCGGAAGCATTTGAAGCCCCCCGTTGCATCTTTTACCGAAAGCCCCGTAACCAAACGCGTATAAAGGTTTGCCGAGTAACTTAAGACTAGGCGTTTCCAATCCCAATTCACGACGCCTATCTTTTTTCCATTGTAACGGCTGCCGAGAACTAAGTCCGCACTTTCCGCAGCTTCCAAAAAGCGGGGCAAATCCGAAGGCTTATGGCTAAAATCGGCATCCATTTCGAATATGCGTTCATAATCGCGTTCCAAAGCCCACTTGAAACCCTTCACGTAAGCCGAACCGAGCCCCATCTTACCCGCGCGGCGAAGCAAATGCACTTTCGGATTTTCTTTAGAGACTGCATCCACAATATCGCCTGTTCCATCAGGAGATCCGTCATCCACCACAAGCACTTCCAAACAGGGGTCTTGCGAAAGAACTTGAGGAATAATCAAGGATATATTCTCTTTTTCATTATAGGTAGGAATAATTACCAGGCTCTTGGGATAGCTCATACATGGGGCTCCTCTTTAAGCGTTTCAAAACCGCGCACGCTTTCCGCTACTGGATAGCGCTGCTGTTTATTTCCATTGAAGAGTTCGCCGAGAAATCCCAGTGAGAAAAACTGAATTCCCATCAAGAGGGAAACTCCTCCTACAACGATCAGGGGCCGCAAATGAAGGGCTCCCGTTCTCAGCCATTCAAAACCAAAATAGCCGAACACTCCGCAACCGAATAATAAAAAAACTAATCCGAATAAGCCAAAGAAATGCAAAGGCTTGGCCGCAAAGCGCTTCAAGAACAAAAGCGTAAGGAGGTCAAGGAATCCCGAAACCAGACGGGAAACCCCATATTTTGAAACGCCGTGCACACGGGCTCTATGAGCCACTGGCATTTCTGTAATACGGGCGCCTTGCCATTTTGCCATTACTGGAATAAACCGGTGAAAATCACCGTAAAGCTGAATAAAACGCACAACTGAACTGCGGTAGAGTTTAATTCCACAGTTAAAATCGTGAAGTCGCTGGCCACAGACAAATGAAACCGTGATATTGAAGAGCTTGGAGGGCCAAGTCTTGTGCCACGGATCATGACGATGAATTTTCCACCCCGAAACAAGGTCATATCCATCATCCAGAATTTTCATCATCTTCGGGATTTCCTGCGGATCATCCTGCAAATCTCCATCCAACGTAGCAACCAAATCGCCTCTCGCTTGAGAAAATCCAAGAGAAAGGGCGTCGGCCTTGCCGCAATTGAACTGGAAGCGGAAAAGGCGCAGAAAGCTATGTTTCTTTGCAAGGTCGAGAAGGACATTCCAAGAACCATCCCGGCTTCCGTCATCGATGATGATCACCTCAAAGGACTTTTTCGTCGGGGTAATCGCAGCAATGATTTCTTCCATCAGAAGAGGAAGATTTTCCGCTTCATCTTTCACAGGAATGATCAAGCTCAAATCCATAAGACTACTTAGCCTTTTCCTTTGAAGACGAATCCGCAACCACCGCAGGTGCCGGCACAAAATCCGGCATCGCAGAGAGGGACTCCAAGTTCATCTGCAAACGGGCACGCCCCTGTTCTTCATAGGCGGGAACGTTATCCAATCCCTTCTTGCAATATTCAACAGCCTTAGCCTTGTTGCGGGAAGCTTCTAGTACATAAGAAGCAGCCCAATAGCAACGCCATTCTTCAGGGAATTGGTATATACCGCGATCGAGATAGCGAAGAGCTTCCGATGCCATACTATCCAAGGCCTTTTTCTTAAGAGAAGTCATCGGCGTTCCATCCTTTATCAAGGAATCCATCTGTTCGCGCATCTGGAAAGCAATCTGGAGATAAAGGGAAGAATAGCTCGAAAGCAAACGCTCCGTCTCGCCATTGACATAAGCTGTGCCATCGCCAAGGCCGCGGTACTTGTAAATGCTATCTACGAGAAATTCCGTGCGGACAAGATTAAAGTCCGTATTGTTCGTGCGGCGATCCATTGTATCGCCTTGCATGAAGTTATAAATCATGCCTTCCTGAACCATATACTTTTCAAGGCCCATAAAGTTGGACATTCCGACAGTCGTCGAGAAATGGAGCGGACGATCCGGATTATTCATCGCGAGGTCCATCACCAGCTTGTACTGCGTAAGCATCAGACCGGCATGACTTCTAGCCTGCCAATCCTTGAAAGCGGAATATACCTGGAGCATAATCTTGTATTGCTTGAGCTTGAGAGAATCGGCTGGAACTACGGCACTGCCCGTCGAATCAGTCATTTTGGCGATGCGTTCCCTCAGAGCAGGAATAGCGCGATCCGCTTTGGCCATCCAAGTCGATGTATAATGATCGGGATTGCGGTCATTGCCATCTGAGATAGTCATATTGCGTTCAATGCCTTCCTTATCATAGCTGAGCTTTAAAATCGGCTCATCCGTAAGCATTTGCTTAATATACCAGTCCGTATTGCCGAGGCTCAAGTTTACCACGCGCACATCCCTGCGGATGCCTGCCACTTCTTGAGCAAACCAGAGCGGGAAGGTATCGTTGTCCCCATTCGTAAAGAGAATGGCATTCTGACGGCAGCTATTGAGAAGGTTATACGCGTAATCCCAAGGAACCCAAAGGCCGGAACGGTCATGTTCCTTGTAATTGGACATGCAGGGGATTACGGAACTCACGACGACAAAGGCGGCGGCGACAGGAATAATCAGCGGAGAAGAATTCAGCGCCAAGATAAAAACGAGAATACCGGCGCCAATACCGAGAATCAAACTCATGAAAATAAATGCCGGAGTATAGAAATAATCGCGTTCGCGGACTTCCAAATGGACAGCTTCCGGGAACGGAGGATTCTGCCCCATCCGGGCGTATGCATTCTCAATCTTCCGCCAGTTCTGCCAGACTTGAGAAGCTTCCGCATCGGACTTCGCCTTTTCCGCAGCAGCGATCTGCGAAGCATCGGCTTGACGATAGCGAAGGCTATTCAATACAAGCGTCGCTTGCTGAATTTTCTGGTGCGCATCGATTAACGCATTCGGATCCGGCACACTGGAAATATCTATTCCCGCCTGACGCAAATCATTCACATTCCGATTCATCGTCTCTACCCAATAATCATGGTCGCGCTGTTCCATGCGCGTACCATCCGCAAAGTTGATGTAGAAAAGAAGACCTAGGGAACAGAGCCCATAAAGGACGCTCATATAAACGCCCAAGTTGCGGTTGCGGCGGAAAGTGAACACGCAAACGCAAACGATTGCCCCATTGAAGAGAAGGAACCAGATAAGTTGGGCAAACGTATTGTCACCCATCACCTGCATCTGTGTCGGGAAAAGAATGCCAAAACGCTTGAGCGGAATATTTTCAGATGGATCGAAATTATAGGTTCCGTCCGAGAAATTCACCCCGCCCACCTTGAAGGGCAAATATTGAGAAATTTGGTAACCGCCATATCCCATATTCGGGAAGGAGAGGAACTGATGCACAGTCTGCGCACGGCGATAGAACGCACGGGAAAGCATGCTCTCGGAGCCGTATTGCTTGCGTTCGAGGAAGTCGTTGAAAGCAGTCCAGTTTTCACTTTGAAAGAGATTGCCTAGCTGCAAATTGCCCTTTTCATCGCGGATGTTGATTTCTGGATCGTCTTCATCAATACGCGGATTGAGTTCCGAGCGGATCGGGAGATAAAGATGAGAACTATAGCCCATTAACGCCACCACCGTAAAGATGAGCGCCAAACGGATATTTTTCATCACTTCTGGAGAGAACGGCTTGATCAGCGCAAAGAGGCCGAGAACAACAAGCATCACCAAAGAAATCTCAATAAAGCCCGCCACATAATAAATGACGGAGCAGAGAAGCGTTCCTGCAATCCAGAGAGGCCAGCGGGAAGGAATCTTCTTCGGCTCAGCGATCAGCAGAAGCACAAATATGGCAGGGATTGTGAGAAGCGTATAAAGATGAGCGCCCACTCCGAGAAATGCGATATAGCAAATGAAGACAAGAATGCGGTTGCCCCACGCATCTTCGCGGTGATCGAGCCACTTGAGAGCGAGGTAAGAAACGAGCATCAGGATAAACATTGCAAAACCATAAACTTCCGCTTCCACAGCGCTGAACCAGAATGTATCGCTGAAGGTAAGAAGGAAGCCGGCAGTCAGAGCCGCAGTAGCAAGAACAATCTTGCGGAATCCGACTGAAACCTTTGAAACAAGCTTATCGCTTTCGAGCACCTTGGCTAAAAAATCCCAGGCAAAGAGAGACGTAATGAACACGGTTGCCGCCGAGCTCACCACAGAAATGTAGTTCAACCGTTTCGCAATTTCGGATACGAACGGAAGGATGATGATCATCACGCGGGAGAGGAGCACAAAGAACGGCGTTCCAGGAGGGTGAGGAATACCGAGCGTATTTGCGCAAGCGACAAATTCACCGCAATCCCAGAAGCTCACCGTCGGCGCCATTGTCATTGCATAGACAACCAGGGCGACCAAGGCGGCAAAGCCGGCCACAATATATTTCAGCAGTTTTTCAGAGATGTTCTTCACTTGTTCTTCTCCTCAGAGCTTTCGCCTGGCGAAAGCATTCCTTTGTTTTTGACAAATAAATCAAGAATACCATTGATAAAGCGATAAGAATCTTCCGTGCTATATTTATTTGCAATCTGCACGGATTCTTCCATTGCCACTTTTACAGGAATATCCTTCTCATACAAAAGTTCCACGAGTGCAATTTGCAAGATAATGCGATCTAATTTAGCAATGCGGCCCAAGTCCCATCCGACAGAGCGTTCCTTGATAATGGAATCCAATTCTTCGCGGTGCTCTTGTACCAAATCAACTAGGGACATTCCATACCGCTTCATTGCCGGAGCAACTTCCATGCTATCAAGCACCCCATCTACACAATCGCCGACTGGGGATTTCGTAATCTCCATTGCATACAAAAGTTGCATCGCAAAAACGCGGGCAGGCCGTTGACTCACTGAACTCATTTGAGATCCTTATAGAGGTTGGCCATTTGCACGGCACCTTCCGCACAGTCAGAGCCTTTGTTCCCGCTCTTGAGTCCGGAACGCGACATAGCCTGTTCTACGTTGTCCGTAGTCAGTATTCCAAAAAGAACGGGAACATCTCCGGCACTAGCAAGAGAAGCGATACCACTCGTCACCGCATTCACCACGCAATCAAAATGCGGGGTCTCGCCGCGGATAACAGCGCCGAGCACGATAACTGCATCGAAAGACTTCATTTGTACAAACCGTTTTGCAACCCCCGGAAGTTCAAAAGCTCCCGGAACGTGAGCCACAGAGATGTCAGAAGCGGCAATTCCAAGAGCTTCCAGTTTGGAAACCGCACCCAAAAGGAGTTCCCTCGTTACCATTTCATTAAAATCGGCAACGGCAATCGCCACTTTCATTCCCTTGCCCGAAAGGCAAGACTTATACGTTTTGACTTCGTTCATCATTCGGGAATTCCTTTTTTAATGTTGAGATCGAGAATGTGCCCCATCTTTTTCTTCTTCGTTTCCAAATAAAAGAGATTCTCAGGAGTCGGCGGGATTTCAATGGGAACGCGTTCGACAATCTTAAGACCATAGCCTTCAATTCCCTTTACCTTAGAAGGATTATTCGTCAAAAGGCGCATTTCGCGCACGCCCAAATCCAGAAGAATTTGTGCACCAATACCGTATTCGCGGAGATCCGGCTTGAACCCGAGGCGACAGTTCGCTTCCACAGTATCCAAGCCTTCTTCTTGGAGTTCATAAGCGCGGAGCTTGTTGCAAAGTCCGATTCCCCGGCCTTCCTGGCCCCGCATATAAAGGAACACCCCGCCGTTCTTTCCAATGAACCGCATGGCGCTTTCGAGCTGAGCCCCGCAATCGCAGCGTTTAGAGCCAAAAATATCACCCGTGAGACATTCGCTGTGTACCCGCACATAGACGGGTTTTGAAAAATCGGGATCACCAGCAACCCAAGCCACATGTTCGCAGCCATCGGTCTTGTTGCGATATCCATACACGTGAAAATCGCCATACTTGGAAGGCACATGCGGAGCCGCAACGCGCTCCACGAATTTTTCCGTACGAAGGCGATAAGCGATGAGATCGCGAATGCTGATAAGCTTGAGGTTGTATTTCTTCGCCACTTCTTCAAGCTGCGGAAGACGCGCCATCGAGCCATCCTCGTTCATAATTTCAATAAGTGCCGCAGCGGGGCTAAGTCCTGCAAGCTTCGCCAAATCAACGGCAGCTTCCGTGTGGCCTGCACGGCGGAGAACGCCTTCTTCTTGCGCATACAAAGGAGAAACATGGCCTGGACGTCCGAACATCACCGGAGTCGAAGCGGGATCCGAAAGGGCTAAAATCGTCGCAGCGCGGTCATGCGCCGAAACACCCGTCGTGCAACCGTCAATCTTATCCACCATAATGGTGAACGGAGTGCCGAGCGCTGAAGTATTGTCTTCCGTCTGGCGGGTAAGCCCTAGTTCCTTGCAACGGGACTTCGGAAGCGGTGCGCACAAAACGCCGCGCCCTTCCTTGAGCATGAAATTCACCTTTTCGGGCGTAATCTTTTCTGCAGCGATGATAAAATCGCCTTCATTTTCGCGGTCCTCGTCATCGACCACGATCAAGAACTTCCCGTTCTTGAAATCTTCGATTGCTTCCTCTATCGTATTAAGCAAGTTCAGCGTTCCTTAAAAAATTTTCAACATATTTGCCGATCATATCCACTTCGACATTCACCAGCGTCCCCGGCACCCAAGTTCTGAGATTCGTCTTGGCAAGCGTTTCTGGAATGATCGCCACGCGGAGCCCGGTCTCAAACTTTTCCGCCACTGTGAGACTGATACCGTCCAAGGCCACGCTTCCCCGGCGGATGACATAGCGGCGAAGATCCGGAGGAAGTTCCAAATCCACTTCCACCCCGGTTTCCCTAGGAGCCACCGTCAAGACTTTCGCAACAGAATCCACATGACCCATCACAAAATGGCCACCCATAAGACCGTCCGGACGGCATGGAAGTTCCAAATTGACGAGAGTTCCCGGTTTGGCGTTAATAAATGAAGTGTTTACCAGAGTCTGATGCACTAAGCAAAAAGTTGCTTCATCCACAGAGGAAGATTCTACTGTCAAGCAGACGCCGTTATTCGCACAACTGTCTCCCACCTTCGAATTCTTAAAAAATTCTTCCGAGCGGACTTTCATTGTATAAGCATCGCCGCGCTTTTCTATAAAAGCGATTTTTCCTGCGGCTTGAATGATACCAGTAAACATAGTGGCTAAAATTTAGAAAAAAAAGCAATATGAGACAAAGCATCCTTCAGAAGTGCGATAAAGAAAGCTTTTTAAAGTCAAATTGTTTATTTTCGTTTACAATCAAAATCAAGAAAAATTCCCAACCTTCACCGCTCATCCCTACC
>Ga0172378_10003550_pt1 | contig 14664 bp, 9 predicted proteins | sample GrowelOW332metaG_FD_119755 | JGI IMG/M metagenome (GOLD analysis project Ga0172378, IMG submission 119755) | Groundwater microbial communities from an aquifer near a municipal landfill in Southern Ontario, Canada - Pumphouse #3_1 metaG | ecosystem: Environmental > Aquatic > Deep subsurface >... | reverse complement strand
TTTTTGAGACTCCAAACATCATGTGGCTCTTCGATAAGAATAATTTCTAGTAAGTCGTATGCTTTGGCGAAATCTTTTGTCATGATATAGGCATAGGCGACGCGTTGAATAACCGAAGTATCAGGCATCCTATCTAATTTAGATTTCATGGCTTCATAGAACAAAATAGTTTGCTGATAGGCTTTGGCCTCTACTGTATAATTAATGGTGTCTTTTACAGTTGTAGCATCAATCATAAAAGGCGGAAGCATACCACTTGCATTAAATAGACCATATTGTATCATTCTGGCCTGTATCTTGCCCGATTTGATTAGTCCATTAAATCGATTGAGATCATGAATGAAGTTTATGTTATCGACTTTCACCATATCTCCAGGATTTTGTTTGTCTTCTTTTATCATTGAATAATACTCTTCGTTCTCAGCTTGCATCTTTTCGAAGATAGACTTTGAGAATGGAGAATTGTGGTCGAAGCTGAAAAGATTTGTCAATACATTTTTGTCGGTATCACAAATCATTTTAGATGCTGTAATCAAATCGATGAGTTTACGCGTCTTATCTTGAATATCAAGATATGAGTATCTAGAGTGATTGATATCATAAGGCATAAAAACAGCAGTTCTGCTTATGTTGTGCACAGAGATTAACATGATAGGCTCAAAAGTACTTTGGTACACATCTGCTCCTGTTATAGCTAATTCGGTAAGTGCTTGAAGATCATTTTCAGTTCGTTTACTGAGTCCCCACTGAGGATTTGCTCTCAGTTCTTCATCTTCTGACATTAGATTTTTAGTAATATCTTTTTGTAAATTTTGAAGGATTTCCTTTTTTATACGTTCTTGTATATTATCATTTGCAGTATTGTATAATAATTGCTTATGAATCAATTTGAAGTCGGTAGCATATTCTTGTAAGCTTGATTCATAGAGGTCAATACATTTTCTTTGAATCTGTTTGATAGGATATGCTCTGTTCATAACCAATATCAAGACAGTTATGATGCGGTATCTTACCAAAGGGGATACTTTAGAAAGGGATTCACACAAGAACTTGAAATAGTCAACATCAAATATATAATAAAGCGTATTGAGTATGGCGTGTACAACTATGAGTTGCTCATATTCAGTAGTCTCTTCTTCATTGAAAAACTGAAATAGTGCTTTATATTCTGATGTGTCAAGAGCAGGGGTCGTCCATATTCGTTCAAATAAAGTATCTAGTGTATCATCATATTTTTTTCGTTGATTGACCGAATCTAATTGAATGATTTCACGTTGTTCTTTAATTAGAGCAATCGCTTCAGGAATAGACTTGTAAGAGCTAGAGTTATTTAGCTTATTATAAGTTGAAAAGACATCATTTTTAGCGTTATTTTCAGCCATCAAGGGAAAGTACAAACGGGTAGCAAAATTTAGCAATTGGAAACTGCAAGAACGTAGATAATCCTTCCGTGATGGATCTTTTGCACCTATTTCATAATAACTGATGAGCGCATCGTAAACGGTGTTTATATTATTTAATTCATCTAATATAGGCTGACTAGAAAGAGTAGAACAGTTTTGTTTTAATTGTTCTATTACTTCGGAAAGGATTCCTTGGTCAATTAATTGAATCGTTCTTATATATTGTTGATATTGTTGATTTTCTTGAAACATTTATATTGTGTTTTAAATTTAAATCGAGTAATTATACAAACGAAATGAGTAGATTTTATATTTAAAATCGTATTCAAGCAAAAAGATGTTCGACAAAGCTACAAAAAATCCCTTTAATTCTAGGGATATCAACCTTAATATCGTATTTTTGTCAATTGGTATATGAAAAATAAACTAAAACGAAATCACTGGAGATTTAAGTTCCGAATAACCCTTCTCAATGAGCAGACGCTTCATGAGGTGGGTCGGGTTCGTTTGTCTCTACTTCATAGTCTTATGCTTTTGCTTTCCATTATCACTTTATTGATATTCTCTGGTGCTCTCTTAGTTGCATTTTCCTCATTAAAAAATTATTTACCAGGTTATCTCAATGTAAATGCGCGAAGACAAATTATTGAAAATCAAATAAAACTTGATTCTCTGGAGCAGGTCGTTGGAAGACAGCATCTCTATGTCAAAGCCGTACAAAATATTATCAGTGGAAATATATCTGTGGATAGTATCAATACCTTGGATAGTTTGGTCTTAGAACATTTTGATTCGTTGGGGAATTTTACTTCTAACAAACAAGACTTAACTAGAAAAATTAAATACGATAGTTTGCCTTCGATTGATGATAATGAAATGATTTTTAGACATCGAATGGATAGTGTTTACGGTGCGTCTCAAGATGGATTTGATGATTTGCCCGAATAATAAACATCACTAAATTTTTAGTGAATAAGATTATATGAATGATTAGTAATTGGATGAATAAAAATAATCAGAAGAAACAAATAGCAATATTAGGGTCAACAGGTTCTATTGGTGTACAGACACTTCAAGTGATCGAAGAACATCAGGATTTGTTCGCTCCTTATGTATTGACAGCTAATAATAGTGTTGATGTTTTAATAAAACAGGCTCTCCTTTTTCATCCTGTTGCAGTGGTGATAGCTAATGAAAATAAGTTGCTTAAACTTAAAGATGCATTGGCTCACACAGATATACGTGTGTATGGAGGAGATAAGGCCATTGCTGATATTGTACAAGAAGAAGCTATTGATATAGTCGTAACTGCTATGGTGGGATATGCTGGCTTGTTGCCAACTATCAAAGCTATCGAAGCAAACAAAACAATTGCATTGGCGAATAAGGAGACTTTGGTCGTTGCTGGCGAATTGGTCACTACATTGGCTCGTCGCCATCAAGTGGCTATTCTGCCTGTCGATTCTGAACATTCTGCTATATTCCAGTGTCTAGTAGGTGAACCTAAAGAAGCTGTGGAGAAGCTTATTTTGACAGCTTCAGGCGGCCCATTTAGGAATTTCACTTTAGATATGCTCCAAAAGGTTACTCCTAGCCAAGCACTCAATCATCCTAACTGGGATATGGGAGCTAAAATTACCATTGACTCAGCGTCAATGATTAATAAGGGATTCGAAGTTATCGAGGCTAAATGGTTATTCGGTATGGAAGCCGACCAGATTGATGTTGTAGTGCATCCTCAATCTGTGATTCATTCTATGGTTCAATACAGAGATAGTTCTATTAAAGCTCAAATGGGAGTTCCAGATATGCGACTTCCTATACAATATGCACTAACCTACCCTAATCGCATATCTAGTGGGCTTGAACGATTAGATTTTTTTAAATACAACACACTCACATTCGAGAAACCTGATCCGATTCGTTTTCGCAATCTGGCTTTGGCTTTTCAAGCAATAAAGAAGAAAGGCAATATGCCTTGTATTCTTAATGCTGCTAATGAAGTTGTTGTGGCGGCTTTTCTAGCTGAGAAAATTAGCTTTTTGAAGATGAGTGATATTATCGCTCAGTGCATGGATACCATTCCGTATATCAAAATGCCAACTTACGAAGATTATGTATCTACTGATGCTGAGACTCGTTGTCGTGCAAGCGAATTAATTATTAAATAAACTATTATACATCTATATTTATGTCTACATTTTTTATTAAGCTTATCCAGCTTCTGCTGAGCTTATCTTTATTAGTGGCCCTTCACGAGTTAGGGCATCTTTTTTTTGCTCGTCTATTTAAGATTAGAGTAGAAAAATATCGTATCTTTTTTGATCCATGGTTTAGCATCTTCTCTTGGAAGAGTAAACGTAGTGGCACTGATTGGGGTATTGGATGGTTGCCTCTTGGTGGCTATGTGAAAATTGCTGGTATGGTTGATGAGTCAATGGATACTGAACAAATGAAGGCACCCGTAAAAGAGGATGAATTTCGTGCTAAACCAGCATGGCAACGACTCTGTGTTATGGTTGGTGGTGTTTTTGCCAATCTAGTTGTAGCTGCCTTCATATACATAGGTGTATTATATGTTTGGGGAGAATCTTATATTGAGCCTCAAAAAGCTCCTGCTGGTATGGTTTTCTCTCAAGTTGGAAAGAATGCTGGCTTTCAAGATGGTGATACGCTTCTTTCTATAGATAATGAATTTATCGAACGTCTTGATGGAGGTACTATTAGAAAGATTACGAATGCTAGAGAAGTTACCGTTTTGCGTTCTGGTCAAGAAGTTGCAGTGTATATTCCGGGTAATTTGATGGAACAAATGTTGGAATCTCATACGATACTATTTGATTACCGTTACCCCAGTGTAGCAGATACTGTGATCATTGGATCTTTAGCTGACCGTATAGGTATGGTTAAAGGTGATCGTATTGTTAGCATCAACGGTCAATTGACTCCTACTTATGATATGCTGAAAGATGTACTGGCTGAGGAATCTGCTGATTCAGCTCATTCAGTGAATAATAAATTAGCTATTGAGATTTCTTATATTCACGGAATGGAAACAATAAGCCGACAGGATTCAATAATTTTGCCTGCTGGTATTATTGGAATCAGTCATGGTACTGATTTATTTGCCATTAAGGAAGTTAAATATGGCTTCTTAGAATCTATACCTGCTGGTATTCGCTATGGTTCAGATACTTTAGTTGGATATGTCAAAGATCTAAAATACTTATTTACTAAGGCTGGTGTTTCAAGTGTAGGTGGCTTTGGTACTATTGCTAGTATCTTCCCTGCAACTTGGAATTGGTATCTATTCTGGATGCGTACTGCATTGATTTCTGTGATGTTAGCAGTGATGAACTTGTTACCTATTCCTGGTCTCGATGGAGGTCATGTATTATTCCTATCGTATGAATGGATTACAGGAAGAAAACCTAGTGACAAATTTTTAGAATATGCAACAATGATTGGATTAGTTTCGCTTCTTCTTCTTGTTGTTTATGCTAATGTAAATGATATTATAAAATTCTTATTTTAAAAAGGAAACAAAGATATGGCAAGAAATAAAAAGCCACTACCGCTTCTAGAAAATGTGACAATTACCGATTTAGCTGCTGAAGGAAAAGCACTTGTTCGAATCGATGAGATGGTCGTATTTGTACCTAATGTGATACCTGGAGATGTGGTTGATTTGCAAATTAAGCGTAAACGAAAACGTCACGCTGAGGCCGTAGCTGTGAAATTTCATAGCTATTCGAAAGATCGTATTGAGCCTTTCTGTAAACACTTTGGAGTGTGTGGCGGTTGCAAATGGCAAATACTTCCTTACGAGAAACAGATTGCTTTTAAACAAAAGCAAATTGTTGATAATCTTACTCGTATAGGTAAGATAGAATTACCTGAGATATCTCCTATCTTGGGATCCAAGAAGATTGTCCGCTACCGTAACAAACTTGAATTCACTTTTTCAAATAAAAAATGGCTCACAGATGCTGATATTGCAGAGGAAGTGGTGTACGATCAAATGAATGGACTAGGCTTTCATATTACCGGTGCTTTCGATAAAGTATTGGATATAGATGAATGCTGGTTGCAAGATGACATTAATAATCGATTACGCAATACTATCCGTCAGTATGCTTTTGATCACGAATTGACCTTTTTTGATATTCGTCAACAAGTTGGTATGCTACGTAATATGATTGTACGTACCTCTTCTACTGGTGAATTGATGCTTATCGTCATTTGTCAAGTACTTGAAGATGAAGATAAGGTAAAACAACAGTTGATGGATTTTCTTGCTTTTGTTGCTGATAAATTCCCTGAGATAACTTCTCTAATTTATGTCATCAACAATAAGCAAAATGATACTATAAGTGATCTTCCTATTAATGTATTCAAAGGTCAGGATCATATCATGGAAGAAATGGAAGGTTTACATTTCAAAATAGGTCCTAAGTCTTTCTATCAAACAAATTCAGGACAGGCTTATGAATTGTACAAAGTTGCGCGCAATTTTGCAGAACTCACTGGTGAAGAATTGGTTTATGATCTTTATACTGGTACAGGTACTATTGCTAACTTTGTGGCTCGCCAATGTAAGAAAGTCATTGGAATAGAATATATACCTGAGGCTATCGAAGATGCTAAAGTTAATGCTAGTATTAATAACTTATCCAATACACAGTTTTTTGCTGGGGATATGAAGGATATGTTAACTACCGAATTTATTAATGAACATGGACGTCCTGATGTTATCATCACTGACCCTCCTCGCGTCGGAATGCATCAAGATGTTATAGATGTACTCCGTTTTGCAGCACCTAAACGTATTGTTTATGTTAGTTGCAATCCTGCTACGCAAGCTCGCGATTTGCAGTTATTAGATGATATGTACCGTGTTAGTAAAGTGCAACCGGTAGATATGTTCCCTCACACTCATCATGTTGAGAATGTAGTACAATTGATTAAACGATAATTATTATGAAAAAAAATACTTCCAATACACGTCCAGAGGCACGTCTTGAAACACGTCCAGAGGCTCGCCTAAAAAATTCACGACCTGGTCGTGGACCACGTAAGAACGCAGCTGCTAATGATCCAAAGAAGCAACGTTCTATCAGTAAGAAAATGCATTTTATTGTCAAAAAGGAAATGCCTCTAAGAGATTATATTATAGATGTAGCTATGCAGGGTATTAGTAGAAGTGTAGCTAAATCTTATCTTAGCTATCGACAAGTGTCAGTTGACCATCAGGTTGTTACTCAATTCGATTTTCCATTGAAAAAGGGAATGACTTTGGAGATTAGTCGCCAGCGTGGACAAACTGAAATTCGTAGTACTTATTTTAAAGTACTATATGAAGATGCATACCTGATTATCGTTGATAAACGTCATGGTATCCCAGTAAAATCGCACCTAAACACCAAGGAACGTTCTGTCCAAGGATTATTGTTACAAAGTCTAGTTAGACGTAATAAGCAACAAAGACTTTTTAGTATCAATCATATTGATCGTGATGCTAGTGGGATTGTTCTCTATGCGAAAGATGAAAAGACAAAGCAAAAGATGCAAGATTTCTGGAACGATTTGGTTCAAGAATATCGTTTCGTAGCCGTGTTAGAAGGAAAACTTGAGAAAGATGCTGGTATGGTAAATTCTTGGTTAGATGATGACCGTCAAGCTCTTGTCAATTTTGTAAAAGTTCGTTTACATCATGAAGATTTGACAACGACTCATTATAAGAAAATTAATGAGAAAGATAATCTTACTTTGGTTGAATTGTCTCCTACTGAAAGTCTTCGTCAGCAGATTAGATTTCATATGCACGAATTACATTGCCCTGTTGTTGGCGATAGTCGATTTGGTAGTAAGGGATTTATTAACACAGGAAATAAGAAAGAAACGCGTATAGCACTTCATGCTTTCAAATTGGTTATTCATCATCCTGTGAATAATGAGCTCATTAGCTTAGAAACGTTTTATCCGCAGGTATTTAAACAACTGTTTTTATAAATACTGAATTAGATGGTCAGGTTAAGACGAGTCATACAGATTCTTCTCACTATTTTGGTAGGAGGATATATTCTCACGAATCTACTGTTGAGTGTCCCGCGTATTCAACATAGATTAAGCAAACTCGTCAGCCATGAATTGACCAAAGTTATTGGGACCAAAGTTACTATAGATAATGTAGGACTTAAATTATTTAATCGCATTGTAATGGATGATTTATATCTAGAAGATTTAAATCATCAAAAGTTGCTCGTTGTGAAACGGGCAGCTGTACGATACGATTTTTTTCCTTTACTTCGTGGTGCTATTCGTATCAATGCTATCCAGTTATTAACCCCTATTGTCTATTTACAGAAAGATTCAATTGATGGTTCAATGAACTACGACTTTCTTACAAAACTGTTCATTAGCAAAAAGCCTAATCCTGATGATAGAATAGATTTACGTATCAATTCTTTGCTCGTACGACGTGGCGAATTGAATTATAGTGTCCTTTCTGATTCTATTCAAAGACCTAGAATAAAGCTATCAGGGATTACAGCTAAAATGTCAATAAAGACGATTACTCCTGACTCAGTAAATATCAAAGTCAAGGATTTAAATTTTGTTTCACAACAAGGTTTTGAACTAAAAAATCTTTCTTTTCAATTGCTGGCCAACAATTACAAGGCATCCATAAATGACATAGAAATTGACTTACCTAATAGTCAAATTATTGGTGATCGATGTTCTATTGATTATCCTAAAACGACCTTGTTTAAAAGTCCTATTGTTCCGTCAAATATTTCTTTGAACATAAGACAAGGCAGTCATATCTCTCTAGCTGACCTAAAAGATTACGTTCCTACTCTATCCTATTTTCCACAGCGTATTGATTTAGAAATGGATTTAGAAGGTGATTTAAAACAATTAGATGTAAATCATTTTAGTGCTTATATACCAAATCAATTAAACATAGCTTGCGAAGGGGTCTTGTCTAATCTAGATAGCATCCCTATGTTAGCTATTGACGCATCTTTTACACATGGACTCATCTCTCACGAACAGTTAATAAATATAGCTAATCAATTTGAGATGCTACCTAGTGAACGGAATATTATAGGTAATCTAGGTGATGTAAATCTATTTGGTAGAATTGCTGGTCCAATGAGAGCCTTTAAAGCATCTTTAGGAATTGAAACACAAGTGGGAAATCTTGAGGGGGATATTCGGCTTGAACAATTTAGCAATCAACATAATTTACTTAAAGGAAATTTCAAAGCTCATAACTTTGATTTAGCTAAAGTACTCAATGATTCTATTTTCGGTGAAGCTTCTATGGATATCGAATTTTCTCGTCGTTTCAATAGAGGTCAGATTCCTAAATACAATATTCAAGGAGATATCTCTGAATTTAAATATCAGAATTATAAATATCAAAATATCAGCCTCAATGCTGAATATATACCCAAAAAATCGGTTAATGGAGAGATTTGGATAGATGACCCTAACGGAACTTTATGGCTCGGTGGCGATATGACTTTCGGAACTAACGAAAATCGAATCCATCTCGATGCTGCACTTGAAAGAGTAAAGCTAGGAGAACTCAATCTCGTCAAAGATAAAAAAACAATGTTCAGTGCTAGTGCACATTGCTCATTCCAAGGCAAAACACTTGATGATTTGCACGGACAACTGCTACTGACTAAATTAGATTTTAAAAATGATGATCGTTCTTATCACACCGATAGTTTGCTCTTAGAAGCAAAAGCTGGTGAAAATCTTGGACATGAACTAAATATTACGAGTGATATTTTCTTACTTAATATGGCTGGTCATTATCGATATGAGCAACTTCTACCTACCGTAGAAAATATGATCTATAGTCATGCTCCCAGTTTAAAGGCATTGAATCTTGATTGGAAGAGGCAGCAAACGTTACAGAATCATCAATTACAATATAAATACAGCAAGCAATTATGGAAGCCGAGCACGGGTGTTGACTGTACGCTTAATTTGACTTGGTATGACCAACATCTTTTCTCTGAATTATTTGGTTTGCCTATAGAAATGATGAGTGAATCTAATATCCATGCTGTATTGAATGAATCCAAAAACGAATTGAAGATAGATGGATATATCCCTAGAATGCGATATGATAACAGATTAATGGAATCTGTACTCCTCCATGTCAATAGCAATAAAGAACAATTAGATACGAAAATCCGTTTTAATGCTAGACGTCCAGATAGTTCTATAAACGTCTCATTGGATAATAATTTGCATCAGGATAGCCTAAACACGTTTTTATATTGGGGAAATAGTGAGGGGAAGACATTTAGTGGTAAGATAGCTGTAGCTACTGTATTTAAAGAAATAGATAAAAAGCCGCAAGCACAGATTTTTCTTAAGAAGAGTGAACTAATCATATCAGATTCCATATGGACAGTACCAGCTGCGCATATATCTTGGTCTAAGAACAAAATAGTCATCGATAGCTTACAACTCAAACACGGGGTTCAGTATATAACTATCAGTGGAATAGCGTCAGACCAAGAAATGGATCAATTAAAGATAAAGCTTAATGACATCGATTTAGGCTATGTTTTTGACATGACTAACCTAAAAAGAAGTATTGATTTCAAAGGAAATGCAACAGGATACGTTGATGCTAAACAGGTCTTGAAACGGCCTTTATTAGATACGAATCTTCGAGTAAAAGATTTCTCATATAACGATGTTATTATGGGAAATTTGGAACTTAAAGGAGCTTGGGATTATAAAGAAAATGGAATTGCAATTGATGCTATATGTAAAGCTGATTCAGCTAGTACTTTGATTAATGGATATATCTACCCTTCTAAACCAAAGAACGGACTTGATTTACATTTCCATGCTAATCATACCAATGGCGGTTTCATGAACTTCTTTTTGAAATCGATATTAAGTAACATAAATGTTACTGCTGACGGAGATATTCGTTTATTTGGCCCTTTCGATAAATTGAATCTTGAAGGTGACGCATTAATCAATGGAGCCTGTACGGTTAATCTTCTCCAAACTAGATATTTCATAAATGATTCTATTCATATTCGCCCAGGAAAAATTAAATTTGACCAGGTAAAAATTGCGGATAGTGAAGGGCACACTGGTAGTATTAATGGTGTTTTAAATCATACCTATCTTAGAGATATGTTCTATAATTTTAGATTTGAAAGTAATAATCTGTTGGTCAATGATACAGATGCCAATACTGATTTACCTTTCTATGGACATATATATGCTAGTGGATATGCTACTTTATGGGGACAGAATGGTGTATTGCATACGAATGCATCTCTCAAAACAAACAAAAATTCCAAGTTCTTTTATGTACTAAGTGCAAAAGAAGATAGCTACAATACCAATTTCATCGCCTTTCACGATAAGACACCGAAGATTGATGATATTGATTCTACTATTGTTTTCGATCCTGTTTCTATTCTTAGAGAGAAAAAGAAATTGCAGGACAAAAAGGATACTGATGACGATATCTTTATTAATATACAGGTAGAAACAACGCCTGATATCGAAGTTAAATTAGTTATCGATCCTGTTGCAGAAGATAATATAACCGGTTATGGCCATGGAAACATAAGGTTTGACTATTACAATCATGGAGATACAAATTTGTATGGTAAATATACGATACAAAAAGGTTTGTATCAGTTTAGTCTCCAAGAAGTCATTCGCAAAGATTTTAATATTGATAGTGGGAGTTCAATCACGTTCAATGGAGACCCTTATCAGGCTACAATGAATGTCAATGCTAAATATAAGGTCAATGCTGCATCTCTTAATGATTTAGGTTCTGATGTAGCTGCCCTAGTAGAATCTCCTAATGTTCGTGTTGATTGTCTTATGAATCTTACTGGAAATCTTTTCCAACCAGATATCAAATTAGATATTGCTTTGCCTAACGAACGTGATGAAGTCGAACGCATGGTTAGAAATTATATCGGTTCCGATGAAGAGATGGATATGCAAATTCTTTATTTATTAAGTATCGGTAAATTCTATTTAGCAAATCGCCAGCAAAATGGGGATATACAAAATTCCAATATGATGACTTCTGTATTGAGTAGTACAATATCAGGTCAACTGAATAACTTACTTAAAGGCATAACAAATAATCAGTGGAACTTTGCAACCAGTTTAAATACTGGTACTAACGGTTGGACAGACATGGAAATAGAAGGAATGCTATCAGGACAGATGTTCAATAATAGATTACTTATTAATGGTAATTTTGGTTATAGAGAAAATGCTTTAACTAATGCTACTTTTGTTGGAGATTTTGACCTACAATATCTTCTGAATAAGAGTGGTAATGTCATTTTGAAAGTTTATAACAAGACTAATGACCAATATTACACACGTACATCGCTAACGACACAAGGTGTTGATATCGTCTATCGCAGAGATTTCAACTACTGGAAGGAGTTACTTCGTGGATTTCTATTTTTGAAGCAGAAAAAATAGTATATTTGTTTATAGTAAAAAAGAAAAATCAATTATATATGAAATATAAATTATTACTACTCCAAGCAGAGGAGACACTTATTCAGTCTGATGGTAGTATAGCCCCAGAAGATATAGAAGCATTGCTAGATATTCAAAAGAAAGGTATCAGACTAGCTGTCATTACTTTTTCTTCTGAGACCGTCTCTCAAAATTTGTTAGCACCATTACAACTAATTCGTAATGAAGGATTTGTACTGAGATGTTCAGAACACAAAAGTGAGATCGAAGGACTTACTAAAGATAATATTATTCGTAATGATTATTGTGCGACAAAAGATGCTATGCAAGTGGGCCAAAAGTTAGTTAAGGATATTAAACAACTTCTTTTTAGTCTAATGGTCAAACGAAGCGAGTTGGTTGCTGTTGGTTCTTCATATACTTCTATACCAATGATTGAATATGCCGGTCTAGGTGTAGCAATGGCTGATGCACCAGAACAAATTAAAGCTTGTTCAGATTATGTGACCGTAAACAAAGAAAAACACGGTGTGGCTCATCTGATTGAGAAGTTTATTCTAAGAGATGAAATCACAAAGAAAAATATTGATGATTTCAATCACGAGATGGAGAATTCTATGGTTAGTAATCTTGGTATTAAAATCATCTCAATTAATTCTAATAGAATAGAAGGTTCCATGCCTGTTGATAAACGTACTTGTCAGCCTTATGGAGTAGTTGCAGGTGGAGCTTCTTTAGCTTTTGCTGAAACGATTGCTGGTATCGGTTCCAGATATTTAATACGTGGTGGAGAGATAGCTGTCGGTATGCAAATTAGTGGGAATCATGTTTCTGCAGCTTTGGTAGGTGAAACACTTACAGGGATTGCTACAATTATTCACCAAGGGCGATCAAGCCATGTCTGGAATGTTGATGTTACAACTGCTACAGGGAAACTAGTCTCTACAGCAAGAGTTGTTAACAGTATTTTGAAGAAACGCTAGACGTAAAACGATATTTTAATGGATAAAAACGATAGAGAAAGTATCAATCGTTTGATAGCTCTCAATCGCAGTTTTGCTATTTGGCGAGAACCAAACGAATCAATCATTCATTTTATTATGCAGTCTGAAAAGACTCCTCTTCGGAGCACCCATGATTTGAGTGAATTCGACCAAATGGAAGGGTTTATCATTGTTCCTTTCGATTTAGTTAAAAATACAGCTGTTATAATACAAAGTGATTGTACCCAATCGTCAAGGAGTAAAAGTCAACTTATAACTAAAGCTATCAACACAAGTGATGATATAGGTTCAAGTCAATCTGAAACGTTATTTCAATCTAAGACAGAGGCTATTCGGAAAGATACATTGGAAGAATCCTTTTCTGATTTTACAAGTACTTTCAAATCGGTAAAGCAATCATTAAAGCAGGGAATAGATAAGATAGTACTGGCTCATCAATCTATCTATCACCGACCAACTTTGTTTTCGCCTGCTGAAGCTTTTCTGAAAGCTTGTGAGCAACATCCATCTGCTTATGTGCATCTTTCAAATACGCCAATAACTGGAGCATGGATTGGAGCTACTCCAGAACTGTTACTCGCTCGCAAAGAGGGTTCATCTGACTACCATACTATGGCTTTAGCCGGTACCCAATTAATTTCAAGTCATGATAATATCGAAGAGTGGATTAAACATCCAATTTCATTGCATTGGGATGCGAAAAATGTACGAGAACAGAAAATTGTAAGCAGATTTATAAGCGAAAAGTTATCAAATTATCGAGGAATAGAATCTTTGAATCAGATGAATCCAAGAACTATAAAGGCTGGACATTTAGCTCATTTACAAACTCGATTTAATTTTAGACTTCCAGATAATTCTAGTTTAGGAGGACTAGCTATGACATTGCACCCTACTCCAGCAGTATGTGGCATGCCACAAGAATCTGCAAATGAAGCCATCAAAAAAGCCGAAAAGATAGATAGAGGTTATTATGCTGGTTTTTTAGGATACAAAGGAGCTACTTCTTGCCGATTTATGGTTAATCTTAGGTGTATGAATATAAGAAATGAAGACATTATCTTATGGGCAGGTGCTGGTATTTTACCCTCATCGAAACTAGAAAATGAATTTAGAGAGATCGAATTAAAGAAGCAGATCATGAAACAATTATTATAGATTTTATATTATGTATTCAAACAAACCTCATATACTTCAATTACTTTCTTTATTGAAAGCACATGAAATAGTTCAATTTGTTCTTTGTCCAGGGAGTAGAAACATTCCTTTAGTTGCCAGTATAATAAATGATCCTGATTTCAAAACAATACAAGTAACTGATGAGAGAAGTGCTGGATTTCAAGCTATGGGATTGAGTTTGCAAAGCGGTAAGCCTACCGCAGTTGTTGTCACAAGCGGAACAGCTTTGCTCAATTTACATCCGGCAGTTGCCGAAGCATGTATGCAAGAAATTCCTCTTATCGTAATCTCAGCTGATAGGCCACAAGCTTGGATTGGACAACAAGATGGACAATGTTTGCCGCAACCGAATGTGTATGGTGATTTAGTAAAGTCTTCAATCCAACTTCCTGAATGGTTCGAAGTTCCTCAATTTGCAGCCGATGAGAGTCATGGCAAAGAAAGGTTCTGAGATAGGTACATTGATATGTATTGGTCCTTTTACATGATTGTTTAGTTCAAGAAGAGCCTCATTTATAATTCGGTTGCAGTACCATCGTGTTTGGTCAGCAAATTCTTTTTGTCTT
>Ga0172378_10003547_pt1 | contig 14669 bp, 10 predicted proteins | sample GrowelOW332metaG_FD_119755 | JGI IMG/M metagenome (GOLD analysis project Ga0172378, IMG submission 119755) | Groundwater microbial communities from an aquifer near a municipal landfill in Southern Ontario, Canada - Pumphouse #3_1 metaG | ecosystem: Environmental > Aquatic > Deep subsurface >... | reverse complement strand
TCTTTCTATAATGGCTTACTTGATGCTAGGCTTCATCGGCTTAGTGATGGCAAACCTTAACGCAAACCGCCCTTTCGATATGAGTATCAGATGAGTGTGCGTCTTTTGACCATTTGGTGGAGCCAACGGGGATCGAACCCGCGACCTCCTCGTTGCGAACGAGGCGCTCTCCCAGCTGAGCTATGGCCCCACGGCTTCGCTATTATAGAAAGAGACGGGAAAAGTTACAACCTTAGTTTACTAGGATTCCTCGGATTCTTTTATCTCTTCATGAAGAAGGAGATCTTCTTCTTTCCCTTTAGAAGGGGCGCCTAAACTAACCTCAGAGAAACGATTTGATATTTTCCCAACAGTTACCGACATCTGGTCTTTCTTAACCTGAAGACTCTCAATATTTTTAGCTAATTCGTTCCATCTCTTTTCATACCGTTCAAATTCAACGCCTAAGCTATTAAGAGCGTCTTTAATCTTCTCAAGGTTCTTGTTTCTTTCTTCATCAATTTGAACGGCGTGAAAAGTCACCAGAATTGGGGCCAATGTACTAGGAGATGTAAGAACTACATTACTCCTAATTGCTTCTTTAACGAGATCAGGATACTCAGAATGAATGAAGGCAAAAATACCATCATTAGGAATAAAAATTAATGCCTGATTAGTGGTTATTCCTTCTATGAGATACTTTGACCTTACTTCCTCTATTCTGGACTTAACATCCCGTTTAAAAGAAGACATTAAGACAGCCTTATCTCCATCACTCAACTCCCCTTGAACGAAAAGACGGGAGTATTCCGCAAAAGGAAATTTGCTATCAATACAAAGAAGCCTTTTCCTAGAATTAAAAAAGATAACCGCATCCGGCTTTACAGTTTCTTCGCCTTTGACTTTAATTACATACTGTTCATCGTAAAGAAGACCCTTACCGTTTTGGAAGATACTCTCTAATAGCATTGAAAGTTGCATCTCTCCATACTTACCTCGACTTTGGTTATGGGAAAGAGCCTGATTAAGGGCTACCACTTGCTTAGATAAAGCATCTAAGTTTTTTTGAGCTTCCTGCATGGTCGCTAATTGAGAACGAACAGTTCCCATGGTCTCGCTTGTTTCCTTAAAGCCGCCCTCAAGAGACTTATTTACTCTGTCATTAATGTCGGTAAACTTGTCATCAACTTTTTTATTTATGCCTTCCACATTAGTGCTTAAGGTTTCTTGCATCTTCGCAAGGGAGTTGAAAAGAGTTTGAGTAACTTCATTCTTCAATTTACTCACTTCTTCATTGCTGTCTTTGGAATAGTTAGAAAGCTGAGAAGAGACCTTAAGCATTTCGTTGCTAACGGTCTTTTCTATTAATAAAGGAAGGTTAGTCTTTAAGGAATCCAGTCCCGATTCAAGAGACCAAAGAAGTTTATCTTGGTTACTAGATAAAGGGTTTTTCCCTTTTCTTAAAAAGAAAATTAGGAAAACCACTAATCCGATTAAGCAAAGAGAAGATAGGACAATAGAAATTATTAAAAGTTTTTCAATCATGAATTGATTATAGCCTACTAAAAATAGTTTGAAGAGGGAGTTAAACCTTTTGGGATTCCCTTCTAACTCCATTACAATTAAGAGGATGGAAAAGAAGGTTGCTGTAATAGATTTAAAAAGCTTCTACGCTTCCGTAGAATGCTCGGTTCGTCACCTTGATCCTTTCACAACGCCCCTAGTTTGTTGTGACCCTAATCGCGGACCGAATTCTGTTGTTATGTCCGCAACTCCTTTCTTAAAAGCGACTTATGGTATTCCAAATGTTTGTCGGAAAAGAGACTTGCCATCATTACCTAACATGATTTTTGCCACTCCAAGGATGGAACTCTACTTAACTATTTCCTCGAAGATAGTTTCTCTTTTCTTAGATTATGTCGCCGAAGAAGATCTCCATGTCTACTCAGTTGATGAATCATTCTTAAACCTTGGACCTTACTTGTCTATGTATGGGAAGGACGCTCAAGAAATTGTCAAAGATATCCAGGCTGAAATTATGAAGAGGTTTGGCTTAACAGCAACAGCCGGTATCGGACCCAATCCTTTTTTAGCGAAAATCGCTCTCGATGTTGAAGGAAAAAAGAAACCGCCCTATATCGCGGAATGGAGCATGGATGATGTCCCAACAAAGCTATGGAATGTTGATCCAATTGATAAGATCTGGGGTATCTCAAATGGTACAAAAAGCCATCTAGCTCGGATAGGCATAAGAACTTTAAAGGAATTGGCGCATGCTGATGAATCCTTATTAGTAAAAGAGTTCGGCATAATGGGACATCAACTTCATGACTTATCGAATGGAAGAGATGAAAGCAACATTCAAGAGAAATACATCCCCAAAGAAACATCTTTCTCTTATGGTCAAACTCTCATTCATCCTTATTCTAAAAGTGAGGCCCTCATATTAATGAGAGAACATGTAGATGAACTCACATATCGTTTGAGGAGGAATGGTTGTAAAACTAAACTTATTTCCTTATTCGTGGAATATCAAGGAGGTGGAGCCTTTTCCAAACAAAGAGTCCTTCCTGTTTCTACTGATGATACCGACATACTATTTAAAGAAGTTAAGGACCTCTATATGAATGGGGTGCTCAATGTTCCTTTAGTGGGTCTATCTCTAAATTTTGGCAAACTTAATCAATCTAATGATGTTCAACTCTTTCTTTTTGAAGATAACGAAGCCCTTTTAGAGAGAAGTGATCTCTCACGTTGTATTGATGCAGTTAATGAAACCTATGGCAAAAACACTGTTTTACGAGCGACATCTTTACTTAAAGAAAGTACGGTTATCCAAAGACATATGCAAATAGGAGGCCATAAGCGATGAAGGACAGAGGAATGATGAAATGGGCCCCCTATAAATCATTAAATGAACAAGAAGACTTCTTGATACAGATGAAGAAAAAGAAAGAGAAAATTCCTAAGCCCGTTATCTCTTCTGAAGAAGCGGAAAACATCAACCAAATCCTATCTCACTATCATCAACAAGAAGTTACGTGTCTCTATTATGAAGGCGGTTCTATCGTCCAAAAGGAAGGTGTTATCGAAAAAATCGATGTTACCAACCATTACATAATTATTGATGAGATAAGAATTTCTTTCTCTTCTATTTATCGTCTTAAGGATGAAGAAAATTACGGAGACGAGTTTCCTGGATCCTAAAAATTATTTGCTAAAAGTTCCAATAAAAGGAACAAACCAAGTTTTTATATATTGAGAGCGTTATCTTAGCCCCTAAAAGAAACGCCCTCTTTTTTATTGCCTAAATGGTAATCGGAACAAAACACTGTCCACCCATTGCCTCATTAGTATCATCAATCGCCTTTTCGATGTCTTCTCTCTTAAAACCTTTATGAAGTAATAGAGAACGAATAGGCTCTTCGCTATGAATCAACCACTTGGCATCTTCTTTCGTGTCAAAACAATCAATATGTTCTTTAAGGAAGCCACTATATAAAGCGAAAGCTCCTAAAGGTGAATTCCAGTCAAAACGATATTCCGATTCGTAATGTCTTCTCTTTAACGTACTAGGAGTGTGGGCTCCTTTAAGCTTCTTTCCTTTAATTTTTGTTTTAGAAGAAATTCCATCTCTTCTACCATCAATTGAGGCAGTTAAGGTGTAGATACCATCTTCGATCTCACCGCCTAAACCCTTATGAAGATAAACTTTGAAGGCATAGGTAGGAATAGCGATTAGGACTTCCTTTTCTTCTCCTGCTTTTAGGAAAACTTTAGTAAAGGCCGCTAAAAAACGCTCTTCATGGTAGAAATCACAACCATTGGGATACTCTCCAAAAACAAGAATTGGAGTAGCGCCATCCCGACCAGAAGTATTCTTAGCCTTTAAAATAACTTGGCAGCCACCCGAAGGAAGAGAACGTGTCTTCATGTCGGAGAGTTCGAAAGAAGAATAGGATAGGCCTTCTCCAAATCGGAAGGCTAAAGCAGTTTTAGCCTTATCATAGTAACGATAACCAACATAGATATCTTCATCGTAATAAGCGTGATAAGCATCCTCATGCCATTTAGCGTAGAGAGGGTTGTCTCTTAAACTTAAAGGCCACGATTCAATGAACCGCCCAGAAGGATTGTTGTGTCCATAAACGGTCTCAAATATGGCTTCGCAAATAGCCTCGCCGCCATCGTAGGCAACTAAAATAGAAGGCACCTTCTCAACAAACGGTGAGACATCAAGAACGCCTCCAGTCATTAAGACAACACAAACATTCGGGTTAATAGAAAGAACAGTGTTAAGAGCTTCTAATTGCTCTTTCTTAATCGAGATGTTGTTACGATCCCGTCCTTCGCTTTCGTCTCCTTCATTCATACCAAGGAAGAAAAGGATCTTGTTATGTTTCTTTGCTTCAGAAGCCAGAACAACCTGATTCAATTTAGTCCCCTCTTTGTAGCCATCAATATAGCAGAAAGGCAGACCTTTGCTCTTTAATACACCAAGATAATTCACTTCTACATCAGGTAAAACCTTTGCAGAACCCCCGCCAATGATATGAGGTTCAAGAGCTAAAGAACCAACAATTAAGACATCATCCTTCTCCTCGAAAGGAAGAAAAGAAGACTCGTTTTTAGCTAAAATTATTGTGCTTCTAGCAGTCTCTAAAGCTGACAAATACCCTTTAACTGAATCACTAGAAATTTGACGGCCCTTAGCCTTTTTAGCTTTTGAAAAGAAGTTAGAAATACACTTAAGCCTCTCATTTAGATCAACTTCAGAAAAAGACTTTCCATAATTTCTTTGAAACTGTTCAACTGCTCCTGGACGATATGGCATTTCAATATCAAGGCCCGCTCTAAAGCATCCTCCATCATTGAAGGTGGCTCCACCCCAATCCGAAATAACTAAGCCATCATAGCCAAACTCGCCTCTTAATAGATCTCTTAGTAACGGTTTAGACGAGGAAACATAATTTCCATTAACACGGTTATAGGAAGTCATAATCGCAAAAGGCTTAGATTCCTCTAGAGCGATTTCAAAGCTTCTAGCATAGATACCCCGAAGAGCTCGATAAGAAACAACAGACTCAGAAATATGACGATACCATTCCTGGTTATTAGCAAGGTAATGTTTAAGACAAGCGCCTACTCCTGTAGATTGAATTCCTTGAATATAGGAAGCCGCCATAAGGCCATTAAGTAAAGGATCTTCACTAAAGTATTCAAAGTTCCTCCCACATAGAGCGCTTCGCTTAATATTAGCGCCCGGGGTTAAGGCTAAGGAGAATCCTTCATTCTTAAAGGCGTTTCCAATATTGGAACCACAAGCCTTTGCAAGTTCGACATCAAAAGAAGCGGCTACAGCAGCAGGAGAAGGAAAGACGGTGCTTCTTCTTCCATCTTCTAAACGAAGTCCGCAAGGACCATCATGACAAAGTTCTTCTTCCCCAAACGTCGAAAGAAAAGTCCACTTTCCTTTTCCGTTAAGGCATCGAATATGCGTCCGAGGGTCAATTTTATCTTTCTTTCCCATGGTTTCCTCCGCTATTTAACTAAAGTATAGCGCACAATAGCCTCATTTCTATTGAAGAAACAACGCAAAAAGCAATTCTTTACCTTTTTGTTGATGTTTTTCTTACTGAATATCAAAAAATAATTATTTAACTATTAACGAAAGTATGAGAAAACTCAATTAACCCCAATAAATATTAATTTTCAAACGTTAATAAATTGTAGTTAGGTGAAGGAGTCGCTGATCCTTAAGATTAGGGGTAAGGAATGAACATTAAGAAACTAGAAAAAGCTATGAGTCTACTTCAATCAGGTGATGGAAGTGCTTTAGCTACGATTTATGAAGAGACAAGCCGAGGCGTCTTTACTTTTGTTTTGCCTATTCTCCACGACTATCAATTAGCGGAAGATGTCACTCAAGAAACCTATGTGACTTGCTATAAAAACATTAAGTCTTATGAACTAAATACAAACGCTAGGAACTGGTTACTAACGATTGCAAAAAATACTGCCTTATCGACTTTAAGAAAAAGAAACCGCGAAATTTCAGTCGATTTCCAAAGTGATGTCCATCCTGATGGAGTCTACTTCTTAGGAGATGTTGATTCCCCTACCATTAACTTAGCCAACAAAGTCTTAAGTGAAGATGAATTTAATATCGTCATGATGTTCGCTATCGGTGAATATAAACATATTGAAATTGCTTCTTTTCTTAACTTGCCTTTAGGAACAGTGACGTGGAAATACTCCAATGCTTTAAAGAAAATAAGAAAAGCTATGGAAAGCGACCAAACAACCTACGAGAAGGAGACTAACCTTGAGAGACAACGATAAGAAAAGTATCGAAAAAGCCCTTAAGAACGAAGGGACGAAAAGGATGAAGGTTCTTTTTTCGTCTATTGAATCCCAATTAGGAATTGAAAAGATTGATAAACTAAAAGAAGAAGAGATCATTAAGAAAATATCTTTAGAAGCTCCAACTTTTATCCCAGATCAAATAGAACAAATCGGGAAAATTACAGGAGCTTATTCTTTTAGCAATACTTTAGAAGAAAAGAAAATTGAAGACCAACTATTTGCCGAAGGAAAAGTCCTTAATGAATCCTTACTAATAGATATTCAAAAAGAGACGGGAACTTATTCGCCTTCGTTAACTCAGGAAGAACAAGAAATTGTTCTCAATTTAGAAAAAGAAGGCTCCCTATCATCAGATAAGGTTTATCGTCGGGTTGCTAAGCAAACCAAAACCCCGATTCCCTTTGTTCTTTTCGCTAAAAAGCATTGGCATTCTTTATCAATAACCGGCGTTACCTTAGCTCTTATAGCCTCCGCTGGAGTGGCTTTATCTTTAGATCTGGTCAGTTTCCAGTTCCCTGTTGGAAACGAGAGTAATGAAACACCATTAACAAGCCCTATTCTAACCTTAACAATCTCTCCCGCTTCCCTATTAGCGAATGAAGATAATGCCCCAACCGCTCCAGTTTTTGCTTTGTTCCCAACAAATACTAATTATCTAGATGAATCAACCTTCATCGCTACCAATTACAGTGCCTCATTGATTAGGAATGATCTATCAATCAAGGAAAATACCCCTACTAATAAAGTTATCCAAGACCTTGTCGGCGAAAGTTACACGAAAGGTTATCTTGAAACTAAAGAAAGAGATAAGGCTAACAAAATCACTGTCTCTTTTCTTTCGGGGAGTGATGAATTCTTTACTAATTACCGCCAACCATTCGTCGATGCTGTAGCCGATTCTTTATTGGAAAAGCGGATTTATTCAGCGTTAGAATTCGTTGATAAGCGAGACGACTACAACACCGCTTTAGACGCCCTAAAGGAGGGAAGCGGAGAAAACACCCAAACAGTAATGGACATCTATACTGCCATAACAGCTTTTGGGAAAATGCGTAACCTAGAAGAAGACGAAACTCTTCTAAAATACCTAAGCAAAGAAGATGAAGTTCTCCTAACAGCATTAAAGAAGACTTTAGATTCCATTGGCGCTAGCCCAATCAGTGATAAAGCTAATGAAAATGTTAGAGGGGGAATCAGACGAGCCTACCTAACATATAAAGAAGCTTATTCCTTTAGAGGCTTAAGCCGTCAAGAAAGCGAAGAAACAAAAGGGAGATTAAAGGCTCAGTTATCTTCAGTTATAGCGCTAAACCCAAAACTTCTTCCTTTCAAAACCCCCCGCATTTCTGATTACTTATTCGAAGATCGTTTTTATGTCATTTCTAAAGGTAAAGCTGAACTTAAAGAAGCTCAATCGTTTATTGACGATGGAAAGATTTCTGATAAGAAAGAGGCTCATCAATGTTTCTTGGCAATAAGAGAACTAATTTTTTCTAATCAAAATCAAGATAGTCTAATTACCTTACTTAAAGATATTGTCGCAAAAGCACCCCAGTCCCCTTTTCCTGATGAAGGAGAAAGAGATAAAGGCCAACATGAACCAGGCATTCCTCCTAAAGATTGGGGAGAGGGCGGTATCCCCGGCCACCATTAAGGCAAAAGAAAAGCCTCTTCTAGGAATGAGCGAGTTTAGCTTATTCTAAGAAAGAGGCTTTATTTTTAGGCTAATTCGAGATAGGAGCCCATTCCGTTAGCATCAGTCAACGTAATATTAACCTGGCTGCTGGTCATCGTGAAACAAGCTTGTTTATTTGTTGTGTTGCACTCAAGTTTTAAGGTATCTCCTCCAGCATTAGAGAAGGAAACAATATAACCATAAGTAGTTTTCACAATTGTTCCAATAACATCAAACTCAATTGGGCCATAGTCATCATCGCTAAAGGTTGCACCATTACTTGTAACAACGATGGAGACATTCGAAAGATAATTGTAATCATCATCATAGATCTCGGCTGCACTCCAGTTGCCAATAACGGAAGTCGGGATGCCTTCGGCTGGTTTTGGTTCAACAACTGTTACAGTCGCAGTTGCTGCAATTCCGTCAGCGCTCTTAACTGTAATAATGGCGGTTCCGGCTGCTTTAGCAGTCACTTTGCCAGCATAATCAACAGTAGCAATATTCTTAGCGTTGCTCTCCCAAGTTAACTTCTTGCTAGAAGCATCGTTTGGAGTAACTGTAGCCTTAAGTGTTTCGCTGGCCCCCACTTCGAGTTCTAAAGTTGTCTTGTTAAGAGTGATTCCAGTAACAGGAACATAGACGAAACGGCTCAAAGTAGAAATAGCGATATAACTATCAACATCGGTACAAGCAATGTTGATTGAATCGGACGCAGGAACATATTCAACTGAGAAAGTTGCAGTTCCATCACTAGTAGCAAACTCAAAAGAATTCTTTCCAGTAACAGCCGACAAAGCGGCTTCATAAGCAGTCGAATCAATCTTTAAAGATAAGGTTGATGGAGTGGCTTTTGTAAACTTCGCTTCAAGGCTGATTAACCCAGAAGTTAAATCTTCACCGTCGCCTTTAAAGGTTCCAACCATTGCATCAGGAATGTCAGTTGGAAGAACTTGAGTGATGGTAATAACGGTTTTAGCCACAACTGAAACACCCTTTTGGGTGGCCGTTAATGTAACATTAGCCACTCCAGTTTTATAGGCAGATATAGTTCCATCAGCTGCCACAGTGAGAACGTTATTGTTATCACTGCTATAAGAAAGAACAACATCTTTGGCTCCGGTAGGATTGATAATAGGAGTAAGTTTGGCAGGAACAGTCTTTATCTCGTCAATGTCAAAAGAATAGGCCTTTTCAAGACTAACACTTTCAAGAACTTTGTAGGCTGGTGTAACCGTAAGTTTAGCCGTTGCAGTCTTAACGTAAGCACCTTGAATAGCACTAACTTCTACAGTGGTAGTTCCTTCTTTAATTGCAGTTAAGAGAGAACCAGCAACAGTAGCAATACTCTCATCAAGGACTTTGTAAGAATAAGTAACACCTGTAGCCTCAGTGGGAATCGAAGCAGCATTTAAGGTCACATTCTTTCCGGCTTCTAAAGAAATATCCGCTAAAGAAACACCCGTTAAAGCAACATCGTCATTCTTACCCGAGGCACACTCATTATTACTATAGAAACGAAGAGACTGAGTGCCGATAGCTAAAGCTTTGCCAACCATGCTGCGATCAAGCTCAATTCTAATCATGCTAGAAGGTTGGAAAGAAATTTCGAAATGTTTGAGGAAACGATTGCTGATATTATTCTTAATTTCCGAAGCGATATCCTTCACTAAAGTAAAGTCGGCATCTCCTGGATTCTTGGTTAAGATTCGGAAGGCTGAGAGAATATCCTTATTGCCGTTTTGTGAACTGTATTGAAGGGCGTAATCAAAGGCAATGCCAGAAATTTGTTGTGCCTTTAAATCGATATCCATTCCAAGTTTCTTCGAAGTATTAACTGGAAGGTTACCAACATTAAGAGAAAGAACTTTGGCTCCAGCAGCAAATGGGCCATCACCTAAAGTTGGTTCAAGCGCGGCAAGATGGTTTCCAGCCACACTTAAAGGCTTGTCATTATTTAGCGAATTAACAAAGGACACGGTTTGTTCTTCTCCTGTAGCAGGAGTCAAACTCGAAAGAGTGAGATCATAAGACTTACTGCCTTCTAATGTATCTTTAGCAAGACCCTTAACAGTAATCTCCAGAGTATTGGAAACAATGGTCTTCTTATCTTCAGGATTAGCGTAAGACATCGAGAACTTCGAAGTTCCTTCTTTAATGCCCTCGAGAACGATTAGTTTCTTATCAGCAACATCGCTGGTTCCCCAAGAAGCCGAGATGACGCTCCGATCAGAAATAACAAATTCCGAAAGGAAGGAATCAAACTGTTTCAAAGGATCAACACTTAGATAGACTTCAATTTTATCCTCAATCTCAATTGGAGCTAAAGCTTTTTTAGCTTCAAGAGTCATCGAGACAATATCTTTATGATTAATCGGGTCTTTCCCGGACCATTCTTGATACGTCTTAACATTGCTCTCATTAGGAGCTTCAGGAATTGTAATATTTGGTTTTAAAGTCTCTCCAACATCAGCAACCGCAAACTTAACATAAGAGGTAGCTTGAGTATTACAAACACCAACAATTTGAGTGATGTTTGTGGTATTGGTAACAACATAAACCTGGATAAACTCAGCTTGAGTCTGCAAGACATTTCCCTTAAAGACTGTTTGCTCTAGTTGTTCAATAACACTCTTAGTCTCAGTAGCCCAAAGACCGTCTTGAACTTTGGTAAAATCACTAGCTTTAATATTTTCAACCGCATAAGAGATTGAGAAATAGGTGTTCTCGATACCAAGAGGAACGTTGCTATAACCATTCTTAAGCCAGGCTTCTCCGTTTCCATAGTGATCACCAAAATGGAGATAATTTTCACCCTTATAGTCGTGATAGAAAAGGTACGGATCTTCTGGATTTCCATCAGAGTCTTCGACAATGTTGTATCCGTCAGCGTTATAGACTAAATATCCGGTATCTTGTTCACCCTTTTGGACAGCCCCAACCGTACAGTTGGAATAATCAACTTTTAGAGCCTCAGCTAGAGAGATAGCATTGATAGCGACTTTTACTAATCCATCGATAGCGGTTTGAAGAGCGGTTTTGGCTCCATCCACTTCCTCTTGAGTTGCATTACTTTTTGCAATGACACTTTTTGCAGCAGTTAATGCTGTCTTAAAAGCTGTAAAGGTTGCTTCTGTATAGAGGGCTTCCTTATTAGAATATTCTCCCTCGGCTGCTTGAACAAGAGCGATTAAGGCCGTCTTATTCGCTTCAACAACCTCTCCAGAAGAAGTGGTTGGAGAGGTCGTAGACGAAACTTCGGATGATGAGGATGCTTGGCCTCCGCACGCAGTAAGTGGAAGAGCGGCAAGAGCGATAAGCGCACAACTTACAAATTTCTTTTTCATGTTTATTTTCCTTTATGTATTTTTATTAATTTGATTACACCATAATGTAGGCCTCAAGGAGAGGTTGGGACTAAAAAGGTAATAGCCTGAAAAGTGGGCCCCATGGCGAGTTCAACAACATTGAACATAATAACGAGGTTATTTTCCCCTTTCTTAGCGGTGGCGTAGTACATTCCTTCACTCATTTCCGTATCAGCCTGAAAACCCAAGATTGCTAAATCGCGTCTGAAAACTTCTTCACAATCTAAAGCCACGTTATAGGCGATGAGATAAGTAGCAGGAATACTCTGATTAACCGAACCGTTGTAACACTTATACGTGTCGCTTGCGACATAAGGAATTACATTCTCGCCAATAGCTTTTTTAAACAAGTCTCTTACATTGCTAGGATAAAAAAGAAAACGTGCCTCAGTTAAGGCAACATCTCCCGCAGGAGCAATGCTGGTAGTGATATCACTAGACGAAATTAAAGAAGAAGAATCCTCTTTAGAAGAATTTGGTAATCCTCCTCCACACGAGGAGAGTAGTAAAGAACTAAGAAAAAGAAAGCCAAGACCCCTAAACATATAACAAAAGCCCCTTTCGTAGAGGACGCTTTATCGATTCACGAAGAATTCAACAACGTCCAGATTGATTATTGCAACCATCGATAAGGGGAATGGAAGCAATAATCGATAGTTATAGACTACGGGAGAGTTGTTTTATGTCAATTGTTATTTTCTTAGTTGATATTGCTTAACTATATCGCCCAAGTACCATTTTCAAAGATAATCGTCTTAACCCCGTTTCTCGAAGTCCCAACAATTTTAAGATCTTTAGACCCAATCATGAAGTCAACATGAGACACTGAATAGTTAATACCAGCTTGCCTAATTTCTTCGTTGGTCATAGTCTCATATCCAGGGTAAAGAGACTCAAATCCCGTTCCTAAGGCTAAGTGGCAGCAAGCATTCTCATCATATAGAGTCGAGAAGAAGAGAATACCCGTTTGATTAATAGGAGAATCAAAAGGCACTAGAGAAACCTCACCTAAGTAAGCCGCACCTTCATCGATAGCAATGATCCCCTTAAGAACATCCTCTCCGGTTTTTGCCTTAACTTCGATCGCCTTTCCGTCTTTAAATCTAATAGAGAAGTCTTCAATCAATTTCCCTTGATAAGATAAAGGTTTAGTCGAGTAAACAATACCTTCCGCGACCCCCTTCATTGGTGAAGTAAAACACTCTTCACTTGGAATATTAGGCTGGAACTCTTCGTGAGTTCCCATTGTTAACTCTCCTCCCGCTTGGAAAATCGCTCCAGGAATAAGTCCTACCCTAAAGTCCGTTCCATTAGAAGAATGATATTCAAGAGAAACTAGATTCATCGCATTAAGCTTAGCCGCCTGGGCCTTGATGGCCTCATCGTGTTTCTTCCAGTTCTCAATTCCCTTCCCATCAAGGGCCCGGGCGGTTGATAAAACAGCCTCCCACAGTTTTTCAACAGCCTCACTTTCAGATAACTCCGGGAATACTTTTTTTGCCCAAGCCTTAGAAGGAACTCCGGCAATACACCACTTATACTTGTTTTCTCTCTTTTGTCTAAAAGGAGCAATGTTTCTCCTTTTAGTTCCGTTAATTCTTGTAATCTTCTCGCCATCCAGACCATTAAAGCCATCCGGATCATCGTCATCTAAATAAATAAGGACCGGCAACACATCATTGAGATACTCTTGATAGCCCACACCCTCTTGATCAAGTGAAGACAAAAGGTTTTCATCAGCATATTGGTAATCAAGACGACTTAAGGTTAAGGAAACCCATTTGACTTGAACCCGTTTAGCCCCGGCAAGATAACACTCTTTAGCGACTAAAGCGGCAAACTCTTCATTCTCTAAAGAAGAAGTAATAATTACTTCATCCCCCTTTTTGATTGCCCCACCGCTGACGGCAATCAACTTGGCATATTCTTCAATTATTTTCTTATCCATATCTCTTACCTCAATTAACTTTCTATGGTAGGAAGAAAGTATACCTTGAGGGAAGAGGCCCTGCTAGTAAGACGATAAATAAGGTAAAAGAATGATTTTGAAGTTCTTAGGTAAAATAAGATATGAAAAACACCAAACAGCGTTAAATTGCTGTACCTCTATTTGTTAAATGTGTCTAAAATGAATACCGAGGTAACTTATGAAAAAAGCAAGAAACGTCGTTCTCTTAACATCCATTTGGAATTTCACTGAAGCCGCCATACTTATGGTAGCCGGTATTTGTTTTATGATCTTCTGCCAGAATGTTGAACTCCAAAAGGTCATCTTCATTATTGTTGGAGCCTTCTTAATAGCGGATGGTATTCTTCGTATCCTAACTGACTTTATCCCTCTCTTTAAGGCGAAGAAGGCAAGTGACTTAACCTACAAAATGGCGGTTCCTGGCTCCTTAGAACTCGCTTTTGGTATCACTCTTTGCTGCTCTTTTGAAAACTTAACCGCCTTTACTAGTTTTATTTCTCTTTTCATTGGTATTTGCTTAATTGTGGCTGGTGCCTTCTTACTAACATTCGCCATCGCTTTCTTAGCCCGTCGTCTCTTTAAAATCTATATGCCAGTTCTCGAAATCATCTTAGCTCTTGTTCTCTTAACACTTGGTTCCGTCATCTTAGTCTACATGAGAGACCTAACCAATTTTATGGCGGTTGTCCTCATCATCACCGGAGTTATGTGCGTAGTTGTCGGTATCTCTTTAATTGCAATTACTGTTATTAAACTTAAAGGCCTTAAGGTTGTTGATAACACCATCCAGGCCGTAAAACAAACAGTCGAAGAAGCCGTGGAAGAACCGATCGAAACCTTTGATATGACCAACAAGAAAGAAGAAGATAGTCTTAAAAAAGACGATGAAACTCCTGTAAGCAGCGACGTCGTTACAAAAGAATAAGCTTCTTTCTCCTTAACATGCCAAAGACCCCCGCATTTGCAGGCTTCATTAAAGCAGTATCCCCTGACTTTATTAGCCTCTTAGACGGGGGTTTTCTCCTACAATGAGGTAGGAGAATTAATTAGATAATCATTTTGACCTTTTTAAGTAGAAACTATTCGTAAAATCTCATAAAGAGCTATGGTCTTTAAACAATTATGGTACTGAGACCTAGAGTCTTATTAAGATAAGAAAAGCTAATCTTCTTGCCGTTTATGTTTCAAAAATTGAAGCAGCAAAAGAAGACTGCCTAGAACGACAATTGATCCACAAGAAAGACTAATTACTAGTAAGCGAGAGCTGTTAGAAAAGGTAAAGACATTTTGGTTTCCAATATCACTTGTCTTG
>Ga0172378_10003546_pt1 | contig 14673 bp, 12 predicted proteins | sample GrowelOW332metaG_FD_119755 | JGI IMG/M metagenome (GOLD analysis project Ga0172378, IMG submission 119755) | Groundwater microbial communities from an aquifer near a municipal landfill in Southern Ontario, Canada - Pumphouse #3_1 metaG | ecosystem: Environmental > Aquatic > Deep subsurface >... | reverse complement strand
TGTAAAGAACATGGTTTTCAGCAATACTGTAATTGTAGTCCAAGTGAACTAGAAGTTGTTGTCGAGGACGATTAATTTGAGTTCACAATACATCTCTTTTATTGATTAATGAACCCATAAAAAATAAAGGAGGAAACTTGGTATGCAAGTAAAAGTAAATTCTGACCAATTTTGTCCACTATGCTACGACAAAGAAAATATCATGAGAAATGTTTATTCTTCAAACTCTCAATTAATTTGTCCTGTACATGGGGCTGTTATGGTAGAAGATGGGGATTTAAAACACTATAAAGAAATGGACTATGATACATACCTTTCTAATATTGGTGTTAAAGATGAAGCTGAAGTCGTCGAAATATCTGCTGAAATTGGCAAAGCTATTGTTGGAAAAGCTACTATATAATAGTTGACATTTTACAAATAAAATGTTATAATTATTATATAAGGTAAAAGAAATAAAAAGATATTTTGATGGAGGAATATTTATGAATGAAACTGCAGATGTTCAATTGTTCAAGAGTTTTTCAAGAAACCTAAGTCGTTTTTTAAACAATGAAGGAATTTTCCCTGTTAGTAAGGGAGTTCATACCACAGGCGTTCAGATTAGCCCAGACAGTGGTAAAACATGGGACGACTTCACAAACTTTAACTTGGCACTAGAAAAATATTATCATGAATATGATAGACAGCTATTAGAGGAATTAATTGCTGAATCATTTAGATTAAGCTCTCCGGTTGCTGGCCCAGGTACTACAATGGTTAGAAAGCGAGTACGATATTTTGAAGAATATGAAGTGAACGACAGATTGCAAGTAGCTTTAAAAAGATGGAAAGAATCTGGGCCAAATAAAAAATAATTTGACTTTCTAATCTTTTCGTGTTATACTTATTAAGTAATAAAAAATAATATAAATTTTAAATGGAGGTTTTTATTTATGGCATCAACTTTTAAAAACACAGTAACTATTGTAGGAACATTGGAAGATATTGATTTAGAAATTCGGCAATACAATGACAAGGTTAGTGGCGAACCCTATAACGCTATTGTTGGTAATTATACTCTTAAGGCTGGCGACCAAAATGTTTCGTTAAGAGCTTTTTACCGAGATAAAACAGCTAAAGGGCCTAACCGAAACTACGATACTGCCTTGCGATGGATGGAAGATTTCGACAATGCAAAAGGTACTACGTATCGAATGACATCTAATATTAGTTCAAATCCTTTTGTTGGAAGAGATGGACAGGTTGTAGATGCAACTCAAATTCAAGGTAACTTCTTAAATGATGGAGCTATGGCAACTCAAAAAGCTGAATTTATCGTTGATTTATTTATTACCGCTAGTCCAATCCCTGAATTAGACCAAGAGGGAGAAACGACAGGACGGTATATCTTAAATGGCGAAATCTTTGATTTCCGTGACACTTGCTTCCCTGCTAAATTTATCATTGATTCTGAACAAGCATATAATTACTTTGAAAGCTTAGATGCTAGTGGCTCAAATCCTATTCTATTAGAAGTTTGGGGCAAAGTAATTAACAACTTTATTCGTAGAGAAGTAACTACTGAATCTGCTTTTGGTGAAGCCCATGTAGATATTCAACAAACTTCTCGTCGTGAAAATATTATCACTGGTGCAGCTGTTGAACCTAAAGAAATCACAGATGAGCTAGTTAATTTAATTAAGTCTGGTCGTGAAGCTTATCAAGTACAACGGGCAGCAGTAGAAGCTCGTAATTCTAACGCTGCAAAACCTAGTGGATTTGGAACAGTAGATACTAAAACAGCAACAGGTGCTGCTTCAAAGAACATTTCTGCCGGAGCAAAATTTGACTTTTAGGACTGCTTAAGGGGTCGAAAAATTTCGACCCTTTAGTCGGAATAAAAATATTCCTAAAAAGAAAAAAGGAGATTGATAAAATGGCAAACGATATTGATATTTTTTCATTAGAACCGCACAAAGTTTCAAGAGATTTAAGAGGTTATTCAATCATGTTTTTTGGTGCTCCAAAGAGTGGAAAAACTACAATGGCAAGTAAGTTTGAAAAATCTTTATTAATCGCAACAGAAAAAGGATATTCTGCAATTCCTGGCATTATTGCACAACCAGTTAATACTTGGGCTGAAATTAAAAAAGTATTGCGTCAGCTAAAAACTGAAAAAGCTAAAGAGCAGTTTTATAATATTATTATTGATACTGTAGATTTAGCATATAATTTTTGCGAGCAATATATTGCTAACCAAAATGGGGTACAAACAATCGCAGATATCCCTTATGGACGTGGTTATCAACTAGTAGAAAAAGAATTCGACTCAATTTTACGCTCTATTGTTGTTGAAAATTATGGATTAATTTTAATCTCTCACTCAGAAGATAAAACGTTTAAAGATGAGTCAGGTTCTGAGTATAACCAAATTGTCCCAACATTGGACAAACGTGGTAATAAAGTTGTTACTCGTATGGCTGATATTATCGGCTATGCAAGACCAATTGTAGATGAAAATGGAAACAGTCACACAAGATTATTTATGAGAGGAACGCCTCGTTTTGTTGCAGGTTCTAGATTCCCTGATACCCCAGATTCTATTGAGTTTACTTATGAAAACTTAGTTGGGGCCATTAGTGAAGCTGTAGATGCTTTAGAAAAACGTTTTGGCTCCGAAGCTGTAACAGATAAAAAAGCAGAACTATATGCAGAGCGAGAAATCGATAAACCGATTGAAGAATTAATTAGCGGCTTTAATATTATCGCTGGTGAATATATGGAAGAAAATCCAACATACTACGGACCACGAATTAAGAGCATTATTGATAATATTTTAGGTTTTGGTAATAAGATTGCTGATGCTACTCCAGACCAAGCAGAGTTAGTAGATTTAGCTATTAGTGAGTTGAAAGATTTAAAAAAATAAGTTATAATAAAGTATAAAGAGAATTAGCGGGAAGGTTTATACTTTCTCGCTAATTTTATTAGAGAGGAGTTATCATATTGGCCACAGTTATTTGTCAATATTGTAGAGAAAGGTTTGATAGAACTAAGGTAGAGTTTGTTAAAAAGAACAGTGGATATTTTCATAAAACCTGTTTTGATAAAAAGCAACTTGAAAAATCTAATGACCCAAGAAAAGGAATGTTAGATTTTTTGAATGAAGTATCTGGTGGAAAGGTAAATTTTGCCCTGGTTCAAAAACAGATTACTGAGTATGTAGAAAGCGGCAGATATACTATTTCAGGCCTTTATGGAACTCTTATCTATATGGTAAGAATTAAAAAGCTAAAGGTTGATAGTAAATCTGGTATAGCTTTATTGCCATTTTTATATAACGAAGCAAAAGATTTCTGGGCATTGCAAAGGGCTTTATCAGAAAGCTTAAAAGAGATTCCAGAAGATGAAAAAATAGTAAAGGAAGTTGAAGTAGTCGTGAAACCCCAAGAGACAAGAAAGAAAGAAAACTTAATAGATATTGAGTCAATGCTTGAGGGGGTAGAAGATGGCCGAGAATAACAGATATTATCGAAGAGATATGGTTAATATGTTATTGGGGGCCCTTTACGACCGACCCACTTTATTTGACCGACCCGATACCCAGGCATTAACAGAAAATGATTTTTCCGACACCATGCAAAAAATAGCTTACTCAATTATGTATAATCTCTACTCTATTGGGCACTCTACTTTTTCTGATGGTGCTATCAAAGCGTATATCCAGGGACGGCCTCAACTAAGTAATTTCTTTAATTCAGAAATAAAAATTGAGGACCATACAGTAAAACAAGGGGAATTTTTCTTTGGTAGACTAGCAGAGACTGGCGACGCTGAAGCTTTTGAGCCAGCTTTTAATATGACTAAGAAAATGACTCTATTAAGAACGCTAGAGCAACATGGAGTTAATGTAAAGCAGTTTTATGATTGGGACACCCCCAACAGAGACCTATTACAATCACAACAAGAATGGTTAGATAATACAAGCTTATCTGATATAGCTAGTGAGATTTCAGACTCTATTCAAGTTTTAATTGATGGTGCTACAAGTAATGCTAGAACAAAAAGTATTCAAGTGGCCGAAGGACTAGAAGATTTACTTTCTTCTTTTAAGGAAGCTCCAGATTATGGTAGTCCTAGTCCTATTCAATTAATGGATACCATTACAAGAGGAAATAGATTAGGTAAATTTTATTTATTTAGCGCCCCAACGGGGGCGGGTAAAACGAGAATAATGATGTCAATGGCCGTTAATAGTGCCATTGATAAAAGGTATAACCAGAAAAAACAACAATGGGAAGATAATGGGAATAAAATTCCTACTTTGTTAATATCTACTGAATTAGACGAAACAGAGTGTCAAACTATGGTGCTGGCCTTCATGACTGGCATTCAAGAAGAAAAAATTCTTGATGGCCGATTTGACGCTGATGAAGAAAGAATTTTAAAAGAAGCGATTAAAATCCTTGAGGGTACTCCACTGTATTTTGAAATTATTACCGATTTTGGGATAACTGAAATTGAAGCAACTATGAGAAAATATTATAGAGAAAATGATGTAGAACAATTCTACTTTGATTATATTCATGTATCAATGAAATTGTTGCAAGAAATTTCTTCTATATCAAACGGAACAAAACTTAGAGAAGACCAAATACTATTCATGTTGGCCACCAAATTAAAAGACATTGCTAACACTCTTGGGGTTTTTATAATGAGTGGAACGCAGCTTAATGGAGATTGGCAAGAGGGAGAGCTAAATCAAAACTTGTTAAGAGGTTCAAAAGCTATTTCAGATAGATTAGATATTGGAATAGTGGCCACTCGTGTGCGCCCAATAGACGAACCTTTTGTTGACCAATTTGTTAGTGCTGGCTATATGAAGCCAAACTATATTATGAGCTTTTATAAAGTACGTCGAGGCAAATACGCCGGAACTAAACTATGGTGTCATGTCGACTTAGGTACCTGTACGTGTCAAGGATTGTTCTTAACGGACTCTAATAATATTCCAATTGGCGTCGATGCAAAAACAATTAAGGTTAAAAAGAAAGCCGAAAAAGTTGCCGAACGTCGCAACAATTTTACTGTCGATAGCCTAAAAAGTGGTTTTTAAGACTGAAGTCAAGATGATATTATCTTGACTTCTTTTTTATTATATGATATAATTAAGTGTATAATAAAAATAAGAAGTAAAGTAGGAAGAAACTATGGCAGATAATTTCGCAAGAGACAAAAATGCTATTAAAGATGGTATGAGTCCAGAAGATGTTTTAAATTTTTTGTCCAGTCTAGGTGTACAAGGAAATTGGTTAGATGAAGGAAAACTTGTTTTCGAGACAGCTTGTCACAATCACATAGGAGAGGGCAGTCACAAACTATATTACTACGATAACACAAAGCTGTTTTATTGTTATACAGGGTGTGGCCGGTTTGATATTTTTCAGCTGCTCAGTAAAATGAATGTAATAGAAAATAATGAAGAGTTATCTATTGAAGAAGCCATAGATAAGTATGTAAATTCTCAATCATTCATCACTCTTGGTAGCAGTGAAACTTCTACAAGAATAGACTTAAACGATTTAAATGAGAAATATGTAAAACCAGAATTATTCCACTATGATAAAAAGGAGTATTTGTCGCTCCCAAGAGTGGTCGTAGATGATTGGGTGGCCGAGGGGATTTCGGCCCAAACTCAATATAGATATAATGTTCGATATAATTATTCTATGAGTGGAATAACATTTCCCCACCTAGATATGGACTATAACTTTGTCGGAATCAGACAAAGACTTATTAACAAAGAGATGGCCGAGCAAAGAGGAAAGTATAGGCCACTAGAAAGAAATGGAATTATTTATAGCTCTCCACTATCTTTCTATCTCTTTGGCTTAGCATTTAATAAAAATGCAATAAAAAAGAAAAAGAAAGCAATTGTACTAGAGGGAGAAAAGTCAGTTATGCTTATGGATGACATTTTTTCTCCTTATAATAATATAGGCGTGTCAACTTCTGGAATGCACTTTTCTAGGCATCAGTATGAATTATTGAAATCATTAGGAGTTAAAGAAATAGTATTTGCTTTTGACAGACAGTTTAAGAAAGTTGGTTCACAGGAGTTTATTGAACTTTTAGAAATATACAGAAGTATTAATGATAGATTTGGAGACAATCCAGATAATATTAAAATAACCTTTATCTTTGATGAGAGGTTATTAACTGATTACAGAGACGCCCCAGTAGATAAAGGTTTTGAGACGTTTGTAGAACTTTACAACAATAGAAGAGAATATGAAGTATTAAAAGCAGAGGTTAGGCCAGAAACAATCTGGGATAATATCTCTAATATAATTGAGGATGAGGAGTATGATGTTTTTTGAAAACAGAACTTATTGGAGCAAATAATGATAGCATAGAAAATATTTTTATAAATAGAGGTATTAACCCAAATAGTATTTTAAAATTGAATAGTGGTGCCCTTATGGACCCCCTAGGGATAAAAAACTTAAAAGATGTTTGTGAAATTGTAAATGATATTATTCTCAACAAAAAAGGTAAGATTGGAATTGTACAAGACCCAGATGCTGATGGATATATGAGCTCAGCCATTATGCACAACTATTTAGCAGAGTGTTACCCCGACCAAGCTTCCAGATTAGAGTTATTTATTCATGAGGATAAAAGTCACGGAATTATCCCAGAACTTATTGATGATACATTCGATTTAATTATTGCTCCAGACTGCTCTTCTAACGAACAGGACGTACACAAAAAGATTGTAGATACATGGAATATCCCTATTGTTATTTTAGACCACCATGATGCAAAAGAATATTCTCCATATGCAACTATGGTCAATATATCCTTAGACGATTATCCAAATAAAAAACTAGCCGGTGGAGGAGTTTGTTTAAAATTCGCCCAGTTGTATGATAGTTTATATGGGTTTGAAAACTTTACTCACTTTTTTGATATGGCAGCAATTGCTAATTTGGCCGATATGATTGAGATTAATACAGAAGAAACTATTTACATTTCTCAAATGGGAATGAAAAATATTTATAATACATTTCTTAAAACATTATATGAGGCTAAGAGTTTTAACCTTGGAGACCAAGTTACTCCAACTGGAATATCTTTCTATATAGCTCCATTAATTAATGCAATGACAAGGGTTGGTACACTAGAAGAGAAACAAGAATTTGTGAGTGCTATTACGACCCAAGAGCCACAGAAAATACAAAGCACTAAACGTGGCGCCAAAAATGGAGATACTGAAACTATCCAAGGCTGTATCGTTCGAAAAATGAACAATATAAAATCAAGACAAGATAGAATTAGAAATAGAGCTTTTGAAGAACTAGAGTCTAAAGTAGTGGACGAGAAATTAATTGACAATCAGATATTGATTCTAGACACCGAGAATAAATATCCAAGAACATTTACTGGACTTATTGCAAATCAGTTCGTTGGTAAATACAAAAAACCTACACTAGTAGGAACCTACTTCGATAAAGACGGTTGTTCAATGTTTGGTGGCTCGGCTCGAGGGGACGACAAATCGGACCTAAGTGAAATGAAACAGTTTGAACAAGACAGCGGACTATTTGATTTTGCAGAAGGACATGAAGCAGCCCACGGTTTTGCTTTTGAAGCCGATAAAAAAGAAGAGATTATTAGTTATTTTAATTCTAAACTAAAAGGTATAGTTTTTGAGCCAGTGTTTAAACTAGATTTTGATATTGATTGGGCCAATCTAAGTATGACCAACCTAAAAGAAATCATTAGATACTCTACCTATTGGGCACGAGGACTAGAAGAACCAATATTCGCCATTAGAAATATTCCAATACAAAAAGAAACCGTTGAGGTTGGTGGCTCTTTTGGGGACCATAAGATAACATTCTCGGCAGGACAGTTACGCTTTATTAAGTTTAAAGGGGTGCCTACTGAGGTGGCCCAAAAACTTAGCGGCAATGGTCAATCTAAAATTGATGTAGTGGGCACAATTAAAAAAACAACCTACAAAGGAGAAACCTACTATCAAGTATATGTATCAGAACTAGAGGTTAAGAACTCTGTTAAGTATATTTTTTAGCCGCTTGCGGAGCCCTGTTAGTTTAAAAAATATAGCTCCAGTAAAATTTTTGTAAAAAAGTAGAAATAAAATATCTTGTCTTTTACTTTCCCAAAACATACCCCCGGTCAAGGAAAATCTTCTTGACCTTTTTTCTTATTTATGATATAATAAATATAAAGAGTTATATAAGGAGTGAAAAATATGCTATTATTAGGTAAGCCAGTAGCAGATAAAATTTATAAAAAAGTAAGAAAAAGATTAGAAACTAATAACGATAATAAGATTATGATTATACAAGTTGGTGATAACCCTGCCAGCAATACCTATATCAGAAACAAAATGAAAAAAATGAACGAACTAGGAATTGAAGCGGTGTTAAAAAAATATGGCCCAAAAGAAACTCATGCGGCTATATTGTTAGACTTAGTTGAAACCTTAGAAGATAATACTTTTACGGGAGTGTTTTTACAACTTCCAGCTGGTTCTCCTAGTCTAGAAGAGGCCATCGAAAAAGTAATTATTTTTGAGGGAGCAGATATCGACGGACTAAAAGAAGAAAACGCTGGTATACTTTATAACATGACCTCTTCTCAAGACTTAGACTATATGTTAGTACCTTGTACCGCTAGAGGTATTATTCAAATGCTTGAATTTTATAATATCCCGATAGAAGGCAAAACAGTAGGTATTATTGGCCGTAGTAATTTAGTGGGCAAACCATTGATTCATATGTTGTTAAGTAAAAACGCAACGGTTGTTTCCATGAATTCAAAAACCGAAAACATAAAATCACTTTCTAGAAATTGTGATATACTAATTTCTGCAGTGGGCAAGCCCGGCTTTATTACAAAAGAATTTGTTAACAAAAATATGACTGTAATTGATGTGGGAATAAACTTTGTCGATGGTCATATGTGTGGCGATGTTGATTTCGATGAAGTAGAGCCATTAGTCAAAAACATCTCCCCTGTCCCAAGAGGAGTGGGCCCCTTGACTGTAGCCAATTTAATGTTAAACATTACTAACACATGGAAGGGAGAAGATTAGGCTTGGATATTACACTAACAAAAAAGCAACAAGAGGGATTAGACTTAGCCATAAAAAAATATAAGCGAAATGATACTCATACAGTTATTGGTGGTTTGGCCGGAACTGGTAAAAGTGTTTTAGTTCAATATATTATTAAAGCCCTAAACTTAACCCCGGAACAATACTTAGTAGGGTCTTTCACAGGAAAAGCTGCACAAAGGTTATCTCAAGTAGGGTTCCCACAAGCTCGGACACTTCACAAAATGATTTATAATACTACTAAAATAGGAAATAATTTTATCCATAAAAGAAAACCCGTAGAAGAGTTTACTAGCATAAAACTTATTCTTATTGATGAAATTTCAATGGTTCCAAACAAAATCCTGAAAGATGTTGCCTCTCTTGGTATTCATACAATAGTAATGGGCGACCCCGGCCAGCTTCCTCCAGTAGGAGAAGATAACCATATGTTAGATAATCCAGATATATTTTTAGATGAGGTTATGCGCCAAGCAGAGGGGAATAGCATTATTCGTTTGGCCCATATGATTAGAAGAGGAGAAAAAATTAAACCATTTTCTGATGATAATGTTATTATGGTTCCAAAAGAAGAGATAACTCTTAGTATGCTGAATTGGGCCGACCAGGTCATCTGCGGAAGTAATCAAACAAGAAACATTTATAATCATGTAATTAGAGAATCAAAGGGTCGCTTTGACCCAAAACCCCAAGAGGGAGATAAAATTATTATTACTAGAAACAACTGGAGTTTTTTAGATTCCGACAATACTTTTCCTTTAGTTAATGGTTTAATTGGTTTTGTTACTAAGTCGGGCGAAGTTCTTCAGACAGAAGAGAGAATGGGTCGCTCAATTGGTAAAGATATTAAGTTGGCCCGATTAAACTTTATTGCCGATTTTGCCCCTGTCTCTTTTACTGGAGTTAAATACGATGTGCTTCCTTTTGTCAATGGGCAAGCTTCATATATAGTTGACCAATTCGCCAAAGGGTATAGAGCAATAAACTATTTAGACTATGGTTATGCAGTAACTACTCATAAATTTCAAGGTTCTGAACAACCCAAAATTCTTGGGGTTGAAGAAAGACTTCGTGGAATCAACCACCAAAAATGGTTATATACTATGGTGACACGCTCGTCCGATAAACTGGTACTAGGATATGATAAACTCAGCCCTATTTGGGACTTATCTAAATAAATAATTAAGGTTGGTTCGACTAGCACAAAATCGGATTGACCTTTTTTGCGATATATGTTATAATTATTATATAAGATAAAAAGGAGGAATGTTTATATATGTGTTATTTTAGTGGCCATAACCACACATCATATAGTAACGCAAGCAGAGGATTTCCAGATTCTATTAATAGAATAGAAGATTTAGTCGACCGAGCCATGGAGATAGGCCTAACAGGGATGTCCATAACTGAACATGAATGTTTAAGTTCTCACTATAAATTACTGTCTTACAGAGATAAACTTCAAAACGAAGATAAACTTGGTGACTTTACTATCGCTCTTGGTGATGAGATTTACCTAACAGAAGATTTAGAGCCTGGACAAAAATATTATCATCATTTGTTAACAGCAAAAACAGCTTTAGGTCATAAGATACTAAGAATGATTTCTTCACAAGCTTGGGAGAATAGTTTTACGGATAGAGGTTTAGTTAGAACTCCTATCACAAGAGAACAATTAAAAGATATTATGGTTAGAATGAATGGGAGGGGCCATATTGTCTCTTCTACGGCTTGTATTGGTAGCTATGAAGCACAGGCCTTTCTAAGAATTAAAGCCATTGAGGAGGCTCCTGGGGCTATTCCTGACGCCCAAAAGCAGATAAGTGAGCAGAAACAAAATGTCGTTGACTTTGTTAATTGGAATCTAGATGTTTTTGGCGCCGATGACTTTTATCTTGAGATTGCCCCCAATAGTTCAGAAGAACAAAGATATGTGAATAAAAGAACTTGGGTCTTGGGCCAATCGATGAACGTGCCTGTAATCTTTACAACAGATAGCCATTATCTATCAGAAGAAGATAGAGAAATTCATAAAGCTTATTTAAATAGTAAACAAGCAGAAAGAGAAGTTGATGATTTCTATTGGACTGCCTATATGATGCAAACAGAACAGGTTAAAAAATATTTGCTGTTAGACTTCTCAGAAGATGAGTTTGGGCAAATGGTGGATAACCTAGAAAAAATTCGTTCTGGTATAGAATCTTATAGCTTAAGCCACGAGCAAGAAATCCCAAGAGTACCGGTAAATCCTCCAGCTCTCTCCTCTGAATATACAAAAGAGGATTTGGCCCCGTATAAGTATCTTACCTCTCTATTGGAGAGTAGTGAAGAACAAGATAGATATTGGTCTACTACTTGTTTGAACGAGCTTGTTAAACGAGGAAAGAATAATGCTCGCTATCTAAACCAATTGGATATTGAATCTAATACATTAGTTAAGGTTTCTGAAAGACTAAAACAACCAATGACTTCTTATTATAATACTGCACAAAAAATTATAGATATTATATGGAATGAAGGTAATTCTTTGGTTGGTATTAGTCGTGGTTCTGCATTAGGTTTTTTATCAAATTGGTTATTAGATATTACTCAAATTGACCCACTAGAATATTTTGGTGATTTAAGTTGGCGTCATTTAAGTGAACACAGAGCAGAGCTGCCTAAACGATATTGGGCATCAAATGTGAACCCTGCTCAGGGGTGTCTATTGTAATAATAGGCTAACGGTAAAAGTTGAATAAGACTACTATCCAAGTGTTACAACAAGATGATAGGTTATACAAAAAGACGAAGCCACTTTCTAAGAGAGCCTACGGTCTAGAAATAGATAGCAGGTAATACCGTGCGAAGTTTAATTCAAAAACTCCTTTTTATAAAAAAAGGAGGAAATCAAAATACAAACCCTTAAAGATATACCTGGATATAACGGAGACTATAAAGCAGATATTTTAGGCAATATATGGAGTTTTAAAATGAAAAAACCAAGAATACTAAAAACTTGGTCTGGAACTACAAGTCCATATCAGCAAGTTCAACTATCTATGAATAATAAAGCTCAAAAATTTTTAGTTCATAGATTAATTGCGATTACTTTTTTAGATAATCCTAATAACTATCCTGTAGTTCATCACAAAGATGATAATCCGTTAAACAATAAATTAATAAATTTAGAGTGGACAACAATTCAGAACAATGTTCATCAAACCTATAAAAGATTAGGAGCTACAAGAAATTTTAAGAAAGTAGAACTATATCAGAATAATCAAAAGATAGGTAAATTTAACTCTAAGATTGAAGCTTGCGTTTACGCATCAAAATTAGGGGCTAGTAAAACTAGCTTAATGAAATATTGCAAAACAGGGGTTTTTGAATTAAAAACGTGTAACGACTAGAGTTTTAACTCGTAGGAATAGAGATAAGCACTATTCCGAAGCGCATTTGCTTATTTTAGATTTTAAAATAAGAAGATATAGTCTATGCCTTAATGAAAATTAGGGGTGACATGGACGTCGACATAGACTCGCAAGGTTCTAAGAGGAATGAGATTCTAGAGGCTATGAAAGCATTCTTTGGCAAAGATATGGTTTTAAATATTGCAACTTTTGGAACAGAAAAAGCCAAGTCGGCTATTGCAACAGCAGCACGAGGATTGGGAATACCAGATGATGTTTCAAGCTATCTTAGTGGTTTAATAGTTAATGAACGTGGTTTTGATAAATCCTTGTATGAAACTGTTTATGGAGATATAGATAAAGGCGTAGCACCAAATAAACCATTTGTAGAAGAGATTCAAAAATATCCTAAATATCTAGAAACAGCTTTAGCTATTGAAGGCTTAATTAAAAGTAGAGGTTCTCATGCTTCTGGTCAGTATTACTATACACACGATTATACTGATATTAATGCAATGATGAAAACGCCTAGTGGAACTAGAATTACGCAATGGGAATATCATGATAGTGATGCAATGGGAAGTCTTAAGATGGATATGTTAAGTGTGGAGTCCTTAGATAAGCTACGTGCCACAATGGACTTGTTAATTGAAGATAAGAAGATGGAGTGGCAAGGAAGCTTAAAAGCCACTTACGATAAGTATTTGCACCCAAGTGTGCTTAACTATGATGAAGAGGTTTGGAAACCATCTTGGGACAATAAAGTGATAGACCTTTTTCAATTAGACACCGCCGTAGGTAAACAGGCCATGAGAAATGCAAAACCAAAAGATTTAAAAGAAGTAGCCGATTTAAACTCTTTGATGAGACTTATGGCCCAACCTGGCCAAGAATTACCACTAGATAAATATATCCGATTTAAACATAATATTAAACTTTGGTATAATGAAATGAATGAAGCTGGATTAACAGAAGAAGAGGTTAAAATAATCGAACCTCACTACCTCCCATCTTATGGAGTTTTAAATGCCCAAGAGCAACTTATGCTTTTGGTGATGGACGAAAATATTTGTGGTTTTACAGAATCTGAAGCCAACGCTCTGCGGAAAGTAATTGGTAAGAAACAAATGTCTAAAATTCCAGAAGTTAAAAATCAAGTTTATACAAGCTCAAAGCTATCTTTAAATGCAACCAATTATATCTGGAAAACAGCAGTAGAAACTCAATTAGGGTATTCATTCTCCCTTTTACATACCCTCGCTTATTCGGGTATTGCATTGCAAGAATTAAATTTGTATACTAGATTTGAACCAATTTATTGGAATACAGGATGTTTAATTGTAAACTCTGGCGACGAAACAGGTTCCTCTACTGATTATTCTAAGATGGCCGTTGCCCTTGGAGCCACAATTAACCATGGCATTAAAGTAGAGTTAACTGATATTAACGAATCTGTAGCCAACTTTCATCCAAACCCAGAAAAAGATTATATTTCATATGGTTTACGTTCATTAAGTGGAGTTGGATATGATTTTATTCAAACAATTATCAATGGACGACCTTATGTCTCTCTGGAAGATTTCTATACTAGGGCCAAACCAAATAAAACCCAAATGCTAACATTAATTAAATCTGGAGCATTTAGAAAAATTGATAACGAAAACAGAAAAGTTTCTTTATTAAAATATGCAAAACTAGCAACACCAAAACGTAAAAACTTAACCATTGCCCAAACGGGACTTTTAGTGGCACAAGGCTTAATTCCAGATTCGCTGAACCAAGAGAAGAGTATTTATGAGTTTAATCGTTACGTGAAAGAAGTGTTGACAGTTAGTGGCGAAATGACAATCTTGGACGAACGGGCCCAAAACTTTTTAACTAAAATTGGACAGGAAGAACTAACTCAATTATTTGGCTCTTGGGTAGTAATGTCAACAGATAAGTGGAAAGCCTTTTACGATAATTCTATGAATAGTATTAGAGCGTTCTTAAAAGAAAATAAACAAGAACTTTTGGCTAAAATCTTTGACGCCGAAACAATTATGTTGTTCAATGAATATGGTGGCCAAGAGACATTTGCTAAATGGGAAATGGACTCAATGAATTTCTACTACACCGAACATGAGTTGGCCCATATGGACTTTAGTAAAT
>Ga0172378_10003545_pt1 | contig 14673 bp, 13 predicted proteins | sample GrowelOW332metaG_FD_119755 | JGI IMG/M metagenome (GOLD analysis project Ga0172378, IMG submission 119755) | Groundwater microbial communities from an aquifer near a municipal landfill in Southern Ontario, Canada - Pumphouse #3_1 metaG | ecosystem: Environmental > Aquatic > Deep subsurface >... | reverse complement strand
TCACGGATTTTCTTCCACTGTTTAATGCACTATGAAGGTGATTATCGCACCGAGCCTTTATATACCACCATCTCCATGGATATTACGGCCGACAAAGATTTTAAATCAACCGCCGTTAGTTTGTATAAACAACAGCGACGTTGGGCTTGGGGCGCCGAAAATGTTGCCTATCTGGTATTTAATTATTCTAAATTACCAAAAAAGACACCGCAACGTAAAAAAGTTTTTAAACAAATTTGGGTTCAATTATACGGTTTTCATTCTTGGGGCACCAGCGCTTTAATCATCGGTGTTATTGGCTGGCTGCCAGTGTTTTTAGGCGGGGCCAGATTTGATGGCACAGTTTTGTCTGGTAATTTGCCGGCGGTGACCTCATTTTTAATGAACTTGGCAATGGTCGGAATGATTCTCTCCGCGCTTGTCTCTAGTTTGCTCCTACCCCCAAGACCAAAAGGTTATTCTCGCTTAAAGAAAGTCGGCTTAGTCTTGGAATGGGTTTTTGTGCCGGTTAATATCGTTATTTTCGGAGCTGTTCCTTGTCTTGATGCGCAAATTCGCTTAATGCTCGGTAAATACATGGGTTTTTGGGTGACTCCTAAAACTAGGCTTAACGAAGAAAATGGTTAGATTTTTAAAAATTTGCTATCATAAAAATACTTTTTACAGTCATGGGTAAGTTAAATAAATATACATCTTCTCGCTTGTCCAGGCGACCCAAAAAACAGTCTATCTGGCAGCAATTTTTCAGCAGCCAGCGTCTTCTCGCGTTAGTTTTTTTGCTTGTTTTAATCGCTGTTTCCATACCGCTTTTAAAAACCGTCACCCAAAATCAGGCGATTGATAAAGAGATTGCAGCCTTAAAAGAGCAGAATGAAGCTTATCTTTCTAAAAGCGAGGAGCTAAAAGAATTGGTTGATTATTTGCAGTCCAGTGATAGTTTGGAGGAGCGCGCGCGCTTAAACCAGGGCTTAAAAAAGCCGAATGAAACTGTCGTGGTCGTAAATATCCCTGAAGCCCCCCTAAAAAATACCGAAGTGGCCGTTGCTGATACCCGAACCGCTAATTGGAATCGTTGGTTGGCCTATTTCTTCCATTAAAAAAACCGGGCTTACCGGTTTTAAAAATGAGCCGAGGATGGGGATCGAACCCACGACCTGCGCGTTACGAGTGCGCTGCTCTACCAACTGAGCCACCTCGGCACTGCCTTGATTATAAAAGGAAGGCCTCCCTTAGTCAACTAAAAATATATATGATGAAAAATAAATCAGCCTTAAAAAAATCTACTTTATTAATAATATTGGTTTCGCTCTTTGGTATTTATATTTTATCACCACTACCGGTCGCCGCTAACCCTCAAATCAGCGCGGCGCTTACCGTCGCTGGCCCGGACGATTCTTTCATTGCTGCCGATTTTGTTCGCTCTGATGAAAAACCAATTTCTGTTCTCGCTCAAATTGGTCCTTTAACTCCTCCTTGGGATTTTGTCCCTCTCACGCCAATTTATCAAGTCAGTTTGCCGGAGGGAAAATTAAAACCGGGCGAAACCTATGGCGTGGAATTAGATTATCCGGCTAACCCGGAAACCGACAACCTCTATAAGCAAGTTTTTTTCTTTGATCGTTTTACTAATAATTGGCACCCGTTGCCGACCATTGAAAATCCGCAGAGGCGAGTGGTGCGCGCTCAAGTTCCTTTTACTTTTGTGCGCTTGGCAGTTTTAGCTAATGAAAAAGTTTTAGCTACGGGTCAGGCTAGTTGGTACGCCTATAAAGGCGGGATGTTTGCGGCTTCACCAGATTATGCCAAAGGCAGTGTTTTGCGGGTTCACAATTTAGATAATGGCAAGTTTGTTGACGTGACTGTTAATGACTATGGCCCTAATCGTGCCTTGCACCCCAATCGGGTAATTGATTTAGATAAACAAGCTTTCCAAAAAATTGCTTTTTTAAGTGAGGGCTTAACTAACGTTAAAGTTGAGCCGCTAAAATCTCTAGACCCAGTAATTAGTCTTGTCCGGCCGGCTGGTGGTGAACCGCTTCTAGCGGGCTGGTCAGGGATTGTGATGGATGCCAAAACCGGAGAAGTCTTGTGGGAGAAAGATAGTCAGACGGTAAAACCGCTAGCCTCTTTATCCAAATTGGTCGCGGCGCAAGTTTTTTTAGATACCAATCCTGATTTAGAAGCAGTGGCCACTTATAAACTCCAAGACGAAGAATATAACTATGAGCATTGCGAGCCTTGGGAGTCCGCGCGTCTGCGCCTTAAAGAAGGGGATACTTTGACATTAAAAGATTTACTTTATTCGGCATTAGTTGGATCAGCGAACAATGCGGTTGAAACTTTAGTTCGCTATAGTGGCGTAAGTCGGTTGGAGTTTATTAAACGCATGAACGAAAAAGTCTCTGCTTGGGGAGCAGCTAGCACGAGTTTTATTGAGCCGACTGGCCTTGCCCCGGCTAATGTGAGCTCTCCTTATGATTATGCTATAATAAGCAAAGAGGTTTTAAAGAATCCTTTAATTCAGAAAATTTCAACCACCGCTAATTATAATTTCTCTACTTTAAACACTAAAGAAAGCCATCGTTTAAAAAATACTAATCCTTGGGTGGGGCAAAATCTTTATAATTTAGGAGGAACCAAGACTGGTTATTTGCACGAGTCTTTATACTGCTTAATGAATAAGGTTACAACTAAGTCGGGCGCCGAGCTGATCGCTGTTAATTTTGGTTCGCCCACTCGGGCTGCTAGTTTTACTGATAATGATCAACTTATTCAATACGGAACACGCTTATTAAGCCAATAATCCGATATGATTACTTTTGAAAAAGTTTATAAATCTTACGGTCATAAAAATCCGGTTTTGCGAGATATTAATCTTCATATTAAGCCCGGTGAATTTGTTTCTATTGTCGGGCAGTCAGGAGCCGGAAAAACAACGCTCTCGCGCATTTTAATTGGTGAGGAGCGTGTAGATTCGGGGCGGGTTTTAGTTGGCGATTGGGATATTACCAGAATTGGTCGTGGCGATGTTTCTTTTTTGCGTCGGCAAATTGGTGTTATTTTTCAAGACTTTAAATTATTACCCAAAAAAACTTTATCGGAAAATATCGCTTTTGCTCTTGAAGCCTGCGGGGCTTCCAGTGCCAAAATAAAAAAGATTGTTCCCAGTGTTTTAAAAATTGTCGGCTTGGAAGGCAAGGGGGGGCGTTATCCGCGAGAAGTTTCCGGCGGAGAAAAACAGCGGGCAGCGATTGCTCGGGCTTTAGTTCACCAGCCGAAAATTTTATTAGCTGATGAGCCGACCGGAAATCTGGATGCGATTAATGCCAATGAAATTATTAATTTGCTTTTAAAAATAAATCAATTTGGGACGACAGTTGTTTTGGTTACCCATAATAAAGAAATAGTTAATCAATTGCGCCACCGGGTCATTACCATGGACCGAGGGGTAATTATTAGTGATAAAGAACGAGGCAAATATTTTCTCTAAAATTTATGATTTCTTTAATTCGCGCGTTGAAATTTAGTTTTCAAGACATCTTCCGTAATGTTTGGTTATCGATTGTGACGGTCACCATTCTGGCGCTCGCCTTGTTTTCCATGAATGCTTTATTCACGGTAAAATTGATTAGCGAAAATGCGGTTGAGGCCGTCAAAGAAAGAATCAATATCAGTTTGTATTTTAAACCGGATGCCTCTGAAGCGCAGATTATAGAAACCAAGCAGCGCGTTGAGAGTTTGGCGGACGTCAAAGAAGTTATTTTTATTTCTAAAGCCGAGGCTTTAGAAAACTTTCGCAGCAAAAACCAAAATAATCCGGAAATTTTAAACGCTCTAAAGGAGATTGGAAAAAATCCGCTCTCACCCTCCTTAATTATTACCCCAGCTGATTTCGATAATTCCGAAGCCCTAATAACTTCTTTAAAAGCTTTAGAAAGTGATGCCCTGGAGTCACGAGATTTCTCTGATAACTCGGTTATTTTAGAAAAGATTAATCAGATCACTTACAAGCTTAATGAAATTGGTATAATTTTGATTGTTATTTTTATTTTGATCGGCTTGTTGGTCGCTTATAATGCGATTAGGGTGGCCATCTATACCCACCGTCAGGAAATTGAGATTATGCGTCTCGTCGGGGCCTCTAACTTTTTCATCTACATGCCCTATGTTTTTTCGGCTTTTTTCTATGCCCTGGTGGCAACGCTGATTGTGGCGGTTTCTCTGTTCCCGCTCTTATCAATCGTGCAGCCCTATCTCGAGGTTTTCTTTACCGGCTATACAGTAAATATTATTTCTTTCTATACTGATAATGCTTGGTCCATTTTTGGCGCTCAATTTGGTGCGGTTTTTGCCGTTACTTTGATTGCCACCTGGTTAGCGGTCCGGAAATATGCTCGCGTTTAGAGGCTTATCAGTTGACTTCATTTTCGCTCTAGTTTAATATAAGAAAGCAATTCGGGGATCGTCTAATGGTAGGACTCCAGGTTTTGGTCCTGGCTATCGGGGTTCGAATCCCTGTCCCCGAGCATAGCGAAAAAGAGAAGATTTTATCTTCTCTTTTTCGCTATACGCCTCGAAGAGGCGAGGATTCGAACAGGGCAGGAGCGAGTCTTGAGCCGCTTTAGCAAAAGCGGCGAAAAGGGGAGCGTCGGACGATATGCCGGGGGCATATCGGACGCTGACCGCGACAACGAAGCGAATGAGCGACGGCGAATTCGCTGAGGCGGAAATCCCTGCCTGCCTGCCGGCAGGCAGGCAGGCTTGTCCCCGAGCAGAATTTTTACGAAAAAATATAGCTAACTTTAGATAAGTCTAGCGGTATTTTTTTATGGGGGGGGACGGGATTCGAACTTTTAACAAACTTTGTATTGTGATACACTATAGATAGTTAATATTTAAATTTTAAGTATCATGAAAAGGCAATTCAAAATTTTAATCTATTCTTTTGTTTTTTTGTTATTAATTCTTGTTGCTTTATTTTTTTTAATCCCAAATAGCTGTGATAAAGATTTTAAAATATATCCAGAAAAAGGGTATTGTGAGTTCAACTTGAAAACCTGCGAGGGTTTATTTGGCTGTAAAGAATATAATAATGTTCAAGTTCCTTGTGGTAGCATATCAACTTTGTGTGGTAAAAAAATACTTTGTGATTGCGGAAATTTGACCATCAATGAAGCAGGGAAATTAGAAAATAATCTTGAGGAAATAACTCTCTCTGAAATTCAAAAACAGTATGATGAAATTCATAAAGACTTATTTAAAGTTACTGGAGAGTTTGTTTGTTTGCCCCTAAAAGATGAAAATATACCCCATAATGATTTATGTGTATTTGGTATTAAGAATAGTAGTGGCGATTATTATCGCCTGCAGGCAGCTAGTGATGATAAAAATAATGTAGTTAATAAGATAAGAAAGGGGCAAAAAATAGAAATTAGCGGGGAGCTGATAAACGAAGAAAGCGACATTTATAAAACTTTAGGCACAATCAAGGTAGTAGGTGTTAAGCATTTATATACAGAGGAGAAAGACATTGAATCAAATTTACCAGATAGTTTTAAGGCGAATTATATTTCATTTCAGAATTATAGTTCGAATATATTTAAAGCCGAAGAATATCCCAAATTAGAGTCTTGGGTAGAAAATGGTGAAATAGCGTGTAATGAAACTCCTCTAGAATCTAGCTTACCTCTTCGAATAAGTAAAAAGGAAATAAACGGCCATAAATATTGTATAGGCGCTTCTAGTGAAGAAGCGGCGGGATCTGTCTATACGCAATACGCCTACACAACAGTAATAGGAGATAATGTTTATTCAGTACAATTTGTCGCCCGTTATTCAAATTGTGATAACTACCCAAAAGAAGAAAGTATTAAGTGTAAAACAGAAAGAGAAAGTTTTGATTTAGATATTTTAGTAGATTCGGAAATTGAAAAAATAAGAAGCTAATTAAAATTACACTCCATTAGATAATAAATATTTAAAAATATGAACAAAAAAATATTAATTAGCGTTGGTTTTATCATTTTTTTAGTGGCAATAATTTCTATTTACTTTATAAATGGAGCAACGTCGATATCCGATTGGAATATTGCAAATAATCAAATAGTTTCCCCGGTTATCAATCAAGCAACCACATCCGTAGAAGTATCGCAATACCAAAATATTGAATATGGCTTTGTTTTTTCTTTACCGGTAACCTGGAATAATTATTCCGTTGTTTTAGACACCTGGAGGGGTCAGATTCTTGATGCGCAGGGAACGACCGAGGCGGCCGAAGTAATTTCCGGCCCCGAAATACTTATCAGACATCCAGAGTGGACTGCTGAAAATCCACGCCAGGATATTCCAATTATGGTATTTACCTTAGATCAATGGGGTCTTGTTCAGGATGGAAAAATGGTTGTTAGCGCGGCGCCAATTGGACCGAGAGAACTGGGACGTAATGCCAATTATGTTTTTGCCTTGCCGGCGCGTTATAATTTTGCTTTCATTACCGGTTTTGAAGGGGTAGAAGAAATTTTACAAGGCAATCCTCTTCTTCCTATTGAAGCTGTTTATTTAAAACCAAAAGATTCCGGCCAAATATCAGAAGAAGCCTTACGTCAGCATCCGGAAATTTTAGAAGTTAACAGCTTTGAAGTCTTACAGGCAAGTGTCGCCAACAAAGTCGCTATTTGGATAGATAAGGACGCGGTCGATTTAATGGAGGAAGGTTGGCTCAGTCAAGCGCCACAAAAAAATTATCCGCTAATTATGGTTGGATATAATAATGGTTTGTATTCTTTCCGAGATAAATTGTCCGTTGGAACCATTCGAGGTCCTAGAGTCGATTGGAGCGTGCAGAAATTAGAACCGGGATTTAGTATTTGGATGATAAAAGAGGTAACCGAAAATTCTTTAGTGGCGACGATGAAAGGTTTTAGTCGCGAGCCCAACCTAGAAGCTTTGCTTATAGTTACTAACCAACTATTGGGCAAGAAAAGCGATTATTGTTTAACGGCCTGTCCTTTGATTGACCCAGCTTGGACGGGATTAAGCTTGGCCATAAATAATTGTGAAGTGGATAAAATTATACAAACTCACGATAACGTTGTTAAAGTCGAACTTAAAAATGGAGATAAACTAGAAGCTTTTGAACCCAATATAGATGATGTAATTACTTTAGCGGGAGAAGTTAAAGAAAAATGCGGTCAGATAGCGGTAAGCACGGAGTAATTAATAATTTACCAATCAAATAGTAACTCGTTCTGTGGGGTAATAATTGAAGATTTTAAGGTTTTCTGTTATTTCCTTCCAGTTTAGCAATCTAAAGGCGTTCAGTATGGGGAGCAAGCATAAAATAGGCTAATATTAGTCTATTTTTTGTTATAAAAAATGATAAAATGTCACAATTTGTGACGCTATTGTGACGTAAAAACCCAATGTTTTTGGAATTAGGTTTTTTTCTGTATCCCACCCTGGTAGCAAATACTGTTGACAAATTTGTTACAGTCTCAAAAATTAATGTATTTATCCATTTTTCATGCTATACTCTAATATCAAATATTAATATTTACGTCTTATGGAAATTAGTAAAGAATTACCCAGTTTTGAAAAGAAGAAAGCATTGATCATAGTCACTGGCAAACAGTCGGCTAAATTATTTGTTGTAAATAATGGTGAGTTAAATTTGTTACAGGAGTTTGACATACCTACTCCTTCAAGTGAATATACGGACAATGAGGGACATTTTAAAAGCAGAGGCGAAGGGGGCTATATTGCCAGCGGCAGTGTTCGTGAACCAAAAAAAGAGTATTTATTTGATAAGTTTAGTTCAAAATTAACCGAGGTGGTTGTTGATCAAGATTCTTTGGAAAAAATCCAGGAAATATATCTCTTTACTCCTGAATATATGAAAAATGAATTAAAAGATAGCTTCCCAAATATAATACAAGAAAAAATTGTAATGGAATTTTACGGCAACTTTGGGGACCAGCATGTTTTTGAATTATTAAAAATGATTCAAGAAAAGGGGAGCGAGGAAAGTATGGATAAAATAACTCCTATAAGCAAAAAAGCACAAAAAATATTGGACAAGAATATTGATTAGTGTAATAAATAATATAAAAATTTATGGAATAAGATAATAATGACTTTACAAACGAAAACGATACATCGAGTAAACAGGAAAAAGAAAAAATAGAGGCATGGCGCAATGAACACGGTCAACCAAATTTTAAATTTCTCGAATCACTTGCAGAAAAAGAAGACGAACTTTCTTTAGAAAGATTAAAATTTATTGCTGATGACATGGATGTAACTTATGATAATAGTACTTCAAGCAAAGATTTGGTTAAAAAAATAATACTGGCTACTCAAATTAATCCTAATACCAGGGACTGATTCTGCCTGTTTTAATAATATAATAATTATGAAACAGTATGAAGAAAAATAACTCTAATAAAATTCTGATAATATGTGGGGTGATAGTGATTATTATATTATTGGGAATTATTTTGGGTTTTATTTATAATTCATTACCGGCAAACAATCCTCAAAAAAATAAACAGGGCTGTGAAAGCGTCGGAGGTGATTGGTCTGTAGAACAAAATAAATGCTTAGTTTCTTATAAAGAGGCTGGTGAGATATGTACTGATGGGGGCAGTGTAAAAGTGGAGTTTGTTTTCCGCCGACATTAACTGAAGAACAAAAAATCAATCTTATTGACAGCCCTTTGATAAATATAACGGGAACTTGCTATCCTGATGAACCAATAACTGGCTGTGTTAAGCAAGTAATTATGGGCACAGTCTCAAAAGAATCAATGTGTTTAGATTAATAATAGGATCAAGCCCTATATTTTCATCAGAACTTAGCCACACTAGTTCGAACTTCGTCCACGACCCCGAGCACCCCACAAAAAACAAGCTTTTAGCTTGTTTTTTATACTTTAAACAGGTTGATATGGTTCTGGGGGGCGGGCGTTGCCAGGCCATTGAGCTACTGCGAACCACTTGATAAATTCCAATAATAAGGTTATTAATGGCTTATACTTAATTAGGCTAAAAAGACCAAATAATTGAGTAAAAAGTACTTTAAAAATAAAAAACAAAAAACAAAAATAATGAGGACAAATTGTAAATCGGGGCCCTGGGAAACGATAGTTTTTCTGGCCAGTATCTTTTTTTTGGTTTTCTTCTTTGCTTGTTGTGATCCTGGCCCCGTTTTACTTAAACCGTCAGTTTCTATTACGAGCGTTAAAGATGTCGCCACCACTGAAGCGGTAATCGTTTTTTCCGTATTTACTAATGGAGCAGCGAACATTTCTCTAGAGTATTTTGAAGCTCTTCATCAGGAAGTAAAAGAGAACAAGCTTTTATCACTTCCAGATAAAGGCGCAGATGCTGTTAGTATATCTATCCCTTTGTCTAAGTTAAAACCCAATACTTCCTACGACTTTAGAGTCATGATTGTGAATGACGGCGGTTCGGATGCTAAAACCGGTACTTTTAAAACGCTCTCTTTAACTAAAGCAGGAGTGCTGGTTAAGCCCGCCACCGAAGTGACTCGTTTTGAAGCCACTTTAAATGCGACGATTGTTCCTTATCAACCAGAAACTAAAGTAACTTTTAGCTACTGGACTGATGCCGACAAAACGCCAAAATCAAAAACGCTAACGACCCTTTATCAGGGAGCTTACAGTCTTGAGGTTTCGGTTAGTCTTAGTGAGCTGCCACTGGGTGCCAAAATTTATTATCAAGTGGAGCTCGATAACCAGGCTGGAATTGTGATAAGTGACATGAGTGAGTTTGAGACTTTTGCGGTCATTGATTATGACTGTAATCTGTATCATACTGTTACTATCGGCGATCAGGTTTGGCTGCGGGAAAAATTGCGAACAACGCATTATGCCAATGGTGATCCTATTCCAAACGTGGGCAGTGCTGGCAATTGGGGGGATCTGAGTACTGGCGCTTATTGCCAATACAATAATGATCCAAAAAATGGGGAGCTCTATGGCAACCTTTACAATTTCTACGTGGGCAACGATGAGCGGGAGTTAATAATTGGTTGGGCCACTCCAACACTATCGGAATTTTGGGATTTAGGAGAGTATTTGGCCGGTAGCAAGGAGGCTTGGAAAGCCGGAACCCTGATGATGGCTGTAGGAGAAACATATTGGAAGAACCCTAATTCTTATAATCCTCCGACTAATTCTTCCGGTTTTACCGCCTTAGGTAACGGCGCTTTTGCTGAAAATACTAATAATCAATGGGTTTACGTGAACTTAAGAGAAAGTGCCACTTGGTGGACCACTGTCTCTGAAGGTTCAGCTGATGGGCATCTGGTTGAAATATCTAACGGTTTAAACCATTTAACGCTCGGCCGTTTTTATAGTCAAAAAATGTATTGCGGCTTACGCTTGCTGAAAAAAAGTGATAAATAAGTAGAGGTAATCTCAACTTAAAAAGGATGCTTAGGCTAAGCATCCTTTTTTAATATACATTACATTAAAGACTTGCTATAATTATTTTAAATTTACTTTTTTAAAATAGTTTTTTATTTTTTTTAAAACTATGAAATTTTTTAACGAAACCAATAGTTTTTTAAAATTTTTTAGTTTTTATTGTTTTGATTATTCCCGTTTTAGCGCTGGCTATTGATGCGCGTTTAGGTGGATACCGGGTGCCAGCAAACAGGACGATAACCGGAGTGGTTTATACTAATTCTAGCGGGGGCGAATCGTTCCCTCGGCTGGCCATTGAGAACACTTCAGGTAATGATTATTTTGTGCCCACCAAAACTTTTACCGAGTGGCAATATTTCCGCTTATTGCGTCATTGAAGATGAGACGGAGCTTATAAAAGAATATCAATTAAAGAGGATTTTATGAACAACAAGTTTTTAAAAATTTCCACCTTGGGCGCTTACCTTACTATGGTAATGGTCAACGCCTTAGCAGTCTTACTGCCCTTGGCTGGCCGGAAAACTGGCGATATTTCTGATAGTTACCCGAATCTTTTTGCCCCCGCTGGTTATGCTTTTTCTATTTGGAGCTTAATCTACATTCTTTTAGGAGTTTATGTTGTTTACCAGTTTCGACAGAGCAAAAAAGAGGTCGCCTTCGTTAATCGCTTGTTTATTATTAATGCGCTTTTAAATGCCGCCTGGATATTCGCTTGGCATTATGAAGTTATTTGGCTCTCCGTCCTACTAATTATCGGCTTACTAATTACGCTAATAAAAATTGCTGATGTTTTAAGGTCGGCTAAGCTCACGCCGTCAGAGGGTTGGCGGCTGCGTTTACCCTTTAGTGTTTATTTCGGCTGGATTACGGTCGCCACCATTGCCAATATTACTGTTTTTTTGGTAAAAATCGGCTGGAACAGATTTGGTCCTTCTGAAGTTTTTTGGACAGTCGCAATTTTACTCGTGGGGGCACTTATTGGCTCCTGGCGAATGCTCAAGGATCGCTCCCTTGCTTACGGTCTAGTGCTGATTTGGGCTTACGGCGCGATTCTTTACAGACATCTAGCGGAGAGCGGCTTTAAGGGTGAGTATCCCGCTGTTATTGTTGCCGCGGTTATCGCGCTCTTAATATTCTTGGGCGGGCTGGTGTTTATGAGTGCCAAAAAAAAGCATAAATCTTTACCGAATTAAAACAACCGTTTTCTAAGTAATTAAGTAACTAGACCTCTACGCTGAGGTCTTTTTTGTTTAGGGGCAGATCGGCCGTGAAGCTGGTAAATTTCCCCGCTGCACTGACAACGCGTAAATCGCCGGAAAAATCTTTTTTGACTAAATCCGAAACAATTGCTAGTCCTAAGCCCAAATTGTGGCCGCCGTCTTTAGTGCTAAAAAATGGTTCAAATAATTTATCTTTGAGGTGATTAGGAAACCCAAAGCCATTGTCGGTAATAGTTATTAGCAAACGACCAGCAGCCGCGCGAGTTTTTATTTCTACCCAAGAAGATTTTTTATTAGTATCGGCTGCTTCAATCGCATTGCTAACCAGATTAGAGATAATACGGCTAAACTTTATCGCGTTATTATTTAAAAATAAATCTTTTTCTAAATCTCTCCGTAAGCTTACCTGGTGGAGCTGGGCTTTATAATTAAGAAGATTTAAAACATTAATTATTTCTTCATCGATTAAGAACCAGTTTTTCTGTTCCGTTTTCGCGTTAAGCTGTTTGCTGGCGGCTTTGATGAGTCGGGTCATCCGGTCGCATAAAATGCTACCCTCATTTAGTTTTTGTTCCCATTCGTCCGCCTTGATGTCGCTTAAATTGGAAAAGCGGGTTTGTTCTAGATTTAGAGTTAGCGCGGTTAGGGGGTTGACGAGATCATGAAGAATTCCACTGGCTAAGCGACCGACCTCAACCAGGCAGTGATAATTTTCTAATTCCTTAGCCTTATTTCTTTTAAAATCTAATAAAGACTGATTTATTTGGTCTTTTAAGGTCGCCTCTTTCTTAAAGAGTTTTTTCTGAAAATGCTGGCGCTGAAAAAATAAAGTGGCGAGGATGGTAAGGCTGCTGGCGAAAAAATAAAGAGCAAAAAATTTCATATTTTTAAGCTTACTTTAAAAAATAACCGCCCCCGAAAACGGTGGTGATTTGAACCTCAGCAGCGCTATTCTTTAGCTTTGACCGCAAATTAGAAAGGTGGCTGTTAACCGTTTGTGATAAATCGTTGAAATTACTAGTCCAAAGTTCAAGACTTAATTCTTCTCGGTTAACCAGGCGATGCTGGTTCTTGCCTAGGTATTCTAAAATATCAAATTCTTTAGGCGTCAGAAGTAAAGATTTTTGATTGACGCTGGCCTGTCGTTTAAAAAAATCAATTTTCAGATTTTTTATTTTTAAAGGAGAGTTAATAAAGACTTGCGGTCGCCTTCGTAGGGCCTCGAGGCGCGCTTGAAGCTCAATTAACTCCCAGTCGCCTGACAAATAATCATCGGCCCCAGATTTAAGAAAATTTTCCCCCTGCGCTAAACTGATTTTTTCGCCAATCACCATTATTGGCAAAAATATCTTAGCTCTCCTCAGGTGCCGGCACAAACTACCGGCGGCCGCCCGCTTTTTTCCCGGAATAATTATTAGCACTTCGCTTTCGGGAGGAATAAAAATCTCGCTTTTATTGGGGTCGCCGCGCTTCAAAGTCGCCTCTAGTTTTTCTAGAAAATCAGGCCAGCCGCCGAAGCTAAAAACCGTTAAATGCATAGATGTTATTATTTAAAGATTTTGTTATAATAGATTTATTGTTACTAATCTCTAGTCTTTATGCCTTTTCCTTTTTTAGTCTTATCTGCGGTCCTGATTCTGTTTGGTGTTTATTTGGTGGCTTTACTATTTGTCGATTTATTAAAACTGGCTCGTTTTGGGAAAATTATTGCCGCCAGCCTAATTTTTCTTTTAGTTGCTGGTTTTTTTATTTTTTTCCCTTGGTCTCGGGTCAGTGATTCTTATCTGATACAATGGCTATCAGTATTTTTTTCCCTTTGGGCAGGCTTACTTTTTTATTTACTGGGAGTGGCTATCCTGCTGGCGCTTTTGAAAAAAACTCCTCTAAAAGCTAATTGGCGTTTGCTCTCTGGCCTCGGTTTTTTGGTGGCTTTAATTATTTCCTTAATTGGCCTCTTCCAGGCCCTGTCTCCTAAAGTCGTCCATTTTGAAGTCGCTTTAGATAATCTTCCTTCGTATTGGCAGGGAAAAAGAATTGTTCAATTATCCGATATCCATTTAGATGATGGTGTCTATGGACCGCGCTTTTTAGCTGATCTAGTGGAACGTGTTAATAATCTTGAGCCCGATCTCTTAGTTTTAACCGGTGATATTTTTGATGGTAAGCCGGTGGATATTGCCAGTTTTATTAAACAGTTAGGAAAATTGGAGGCAATCGATGGCGTTTTGTTTGTTTTTGGTAATCATGAGCATTATTTAAATGTGTCCGAGGCTACTTTGGAAAAAATGCTGCAAGAGGAGGGAATTATTGTTTTAAACAATCGGGCGGTGATGCTTGATGGCTTGGAAGTTATTGGCTGGTCTTATAATCAGGGGGCCGCTGATGTTTATGTTCGTCCAGAAATAAATAATTTAGCTCCTGATGACGGACAGCCCCGCTTATTATTAAAACATGTCCCGGAAGATATTGAGGCCGCCCAGTTATTGGGCGCGGATTGGCAGTTATCGGGACACACTCATCGGGGGCAACTCTTTCCTCTAAATATCCTGACGCGCTTGGTGTTTGGCCCCTATCATTACGGTTGGCATAAGGTTGGCGATTTAAAGCTCTATACTAGTTCCGGAGTTGGTACTTGGGGGCCGCCCTTACGAACTTTTAACCGATCAGAAATTCCGGTTTTTGATCTTAAGTAATTATGGCAATTGAAATTGGAAAAAATAAAACTAAGCGACGACTATTTTGGTTTTTAGCTTTTGTTTTTTTAATTTTATTAATTCTTTTTGCTTATTTATTTTTTTTAAAAAAAACTAATTCGCCGGTAGCAGAGATTACCGTTGCCAGAGTTGCTTCCGGGCGCCTGGTCGTCACTACCGCCGCTTTCCCAGTTTTTGAATTTGCCCGTGTCGTCGGCGGTGATCAGGCGGTCGTTAGTTTGGTTCTGCCTCCCAGTGTTGAGCTTCATAGTTTTAGACCGACCGCCGAAACACTGGCAGCGATTAAGCAATC
>Ga0172378_10003544_pt1 | contig 14673 bp, 12 predicted proteins | sample GrowelOW332metaG_FD_119755 | JGI IMG/M metagenome (GOLD analysis project Ga0172378, IMG submission 119755) | Groundwater microbial communities from an aquifer near a municipal landfill in Southern Ontario, Canada - Pumphouse #3_1 metaG | ecosystem: Environmental > Aquatic > Deep subsurface >... | reverse complement strand
TTTTTCCACTACTGGTGTGACATCTACACTATTAGGCTTGCAAGAGGACATAAGTACAGATGAAAATGCTAAAACTGTTGCAAGAAGAATAACTGTACTAGTTTTAAACAGCCTCCCTACCATTAGCCTCAACTTATTCAATTTCATATACATATGTCCTCCTATGAAAAAATTTATTTCTTTTTTATAAATACAGTTGTGCCAACAGCAACAACGATAAGTTGTACAAATGCAATCATCATACTAGATTTGCCACAACCTGTCTTTGTTTCTGTGGTTTTACTTGTATCATCTGCACCTGCAGTACTACTTGTTGTACTTGTAGGGCTGCTTGTAGTTCCAGTTGTCTTTACTGTGGTTTCAACTATCGTTGTATCGTCATTAACCGTAGTATCCGATACCGTTGTTTCGGGCACTGTTGTTTCAACATATTCCGAAGGATAAACAGTATTAAAAGCTGGTATATCGGTATTTGTTTTTGTTATAATAGCTGTATACCCGTCAAGTGAAAAAATTTCTGAATCGGTTAAAATCGTCATTTCTGCAAGATCAGGATTCTTACCCTCTACAACAGCTCCGCATTTGGAAACCTCAAGGAAAGAAACAGAGTAGTTAGTACTAAGTATAACATCACCATTAACGTGACCGATAAAAAGTCCTGCCATATCGGTATTAGCTGTGACTGTACCGAAATTATAACTATTAGTCATCTCACTTGCAGCAACGTGAATTCTTCCAACAATGCCACCGCAATATGAATATTTATTTGATACGTCACCTGTATTAATACTGTTTTGAAGTGTACCTGGCTTACTACTTGAACCAAGACCACCAACAACACCACCAGTATAAACAGCGCCAACTGCATTTTCGGTAACAACTTTACCCATATTTATTGAGTTTTTAAGCAGTCCGCCGTCACCCACAATACCTGCAACTCCACCAGCAAATCCTACTCCCGAGCTTGTGGTAACCAAAACTTCACCTTTATTAACACAAGTATCAACCACAGAGCTTGCGGCAACAAGGCCTACAACTCCGCCTATCTGTGGGGTGCTTGTAATCAAATCGCTTGTTTTAACTATAACATTTTCCATTACAGTGCAGTTTTGAATATTGCTTCCCTTTGCATAGGCCGCAATTGCCCCTGCATATCTTGTAGTTGTTGAAAAAGTTGCGTAATCAACGGCAAGATTTTTTACAGTTGCATTCAAAAGGCATCCAAAAACTCCTGCATATGTATATGTACATTTAAGATTGTAAATTGTGTGTCCTGCACCATCAAAAGTGCCAGAAAAGCTAGTGCTTACAGAATCACCAATAGGAGTCCATGAATTTACACCCCAATCAATGTCTGCGGCAAGCTTTAAGAATTCGCCTGTGTATGTCTTTGAATGAATCATACATTGATTTACGAGATAATTAAGCTGTCCTGCTGTGCTAATGATATAAGGGTCAATCTCTGTTCCAGTGCCTTCATTGAAAGCCTCCTCAGCCGTTCCGTCCCATATACTAACGTCCTGTGAAATATCAAGAGCTGAACCGACAACAGTCAAAGCAGAAAAAGTCATAACGAGACATAATAAATAAACGATTACTTTTTTCATGTTTACCTCCATAATATATTATTGAATATCACCAAATGCGGCATTAATCTTTTTCAAGTTATTAGAAAGAACTGTCTTTATACTATCAAAGTATACCACCCAACCAGTCTTGTTATCCTGAACAAGAGTATATAATGCGTTACCAGGAATTGAATCAAGAGAGGCGTTGAATACCTGCCCTAATTCAAGCACTGAATTCTCACGAATAATATCAAACATAATTGAATCATTATTACTGCTTACAAATCTAATCTTAAAAAGATTTTCAAAAACAGCAGGTGTTGTGTTGCGATATCCTTCATATGCCAAACATTCAACAACAGCACTTACTTCATCGCTATTATAATTGCTTGTCATAGTGGGAATTCCATAAAGTGTTATGGGGTTATTGAGCAAAGTAAGATAATTGCTTTGCGCAACATCATATTTAGGCAAAGGAAGTACACCATATTGAAGTGACTCATATTCAAGCAACTTTTTCTGAGGCAAAGAAGCCGATTCCATTATAAACATTGAACGACCTTCTGCAAACACCGTTTGTGTTGCCTTGCCGTTTGTTGACCCTGAGCCCATATAATACCAATCGTTATCCGCATAGAATAGTGTGTTTATTTCTTCGAGGATAGACTGTGTTTTTGCACTTCCATAAGTGGCATCAACAGTAAGAGCCCCACTATCATCCTTAGATATAAAACTAATTCCCTCGCCGAGGAAAATAGGATTTACAAATGGTGCGTATGTGACAAAACCGAATGTGTCAGCATCATCCTTAAGAGTATTACCATTGTTATCAGCATACGAACCCTTGGTGATTTCTATCATTTTTTCAAGTGTCCACTCGCCATTTTCAACAATTGTATAAAGATCCGTATCAACAAGTTCCTTATTATAGAACATAACTGTCATATTATAAAGCATATTTGTGGATATATCACCTGTTGTAAAATAAAGCTTATCGTTTATTTTTGCTTGATCAATAACAAACTCTGGCCACCAAGGCATATCAAAATCTGCATATGTCGTGGTAAGCATATCGAGTAAATAGCCCTCGGTTGCAAGTTTTCCAGTTGTTCTACTATAAGCTGCAATTATATCATATTCATGATCTGCGCCTATACCGTTTGTGGTTTGCACGTATTGAACAAAACTATCTGTGTTGGATACATTTCCTGGCTTACCAATCCATCCAAGCTTAACATTGAGAGTCTGTTCGACCTTAGAGTTGCGTTCAAAAACCGCATCATCTACAACTGAGCCCGTTGCTTTTTCTACATAAAACTCTGTAAACTGAGCATCATCCCAGTAAAGAACTGTTATTGTTTTGCCGCCTAAATCCAAATCTTTCGGCAAATTACTTTCTATTTCGTTTGTCTCTGTTACACTGTTGTCTGTTGTTGTTTGCTTTTGCGTGGTGCCTTCTTCATTGTTTTCATTTGTTTTACAAGAAAAAAGACTTATAGAGCAAAACATTAACAAAGCAAGAAACAGACTTAAAATACTCCGCTTTTTCATTTATTAACCCCTTTCATACATAAATAATTCGATTAGGCAAAGAGCAATTGCCTTTTATAATTCTATTTTAATATTTATACTTGACAAAGTCAATACAATTAATTATAATAAAAAATATAAAATATCAAACAAAAGTCCAAAATTTCAACACCTTATATATTTATAATAATATAGATAACATAATCATCAAAGACAACCTGTTAAATGAAAGGATATAAAATATGTTAGCTGAATTCACGCCTACATTTTCTTCTTCCGTGTGCAACATGATATCATGCTCGCACTTGGTTCTTAACACTTTCAAGATTCAAAAAGGATTTCTTGATTATTGGGAAATGATTATTGTATGCAATGGCTCCTTTACATGCACTTTTGATGATAAAACAGAAATCATCAACGCAGGGGATGTGATTTTTATGCCTGCATATCAAAAATTTGAGCGAACTATAATTGATAAACTTGATTTTTATCACATAAGATTTATGCCAAATGAAAGTAAAAGCATTTCAGCAAATATGCCATTTGGAAAAATAGAATTCAAAAACAATGAACGCATACAAAGCAGTATAAAATTTCTTAAAGATGTTCACAAAAGCATATTTGATGGTTACAGAGATATTGAACAGCATATTTTAAATGATATTTTCTATCAGTATTACATTGAGCACAGACTTAAAAACTTTAACAAATCCCCACTTACCTATGATGCCACCGTTTATCGCACAATAAATTATTTTTCGGAGCATCTCTCTGAGCATATAAAAATAAATGAAGTTGCGCAAAAATATAGTATAACGCCAACAGGACTGATACTTAAATTTAAACGAGCAACGGGAGTAAGTCCTATCAATTATCTTATTTCACTCAGAATGGCGTTGGCACAACAACTACTTCAAGAATCATCTTTAAGTATAGCGGAAATCGCCGCAAAATGTGGTTATGAAAACCCTTATTATTTCAGCAATGCCTTTAAGAAATATAACAATTTTTCACCAACTGTTTATAAAAAGAAATTCATAATATAAATTGTTTTGATAAAACTACTTAAATAACACATCAATGGAAAGGACTGAGTGTCTTATTATGAGCCAAAAAAACAAAATTTTCAGCTACCTTGAACACTCTGGAGTTTATATTATATGTGCTTTGCTTATTTTTATAATGCTTTATTTAAGCATCGCAAGCCTTATTTCTACCACAGAGATGAATATGGACAATGCAATGCTTGAAAATGTTGAATACAGATATGATAATCTTCTACTGAATATATTTGCTCTAACTATCGGCATTGCTTTGATATATTTGATAAACAAATTTGTTCCGCACATAAAGCCTTTCATTTTGTATATTTCACTGTTCCTCTTTGTTTCTTCGTTTGGAATACTATTTATTGTTTCATCGCAATCCGCACCTACTCATGACTCACTGATAGTTACAAGAGCGGCATATTATGCCGCACAAAATGATTATTCGCGGATTAACGATATTTATTTCAAGCATTTTCCCTTTCAACTTGGATATGTACTTTACAGTGAACTATTAATTAAAATCCTTTGCCCTACTGAAAACTATCTTGCTCTTGAAATAATTAATGTATTGCTTCTTGCAGGCTCTTATGTGGCAATTCTTGATACGGTTAAAAATCTATTCGGCAACAAAACAGCCGTAATTTCAGCAATATTACTTGCAATCTGTTTGCCACCTGTGTTTTTCTGCTCGTTTTTATATGGTAACATCCCGGGATTTTTCTTTGGAATGCTCTCGGTTATGTTCCTTATTAAATTTTTAAAGAGCGACAAATGGTATTTCGGTTTTGTATCTGCTCTCTCCATTGGCTTGTCTGTGTGTCTTAAACTCAACAATATTATTTTATTTGCTGCAATAGTGATAACGGTAATTTTTCATTTCTTCGCTAAAAGAAAATTAATAAAACCCGCCTACATCATTCTCGCCTTTATTTGTGTGATGAGTTTTAGAGAAATACCTGTAAAAATCTACGAAAAAAGAGCAAATGTTGAATTTTCAGATGGAGTGCCAATGATATCATGGGCTGCTATGGGTATGAACGAATCCTTCATTGCACCAGGATGGTTCAACGCAAACTACACAACAGTTAATTACGACAGCAACAATCAAGACGCATCAGCATCAGCAGAGACTTCAATAACAGAAATAAAAGCTCGTCTTGAAGCGTTTTCACAAGACACCGCATACAGAAACGATTTCTTTGCAAAAAAGGCTTTGAGCCAATTCAATGAGCCCTCATATCAAAGCATATGGACTAATCAGGTACGTGGTCGCTATGACGATATGGGTACACTTGCTAATTATGTCTGTAACGATGGCGAGACAACAGTTAAGCAATATATGAATATGTATCAACAACTTATATTCCTCAGCGTTTGCATAGCACTGTTTTATATCATACGAAAAAAGGATATATTACTTTGTATTTATCCTCTCTCTATTCTCGGCGGTGTGATATATCATATGATCTTTGAAGCAAAATCCCAGTATTTTATTGTGTATTTCGTGATGATGATACCCATTGCCGCCTACGGACTGCAACAATTATGTCAAAATTTCGAACCACATATAAAGCGATTACATTTTGGTAAAAAACTTTAAAAGCATATAATAAAAAAGCGGGCAAAACCCGCTTTTTTATTATACCAATTTTTTATTGTCAAGATTTAATGCCATTTCAGCAATAACTCTTGCAGTACCATCAACTCCGAGAATCGAACTGTCGATTGACAAATGATAACTATCTGTCTTACCCCATTTTTTACCTGTATAAAAATTATAATATTTAATTCTGCGTTTATCAGTTTTATTCATAAGAATTTTTGCATTTCCTAAAGAACAACCCTGTCTCTGTGATATTCTTTTCATTCTTTTTTCTTCATCCGCAAAAACAAACACACTTAATAAATAAGGATAATCCCTTAAAACATAATCAGCACTTCTTCCAACAATAACACATGATTCCTTCTGAGAAAGCTCATTGATTATTTCAGATTGTGTCATAAAAAGCCTATCATTTATGGGGACATCAAAACCAAACATTGCAGAGCCATGTGAAGCAGCACCAAGCGCCATGGAATACAAAAAGCTGTTTGTCGCTTTTTCGTCAGCCTGATACAGCATTTCTGTGCTCATTCCACTACGTTTTGCCGCCATTTCTATCAATTCATGGTCATATGAATGAATTCCAAGCATTTCGGCAACTTTTTCACCAATTTCCCTACCAGCACTTCCGTAAAGACGTTCAATTGTTATAGCAACATTATTTTTCATAAAAGTCCCCCATTCAGTTATTGTTTGTTTTTTAATAAGCCGACATATGCAGAAAAAGCGCTCCTCGACTTACGGACAAAGATTTTATATTATCTGGAATTACAACACAACAAAATATAGCATAAAATAATATTATATATCGTCATTTTAAATCCCTTTATTAATACCTATGTGTATCTATAAATATTTTATCACATAAATACAAAAATGTAAAGAAATAATTTTATTTATATTAATGTCTACTGCCACAATAATTATCATAAAATTATATAACGGTAAAATAAGGGGATTTATAATGAAAGCAGTAAAACGATTTTTTCTCAACGCAATTATTTTAACATTTGTTTCACTTGCAATGCGTTTAATTGCACTTGTATTCAACGTATATGTATCAAACAAGATAGGAGCTGAGGCAATAGGGCTTTTCGCACTGATTTCAAGTGTTTACGGTTTTGCTCTAACCGTTGCAACATCAGGTATAAATTTAGCATCAACAAGACTGTGTGCCGAGGCTATAAGCAAAAACAATCAACGAGAACTTACGCTTAGTATGCGTAAATGTATAGTTTTTAGCCTATGCTTTTCTATTTTTGCGGCTCTTGCAATGCTTTTTGGCGCGGATTATATTGGTCGAGAATGGCTTGATGACACGAGAACAATCAGTGCGCTCAAAATATTAGCTCTAACTCTTCCACCCATTGCCCTCTCATCTGCAATGAGTGGTTATTTTACCGCAGTTAGGAGAGTCTATAAAAGTGCTCTGACACAATTTGCTGGGCAAGGAATTAAAATATTTCTAACAATATCTCTTTTGACTGTATTTCTGCCAAAAGGAATTGAACACGCATGTATCGCTCTTGTATTAGGTGGTGCTTTTGGAGAGTTTATTTCCTTTAGCGTGATGCTGTCACTATGGTTTATTGATAAAAATAAAAACAAACTCAAAAAAGAAGCTGATATTAACAGTTCCGCTCTAACAAAACGTTTGCTCGGCATTTCACTGCCTGTTGCACTTAGTGCATATGCACGCTCTGCACTAGTGACAATAGAGCACATTTTAATACCTGTTGGATTGCGAAAATACGGAGCGACAAAAGAAACGGCTCTTGCCTCGTACGGGATACTGCACAGCATGGTATTACCTATAACTCTGTTTCCTGCCGCTGTTCTCGCATCCTTTTCCTCTCTTATTATTCCTGAAATAACCGAATGTAACACGCTAAAAAACGATGTAGAAATAAAATATATCTCATCAAGAGTGTATCAGTTTTCACTTGCCTTTGCAATTGGCGTTTGCGGAATAATTCTCTGCTTTTCCAATCAGCTTTCAGCCGCAATTTACCCAAATAGTAAATTTGAGGTTGCTAGATATCTACGTTATATCGCTCCGCTTATTCCCGTGATGTACATAGACAGCGCAACTGACGCAATACTCAAAGGGCTTGGTCAGCAAGTTTACTGTATGAATGTTAATATCATAGATGCTTTGCTTTCTGTGGTATTAGTTCTGATACTTATTCCGCGTATGGGGATTATAGGATATGTTATAACAATCTATTTTACAGAACTGATAAATGCGTCTCTTAGTATAGCGAGACTTTTGAAAATTGGCAAGATGAAATTACGGTTTTTCAAGTGGCTTATTTCGCCTGTAATTGCCGTTGTCGGTGCAACAACAATTCTGCGTATTATTCTTCATACGTTTTCGTCGTCATGTTTAACATGTCTCCCAAACCTATCGAGTGACGGCAGTGCTTTATATCTTGCTTTATGGATTTGTTTATGCACTGTTTTTTATATTGTACTTCTGCGAATGCTCTGTGTTATTGACAAAGAAGATATACAATGGCTCCGTGGCGTTTTCAAGCAAGAAAAAGTAATAAAAAGCGGAAAAGTCAAAATAAAACTTAAAGATATTTTTGAGCATACATAATAATGTTTTTATATACAAAACTCTGAGGCATATCTCTATAATACAAAATTGGGACTGCCTTTCGGCAGTCCCAATAATATAATATGTTTAAGCTTTTGTTTTAGGGGTTGTAGCTGCATCATCAGCTTTTTCAGTTCCCATATAACTTGGCAACTTCATTCCAACCTGATCGAACAATTCATTCATAGGTGGAACAGCCTTCATTATACCCGACAAAAAATTAGCTGTTGAGGTTTTACCATTTTCATTGCCGTTACCATTATCCCAAACAGTGATTTTATCAATCTTGAGATTGCTGATTGCACCGACCTGAATTTTGGTAAGCTCTTCAAGTTTATCCGCAATCATAAGACGAATTGCATCATTTGCTTCGCCACCAGAGGATTTAACAATTGCTTCAAAACCTTCTGCCTGTTTTGTGAGAATTTCACGCATACCATTTCCTTCAGCCTGCATCTTCATGAAGATAGCATCAGCATCACCTTTTGCACGGCGACGTGTCTGTTCTGCGCTTGCTTCTGCTTGAATTTCAAGCTCTTTTTTCTGTATTTGCGCTTTTACGATTACATCAGCTTCGAGTTTTGCATTTTCAAGCAATGCTCTTGCCTGCTCTGCTATTTGCTGAGCAGCATATGATTCTTCAAGTGCTTTTGCTGTCTGAACATTTTCAGCTGCTGTTGCACGTTTAAGTGATTCTGCTTGGCGTTCACGTCTTTCAGCCTCAGATTCAGCAATTTTGATTTTTGCTTCATTTTCACCTTGAATAGCCAAAGCGTTGGATTTTGAAACTCCGATACGCTGTTCCTGCTCTGCCTGAGCAGCACCAATAGAACCATTTCTATCAGCCTGTGCCACGGAGATTTTTGCATCATTTATCGCTTTTGAAGCAGCTTCTTTACCAAGGGCAGCGATATATCCACTTTCATCATTAATATCGGTAACGTTTACGTTGATAAGACGCAAACCGATTTTCTTAAGCTCTGTTTCAACGTTACCTGATACTGCATCAAGAAATTTATCACGGTCTGTGTTAATTTCTTCAATATCCATTGTTGCAATGATAAGACGGAGCTGTCCAAATATGATATCTCTAGCGAGTTCCTGAATTTCTGTCAGTTTTAATCCGAGCAGACGTTCAGCCGCATTCTGCATAACGCCAACTTCTGTGGATACACCAACAGTAAAACGTGAAGGAACGTCAATACGTATGTTCTGACGAGAAAGTGCATTAGTAAGGTCAACGCTTATAGACATAGGTGTCAAATCTAAGTATTCATAAGCTTGAAATACAGGCCATACAAGTTTTGCGCCTCCGTGAATACAAGCAGCAGACTTTGATGAACCATCTGTATTCTTTTTAACATTACCGTAAATAACCATGATTTTGTCTGACGGGCACTTTTTATAACGTGATACCGCAATTATAAAAAGCAGGAAAGCAATGAGCGCAAGCACAGTGATAAGAATAACCCATACGGGATCCATACCCTCGGTCGCAAACGCAAGGAAAATTGAACTGAATTTTTGTAACATGATAGTAATCCTTTCTTATTTATATATTTTTTGTTTATGCGGTCAATTTAATATTGGTTATCGGCGAAATCAAGTAACCCTGCTTAATTTCTACCAAATTATCCTTATTTGATATTAAAAAACTATTGTCATTTTATAATTTGTTATATTTTATTTTGTTGTATAATTTTAATGCAATTCAACATTGATTAAACGGCAAGTGACGAGTCTTAACCCTATCTTCTTAATTTCTGTTTCAATATTTAAAGCTAAAGCTTCCATAAATGCATCACGGTATGAACAACTTTTTTCAAAATCGATAGATGCTATCGTAATATTTAATTGTCCAAATATAATATCTTTTGCATATTCCTGAATTTTTGCTGGATTAATTCCAAGCAATCTTTCAGCAGCGTTTAACATTACATCTTTTTCTATAGATATAGAAACAGTAAAATTTGTGCTAATATCGATTCCTATATTATTCTTTGTAAGTGAATTTTTAACATTTACATCGAAAGTCATTGGCGTAAGATCTAGGTATTCATAAGCTTGAATTATGGGTTTTACAAAAGCTCCTCCACCATGAATACAACGACTATGGTCACATTTTCCATCTTTATCCCTAATGTCTCCATAAATAACCAAAATCTTATCACTCGGGCATTTTTTATAACTTATTAAAATATATATACCAACTAATAATAAGGTTAAGAGTATTAAAGCTAAGGCAATAACGACAATGGTTCCTCCGAAATCTAATGAAAGTGTTAGTAGCCTCAAATTGAAAGCTTGTAACATAGTAATGACCCCTTCTTATTTATTGATTTTTCTGTTTATGCGGTCAATATAACTTTGATTATTGGGATTGTTAGGAATAATCAACCTAATATCTACCGAATTGTCCAAAGGTCTAATATTAAGAATTTTATATTTATTTGCAGATATAGTTCCTTCTTCGAATTCGATTAATTCAACTGGATACAAGTTATGGTAGCCGTACTTATAATCATTGATTTTTATGTCTTTTTCAATAAAAGAATAAGTCACTATCTGTATTATAAGATATTTCTCAGTAAACAATACCGCATTATAATGACATCTTGAGCTTCGATATTTACCATCAATACCTTTATTTATCAGAATTCCATTGCATTCAAAATCATATGTAAAATTATAAACCACGTTTTCATCGCAAATGCTTTTATCTAAAAGTTGATTGTGTAAATATGCAGATAAAATATATTTTTCTCTAAATGACCGTTTGAATTTTTCAAATTCCTCATTCATTATTTGATCAATATCGCCATCGCGGACATATCTACTGTCTTCAATTGCAATAATTATCAAAGCGACAATTTCAAGGGGGATAGTCACATAGAGCAAAGGTAGAAAAAGAAAAATGAGAAAGCCTACAATTATGAGTATAACAGAAATTGTAATTGGAACACAATTAGATTTTTGAGTAAAATACTTTTTGCCTTCTTCATAATTCATATATTTTTATTGATTGTTATTGAGAGGCTCCACTAAAAGCGTTCCGGCTTCGTCAACCGAAACAACCCGCACATATGCACCAGTTTTAATTGTTTCATTGTGCTTTGTAATAGCGGTAAACTCCGAAAATGTCTCCTGCACTGTGAGAGTAACTTTACCTGTTGCATTACAATTAGGCGGTATCGGAATATAAACTCGTGCAACTTTGCCTATTGTGTTTGTCACATTAATATTACCTGATGACTCAAGTTTTGTCATGGCTTTCATAACATATCCCATAAGCACAAGCACTGCAAAACCACATACCACTGAAATAAGTATAGCTAGCCATTTCGGCAAAGGAGTATCAAGCAGGGCAACCGCCATCCAACCCATAACCGAAAGCATTGCTACTATTCCTCTAAACGAAAATACGGAGAGAATATCGGAACTATCAACACCTGAAACATCGTTATCAAAATCAGCGTCTGTGTCAGTGCTAGAATCGATATCTGAATCACCACCAAAACCGATAAGCAATAATATAATCTGAACTATTAAGAGTATTGTTGCTGGAACTGCCACACAGACAAATATCTGTTGTATAAGCTCCAAGCCACTCCACCATTCCATCATAAAAATACCAACCTTTCCATATTATTTATTAATTAGTACATCGAGCTTCATGTCTGCATTCTGTTTAATTATTGAGGCATAATGTGCAATGATAATTATATCAAGTGCATTTGCAATACGTTTTCTTGCGCCTGTAATCTTTTCGTCGTAATTTGCAACAACTTCAGCTATACAGTCACGCAAATTATTTATACGATAGTCCTCATTTTCGCATATTAGCTTATCGAGCAACTTGCATATAAAATCGTACAAATCAGAGCCTTTAATAATGTCATCGCTTCTGTCATTAACCTGCCCATTGATATATCGGATAAGAAATGCAATTTTATCAAGTTGTAAACAGTCACGTAACATATTTATTAATAAAATATGCGCTACCTGATCAATATTATACCGCTTTAATTTTGAATTGTCAACCCATCCTCTTTTTGTCCAATTTTGAAGTGTAGAACCATCAATCCCTGAAATTTCCCGTATTTGTGATAACATTATGCCATCTGTCAAATAAAAAATTTTGTTTAAGAATTCTTTACCAGTGACATCTCCCATTTTCTTTCGGTTAAGAATCGTACCTGGAATATTTTCTTCATTTACTTGTATATACAAAACATAATCCCCTCCTTCTTTGCATCTTAAGCATATTATATCACGCGTTCGTCTGACTGTCAATAGGTTTCACGAGATTTTTTAAAAGAATTTAAGGAATATTTTTATGTCAAAATTTAAAATTGATACTTTCACAGTCCTGCTGCTGTTTGTTTGCCTAATTTACACCCCTTTTTATAATCTTATACCCGTATTTACTGCTATACTTTTACACGAATTAGCTCATATTATTGCAGCTGTTGCAATGAAAATTAAGATAAAGCAGATCGAATTAAATATACTCGGAGCAAGAATACATACAAAAAATAATTTATTTTCATATAAAAAAGAAATCATCCTCTCTGCTGCTGGTCCACTTATGAATTTATTAATATTTTTTATAATTCACATAACTTTTGAGTTTTGGGAAAATGATATTATAAAGGATTTTGCTTTTTACAATCTCACTCTCGGAATACTCAATCTGCTTCCTATGGAAGGCTTTGATGGAGGCAGAATTTTTAAAGGGCTTCTCGCACAAGTTTTTTCTTTTCAAGTCGTAAATTCATTTTCACGTTTTCTGTCATTTTTTGTGCTTTTCATATTATGGATAATCTCAGTTTATTTTCTCATTCGAGCAGGTGCATCCCTTGCTTTATTTGCTTTTTGCTCCGCTTTATTTTCCAAAATGATAAAAAAAGATGTATTTATTTAATCAAATAAATTGTTTTAAGCATATCAAAGGATATTAGAGCTTTACAGAGTTAAAGCGCGATTAGTATATGATAAATTAAATATTCAGTGATTTATAACAATAAATTGAATATTTTGACGATTTTCAAGCTTTTTTTATAAAAACTATTGCATTTTATATCAATATCTGTTAAAATGTACCTCGTACAAAAAAGGTTTATAATCTGTGCGTTTTGTTATTACTTTTCAATGGGGGTTTCCGCATTGCTATTGCGTAATAAAATACATTCTTTATTAACCTTTTTAACTATTATATTCCTTGGAGGTACAATCAAACGGATGAACAATACTATCATTAATCTTTGCAATATTTGCAAGGAATTTGACGGAGAACAGGTTCTAGATAACATAAATCTTGAAATTCACGACAAAGAATTTATAACCCTGCTCGGACCGTCTGGATGCGGTAAAACAACGACACTTAGAATTATCGGTGGATTTGAATCTCCCGATAGCGGTGATATACTTTTTAACGGTAAAAAAATCAACAATTTGCCTCCGTATAAAAGAAATGTCAACACCGTTTTTCAAAAATACGCTTTGTTCCCTCATTTGAATGTCTATGAAAATGTTGCATTCGGATTGAGAGTTCAAAAAGCTCCTGAAGACGAAATTAAAACACGAGTTAAGGATATGCTCTCACTGGTTAACTTAAAAGGCTTTGAGCGCCGTGACGTCTCAAATCTTTCAGGTGGTCAACAGCAGCGTGTTGCCATAGCCCGCGCCTTGATAAATAACCCAAAGGTCCTTTTGCTTGATGAGCCACTCGGAGCTCTTGATCTTAAACTCCGCAAGGACATGCAAGCCGAGCTAAAAAACATTCAACACAAAACTGGAATTACATTTATATATGTAACACACGACCAAGAAGAAGCACTTTCAATGTCTGACACCGTTGTTGTTATGAGCGGTGGTAAAATTCAACAAATAGGCACTCCAATTGATATTTATAATGAGCCCAAAAATGCTTTCGTAGCCGATTTCATTGGTGAAAGCAATTTGATTTTTGGGTTTATGCTTGAAGATAACAAAGTTAAATTTTCCAATCACATTTTCAAATGTGTTGATGGTGGATTTGAACATAATGAACCTGTCGATGTGGTTGTACGTCCTGAAGATGTCGATATCGTTTCTGCTGAAGATGGTATGCTTAGCGGAACTGTCAGCTCAGTTACATTCATGGGTGTTCATTATGAAATAATAGTTGATATTGGCGGATACAAATGGATGATTCAAACAACCGATTATGTTGCTATAGGTGAGCTTATCGGGCTTTATATTGAGCCTGACGCTATTCATATAATGAAAAAATCCGAGTTTTCCAACATGGTTGACGATTATTCCTCGTATAGCGAAGAA
>Ga0172378_10003543_pt1 | contig 14676 bp, 11 predicted proteins | sample GrowelOW332metaG_FD_119755 | JGI IMG/M metagenome (GOLD analysis project Ga0172378, IMG submission 119755) | Groundwater microbial communities from an aquifer near a municipal landfill in Southern Ontario, Canada - Pumphouse #3_1 metaG | ecosystem: Environmental > Aquatic > Deep subsurface >... | reverse complement strand
GCCACAGTATGTTGAACCGTTGCGTGGCAAATTTAATTTTTCTGACACTGATAAAATAATCGACTTTGCAAACAACAATAATCTTCAAGCAAGATGGCACACACTTTGCTGGCACAGTCAAACGCCTAACTGGATGTTCACTTCTAAAAACGGCGGCAAGGCTTCTAAAGAAGAGGCAATGGTAAATCTAAAGACATTTATTTTTACAGTAATGGAGCACAACAAAGGCAAAAACATTCACAGCTACGACGTTGTAAACGAATGTATTTCAGACAGCACAGGCAACTTGCGTAACGGAAGCGAAGGCTCTAAATGGTACGAAATCATTGGGCCTGAATATGTTGATCTTGCATTCACTTGGGCGCACCAAGCTGACCCTGACGCTTTTCTAGTTATAAACGACTACAGTCTAGAATCGAATCCTAAAAAAAGAGAAGCAATGTACAAACTAGTAAAAGGCATGAAAGAAAGAGGCGTTCCAGTTGATGGCATAGGCTTGCAAATGCACATTGATATAACTTCTCCAAGCGCCGCTGAAATAAAAAAGACAATTGAATATTTTTCTGAGCTAGAAGTTAAAGTTCTAGTAACAGAAATGGACATGAGTGTTTATGGTTGGAATGACAAATCAACTTCTATAGATAAAAACAAATTGGAAAAAGCTTTGCAAACACAGGCAAAACGCACAAAAGAAATTTTCAATGTATATGATGATGAAGCAAAAAAAGGAAATCTTACTTCAGTAGTATTTTGGGGAATTGACGACGGCATGAGTTGGAAGAACAATTTCCCTGTCCGCGGCAGAACAGACTACGCGCTTTTGTTCAACAGAAATTTTGAACCTAAGCCTTGCTTCTGGGCATTGGTTGGAGAAAACAAGTGAGCCAAATTTACAGTTTGAAAAAACTTCTGCCTGTAGGAGCGGCAGTAAAGCCAATCTTCCTTTCTGATAAAGATCCGCACAGTCGGCTTTTAAAAAATCAGTTCACTTCAATAGTCGCAGAAAATATTATGAAGCCAATGTTCATTGAGCCAGAGCCTGGAAAATTCATCTTTTCTTTGACTGACCAAATGATAGAGTTCGCACATAAAAACAATATGGACATAAGATGGCACACTCTTTGCTGGCACAACCAGACTCCTTCATGGATGTTCATAGGCAAAGACGGCAAAATTGCTACAAAAGAAGAAGCAAAATCAAATCTAAAAAACTTTATTCAAACAGTTGTAAGCCACAACAAGGACAAAAGCATTGAAAGCTACGATGTTGTAAATGAATGTATCTCAGACACTACATTCAATCTTAGAAATGGAAGCGAGCATTCTTTATGGTACCAAATAATCGGCCCTGAATATATTGACTTAGCATTTACTTGGGCGCACGAAGCAGATCCAAATGCAACTCTAATTATTAACGACTACAATCTTGAATCTGTAAAAGAAAAAAGAGCCGCTATGATAAATCTAATAAAAGATATAAAAAATAAAAATGTGCCAATTGATGGCGTTGGAATTCAAATGCACATTTCTTTATGCAACCCGTCACTTCAAGTAATAAAAGAAACTATAGAAGAATTTGCAGCTCTAAATATAAAAGTCTATATAACAGAAATGGACATGAGCTTATTTGAATGGGAAGACAAAACTCTTACTATTCCAAAAGAAAAGCTTCCTGTTCTGCTTGAACTTCAAGCTATACGTTATAAAGAGTTATTTACACTTTTTAAAAGTGAAATGGACGCTGGCAAACTTCAAAAAGTTATTCTTTGGGGAGTTGATGACACCACAAGTTGGAAAAATAATTTTCCAGTCAATGGCCGCACAGACTACGCCTTATGCTTTGACAGAGATTTGCATTTAAAATTATAAATATTTTTTAACAGGGACATTTTATGTCCCTCTTGCTGTTATATACTGTACATATCAAATACAAAAGAGGTATTTCTATGACAGTAACAGAAAAAGCAAACGCAAAGACAAACAGCACAAGCTACACTCCATTAAAATTTTATTCTTCTTCAAAGCCACAACTTCCAACCAACAAAAAACATTCAGTAGAAAAGCCAGACTTCCGCACAATTTTAAAGACTGCATTCCGAACAGTAACTTCACTTGCCATTCCAATGACACTTGCACTTTTCCTTTCATTATTCGCAACTTTTGTTTTCCATGCAAACCAAGACGCAACTTATTTTTACAACGCATGGTACTTGTTCTGCAAACTGTTTTTTCCTTCAACACCGCTTATGATGTGGTTTATTACAAAGAAATAATATGCTACAATGCTAACATATTTAGAGGGGAATATGTCTGTAGAAAAAGTAAAAGCATTCTTTGCACAGTACAACATGCAGGATAAAATTTTAGAGCTTGGCGAATCAAGCGCCACAGTTGAACTTGCAGCAGCGGCACTTCACACAGAGCCATGCCGCATTGCAAAAACAATGAGCTTCATGGTAAACGGCAACGCTGTTTTGATTGTGACCGCCGGAGATATGAAAATTGATAATTCAAAATTCAAATCTTACTTCCATGAAAAAGTCACAATGCTAACAGCAGAAGAGCTAACAAAATATGTAGGACACGCGCCTGGTGGAGTCTGCCCTTTTGCAGTACCAGACACAGTTAAAACATATTTGGACATAAGCATGAAGCGCTTCCAGTCAGTGTTCCCTGCCGCCGGTTCAAGCAACAGCTGCATAGAGCTTACACTTCCAGACTTAGAAAAATACAGCCGCTTTGTAGAATGGGTAGATGTATGCAAACCAAAAGTACAACCACTCTCAAATAACTAGCTCGGTCCCTGAGCATGTCGAAGGGAAAAATGTTCGTTTCGACATGCTCAACTAACAAACCTAACGGAGCCACAAAACTACATGGAAGATTTTCTAAAAAACTTAAACAAAGAGCAACTTGAATCTGTGCACACAACAGAAGGTCATGTCCGTGTAATTGCAGGAGCCGGCACTGGAAAAACAAAATCATTAACAAGCCGCTACTGTTACTTGGTTAAAGACTTAGGCATTTCTCCAAAGAACATTCTATGCCTAACTTTTACAAACAGAGCCGCAAATGAAATGAAGTTTAGAATCCGCAAAGAACTAGGCGACATGGACTTAGGCTACATCTGCACTTTCCACGCCTTTTGCACTTTGCTACTACACGAAGACATAAATGTTTTAAACTATCCAAAAAATTTCATCATCTTAGACAAAGAAGACTGGCGCGAAATTTTACTTAGAATATTCAGCGACATGCACTTAACATTACGCGAAACAACAATTCAAAATAAAATTGATGAAGTGCTAGAAGCAAAAAAACTTTCAGCAGACACTTACATAGACGACATCTACCGCTTGAACAACGAAGAGTTAAAAGCAAAATTCATGGTGCCCGGCCTTGAACGCAATACAGAAATTTTCCTGCGATTTATATACGAGCAAAAAAAATGCTTTGGCGTAGACTTCAACGACTTAATAAATTTTGCCACATACATTCTAGAGCGTTTTAAAGACGTAAGAGAAAAATGGCAAGACAGAATGCAATATGTGTTGGTAGATGAGTTCCAGGACGTAAGCGGCAAGCAGTATAAGATAGCGCAAATCTTAAGCGCAAAACACAAAAACTTATTCATAGTAGGCGACAGCGACCAAACAATTTACTCTTGGCGTGGAAGCCATGTTCAAATGTTCCTAGACTTTGATAAAAAATATCCAGACGCAAAAACAATTGTTCTAAAAGACAACTACCGCAGCACTCCAGAAATTATAAAAGCAAGCAACACACTAATTGAAAAAAATAAAGTTCGTTACCCTAAAGACTTAGTTGCAGTAAACTTATCTGGAGAAAAGCCACTTTACTATCATGCACCAGATGACGCAAAAGAAGCCACTTGGATTTACAAGGAAATAAAAAAACTTATTAAAAACAACAACGCATCTTTAAATGACATCGCAATTTTGTACAGAGCGCATTACTTAACTCGCCCGCTTGAAGAATGTTTTATAAAAAATGATCTGCCATATAATATTTTATCAGGTGTAGAATTCTACGGCCGCCGTGAAATCAAAGATATAATTTGCTATCTAAGAATGCTTACATCTTCTGACGACACAGCATTTTTACGAACAATTAACATGCCCTCAAGAAAAATTGGCAAGACTAAAATAAAATTCATCAGGGACTTTGCAGAAGAGCACAACGTCTCTTGCTACCAAGCGTTAAAGCAAAACATTTCAAATAAAATATTCGCTGGCACAAAAGCCTCTGAATATGTTGATGCAATTGAATCAGTAAAGAAAATTGTTCAAGACGAGCCTACAGAAAATAAAAGCAAAGGCATTCCAACACTTCACAAAAAAGCGACACTTGGTGACATCTTGCAAGAAATAATGGACCGCTCAGGGTACGAATCTTTTTTAAGACTAGAGTCTGACCAGGACAGGCTGGACAATGCCGCTGAATTTAAAAGAGCAGTTTGCACCGCCGGCTTAGACGATGATGCAACACTTGAAGATTTTTTAACACACGTTGCACTCTTCACAGACTTAGACAGAGAAAGCGAAAAAGCAACAGTAAAACTTTTAACAATACATGCCGCAAAGGGAATGGAATTTCCATACGTTTTTGTTTGTGGAATGAACGAAGGTGTTTTTCCAAGCAGAAAAATTCAAACACCAGATGACATGGAAGAAGAACGCCGAATAGCATACGTTGCCCTAACGCGTGCAGAAAAAAAATTATTTCTAAGCGACGCAGAAGGAAAAGCAAACGACGGCATCTTTAAATATCCAAGCAGATTTATTTTTGACATAGGCAAAGAAAATTTAGACTATGTAAAACCTTTAGACGAATCGCTTTACTATGAAACAAAAAAAATTATCACTTACGACGAAGAACGTCTTGACGCAATAAGAAGCATTCTTCATGTAGGCGACAGAGTAAAACACGCTGTGTTTGGAAAAGGCACAATAAAATTTGTAAACATGACAGCCTACTGCTACACAATAAAATTTGACCAGATTGCAACAGAAAGAAGCATACAGTTTGTAACAAACCTAGAACGCTTGGACGAAGAAAATGAATGAACAAATTAGTGGAAAAATAATTCCTCTCACATTAGAAAATTATCAATGCTCATTTTATCTTCCAAAAGATTATGACTCAAGCAACACTTGTTACCCAGTAATTTATCTTCTAGGAGAAAGCAACATTGCCCCTGTCATTTCAGCCATATCATCTGTCACTCCAACAGAGCCCCCTGCCATTCCGACCACAGCGTCTGTCACCTCAATACAACAACCTGTCATTCCGACAGCACAACCTGTCACTCCAACAGAGCGCTCAGTCATTCCGACCGAAGTAAAGGAATCTGTTTTATCTACAACCACCTTCCTTCTCTTAGGCATAGAAACACAAAACTGGGAAAGCGACTTCACTCCATGGAAAGCCGAGCCGCTGAACAAAAAAAGCCCTGCGTTCACCGGTGGCGCTTCAACTTTTCTAAAACTTTTAGCAACAAAAATAAAACCTTACATAGATAATAACTACCGAACGTTAGCAGATGCAAATAACACATCGCTTATTGGCTATTCACTTGCAGGACTTACAACATTATACGCTTTGTACACAACACATTTTGCAAACAACTTCGCAAGCTGTTCTGGCAGCCTTTGGTACAAGGATTGGATTTCTTACACTGAAAGTCAAAACTCAAGTCAACAAAATCAATTAACTAACGGACGTAAGTTTAACGGCAAAACCAAAACTCTTTGTCCAACTAACGACTGTATGTCAACTTCAAACAAACTAACTAACGGTAGTATATCAAAAAAAAATCAACTAACTAACGTTAGTAAGTTCGTATCTTCTGATAATACAAGCAATAAGCAAATTAATAATTCATCATTCACTCAGCAATTTCCATTAACTAACGACCATTCGTTTTCTAAAGAGGAAGATTCATATGTTTACAAAAACACAAATATTCCTTTAACTAACGAACATTATTCTTCTGAACTAAAATATTCTTTTGCTACCAAATCAGCCCATCCTATGCCTACCGACCGTAAGTTAAACATTTATCTCTCACTAGGCAGCGCAGAAAAGAGCAGCCGCCACCCTTTAATGTCCCAGGTAGAAACATGCACCTTAAAAACAATTGAACTTTTAAGGCATCAATTTCCCTTAGCAAAAATATTTTTTGAATACAACAACGGCGGTCACTTCACCGAAATTCCAACCCGAATTGCAAAGGCAATTTGTTTCTTGAAGAATACTGTAGATTCTTCTTGTAAAAATGAAGCACAAACTATACTGCATTCAACAAATGGAATATCACAAAACATAATTTTAAATAAAAATAAGGATTCACTATGAAAACAGATTCCTCAAAAGCAGTACCGCAACTCTCACCAGAACTAAAATCAAAACTAATAGCACTTGCCAATAAATATGAATGTGCAACTTTTCCAGACGACGACCCGTGCCAGTTTATGCACAGAAGTTTTTCTTTAGTAGACAAAGAAGTTGTAGCATTTATTGCATCATCTTTAGCTTTTGGAAAACGGAAGCAAATAATTTTACATGTTGATTCTATTTTAAAAGAAGCAAATCCGTCGCCAACAAAATGGATTCTAAACTCTGGATACAAAAGTTTTTTCCCTAATGATAATAAATATTTCTACAGAGTTTTTTCAAATAAAAATATGATTAACTTTTTTGACAAGCTAAAACAAATACTTTCTTCAAACAAAACGCTTGGCACTTATTTTAAAAATCAATATGAACAAAATAAAGCAATTCCTCTTTATAAAATAATTTGCGCTGAATTCAAAGGCGCAGACTGTGGCAATTTAATTCCTCAGACAGAAAATTCCGCTTGTAAAAGAGTTCAACTTTTCTTGCGCTGGATGGTTCGTGGAAGTAAAGACTGCGGCACTTCTATAGATTTAGGTTTATGGACTTGGTACAACAAAAAAGATTTGCTTATGCCGCTAGATGTTCATGTTCTGCAAGAGGCGGTAAAGTTTGGATTGCTGCCAAAAACAGCTTCTGGAAAAATTCCCGCCGCTACTATAAAAATGGCAACACTTCTTACAGAAGAAATGAAATCAATTTGGCCAGACGACCCTCTTAAAGGAGACTTCGCCTTGTTCGGTTTAGGTGTTGATAACTAGTAAAGATGTCATTGCGAGGAACGAAGCGACGTGGCAATCTCTTAATGAACAGATTCCTCCACTCCGGTCGGAATGACAGAATGATCAGTCGGAATTACAGAGTGGTCGGAATGATATTTATCTTTGTATACGCCCGCTGCCGTTTCCGCCTGAAAGCTTTTCAACTTCATCAACAGAAACCATGTTGTAGTCGCCTTCAATTGTATGCTTCAAGCAACTTGCCGCAACCGCAAAATCAACTGACTGCTGTGTTGTCTTGTTGTTTAACAAAGCGTAAATTAGACCGCCACCAAAACTGTCGCCGCCGCCAACCCTGTCTACAATCATCATTTGATATTCTTTGCTAAAGCAATAATCTTTGCCGTCATAAAGCAATGCCGCCCAATTGTTCTGGTTAGCATTTATTGAAGTTCTTAAAGTGATCGCGACTTTTTTAAAGCCGAACTTTTCAGCAAGCTGTTTTGCTACAGACTTGTATCCGTCTTTGTTGAGTTTGCCACTGTTAATGTCAGTGTTTTCTGCTTCAATGCCAAACACATCTTTTGCGTCTTCTTCGTTAGAAATACAAACGTCAACGTACTTGCAGATTTTTGTCATAACTTCACGCGCCTGCTCCCTAGTCCAAAGCTTGCCACGATAATTCAAATCGCAGCTTACTGTAGCGCCCGCTTCTTTAGCAGCCTTGCACGCTTCCACACAAATGTCTGGAAGGTTGCCACCAAGAGCCGGTGTAATTCCTGTTAAGTGGAACCATGACGCTCCTTTAAAAATATTCTTCCAGTCAAAGTCAGAAGGTTTTGCTTCTGCAATTGAAGAATGCGCCCTGTCGTAAATACATTTAGAGCCACGCTGACTTGCCCCGCGCTCGTTGTAGTAAATGCCAACCCTGTCGCCACCACGGACAATTTCTTCTGTATGAACGCCATATTTTCTAAGGCTGTTAATTGCAGCCTGCCCAATTTCATGTTTAGGAAGTTTAGTAATGTAGTAAGATTCAAGACCGTAATTTGCACAAGAAACAGCAACGTTTGCTTCACCGCCGCCAAATGTCGCAGTCATATTATCAACTTGCACAAATCTAAAATAACCTGCTGGCTCCAACCGAAGCATAATTTCACCAAAAGTTACAACTTTCATATAATCCTCCAAATAGTGTCATTGCGAGGAACAAAGTGACGCGTCAATCTCTTTAACCAATAGATATTTTAAAATAAAGAGATTCCTCCACTTCGGTCGAATGACAAAATGCGTTACTATTATAATAAAAAAGAGAAAATTATTCTTTACTGAAATTTACCTATTAAAAAAATCAGTCTTGCACTTCTGCAAAAGGTGTGTCGTGTAAAATTAAATAACGGCTTGCATAGCTTGCAAAATATTCATCTTCTGTCATGCAGTAAGATTTAATATTTCTTGTTGAAGTGTCTGCTTCTTCCGCTTTTCCTTTTGTAACTGATTTTGTGTTGTATTCACGCCAGCCGTTCTTAGGATTTCCACGCGGATAAACATCCAAGTTATGATCGTCGTCCCAAAAATATTCTGAATTAAATTCTGAGCTTACCATGCAGTTAATTAGCGCAACGCTGTCCCAATTAGTCAATGAGTCTGCACTTCCCTTGCCAGCAGTTCTTGCTATATAAACAGAAGACTTTTTGTGTTTGTCGCAAGTGAATCTGCACCTGTCAAAAACAAAGCCGCTCTTTTTTGCCATAGCTGTGCTTCTAACTGCGTAAGAGTTAAAATCACCACGGTTGTCTTCTATTGAATTGATTTCACATTCTTCAAACAAAGCTGTGTCTGGGTCGCCACAAATGTAATCTACATCGCCTGAAATTTTGCACTTTAAAAACCAACTGCAGCCGTGGGTGCGCAAAGTGTTCTGCCTGCCTTCAAAGCGCATTCCTTCTGCTAAAAGAGTGCCGTTGCGGTTGTTCCAAAAGAAAGCTTCTGCTGAATCGCCTAAAGTGCTTCCTTCTTCAATTGATTTTTTATGTGTATTGATTACTGTAAAATTTTTTAGTGTAACATTTTTTACATTAGGCCCTAAAACAAAAACTGACCTGTTTTCAGCGCCTTTATGAAAAGACTCACAATTTTCTGCTTGTACAACACAATCTTCTGCCTTAGTTCCCGGCACACTTTCCATAATAAGCGGATTTGATAAATTGTAGCTGATTATTTCTGTGTAAGTTCCAGGCTCTAGTGTGAGATGGACAGGAGTTGTATTTGGAACAGCGCCTGTTTTTACCATTTCCCTAATCTTTTTAAATGCCGCTGTAATTGCCGCAGCTGATCGGGTATTTACGCTTAACTCTAACATCGTGGTGTAAATATACCGTTTTTTTCTGATAAAGGCAATTGAAACACACTACACTAAATTATAGATTATCTGATTTATACAAATGTGATTCCTACACTTTGGCCGGAATGACATGAACTACAAATAAAAAGGCACGCTACACTTTTCTGTATAACGTGCCTCTTACTGCGACTAATTCCGAATCTGATTCGGAGTTAGCCAAAGTTTAATATTCATTTACTTTGCAAGATATTCGTTAATGCTTGCGGCTGCTTTTCTGCCTTCGCCCATAGCGAGTATTACAGTGGCTGCTCCAAGAACTATGTCTCCGCCGGCCCAAACTTTGCACATGCTTGTTTCTTGTTTTTCATCTACAACAATGTGCCCCTTTGGATCAACTTTGATTTCTGGTGTTGTCTTTGCAATAAGAGGGTTGCTTGAGTTGCCAAGAGCCACAATCAGAGCGTCGCATTTTATTTCATGCTCACTGCCTGCAATTGCAACTGGGCTTCTTCTGCCAGAAGCGTCTGGTTCACCAAGCTCATAGCTTAGAACTTTTATACCGCTGATTTTGCCGTTTTCATCGCCCAAAACTTCTATTGGATTTTCCAAGAAGCGGAACTCTACGCCCTCTTCTTCTGCGTGTGCAACTTCCTCTTTACGAGCTGGAAGTTCATTGCGTGTTCTGCGGTAAACTATGTACACTTTTTCTGCGCCCAAGCGTAATGCCATACGGGCAGAGTCCATTGCAACGTTTCCGCCGCCTGTTACACATACAGTTTTTGCTTCGTAGTAAGGTGTGTCTGCTTTTTCTGTCATGTAGGCTTTCATCAAGTTGGCACGTGTAAGATATTCATTGGCACTGAATACGCCAATCAAGTTTTCTCCAGGAATGCCTAAGAACTTTGGAAGGCCAGCGCCTGTTCCTATAAATGCCGCGTCAAATCCTTTTTCTGTAAGAATCTGATTCAATGTTGAAGTTCTTCCAACAAGGAAGTTTGTCTCAAACTTAACGCCCATTTTCTTAAGGTTTTCTACTTCGTTAGCAACAATAGATTTTGGCAAACGGAATTCAGGAATACCGTAAACCATTACACCGCCTGCTTTGTGGAATGCTTCAAATACTGTTACATCATGCCCAGCACGGCAGCAGTCTGCAGCAACTGTTAGGCCAGAAGGTCCTGAGCCAATAACTGCAACTTTTTTGCCTGTAGGGGATGCAACTTTTGCGACTGTCTCAAGATTATTGTTTCTTTCATAGTCAGCAACAAAACGCTCAAGACGGCCAATGCTTACAGCTTTTTCAGCAGATTTATTTGCTTTTCCAACTGTGCACTGTCCCTGGCACTGCTTTTCCTGTGGGCAAACACGTCCGCAAATTGCAGGCAAGAGGTTTGTCTGTTTAATAATATCAACAGCGGCTTTAAATTCGCCTTTTGCAACTTCAGCAATAAACTGTGGAATATGCACGTTAACAGGGCAGCCGTTCACACAAGGCATGTTCTTGCAGTTCAAGCAACGGTTTGCTTCTACAATAGCCTGCTCTTTTGTAAATCCAAGGGCAACTTCTGTCATCTGGCGGGCACGAACTTTTGGCTCACCTGTTGGCATTATCTGCTGTGGAATTGCCATTCTGTCTGCTACAGTAAGCGGACCTTTTTTAAGTTTAGCCTGAAGCTCTTTATAATCTTTTCTGCCTTCTTCGGCAAGTTTTTCGGCTCTTATATGTTCTTCCATTTTATTTTCCTTTTATTTCTTTGCTGCCAAGGCATCGCCCTGTGCTTGAAGATTGCATTTGTGGAAAGCTTCTGCTTCCTGTGGCTTAAATGACTTCATACGAGTCATCATGTTGTTCCAGTCAACTTCATGCCCGTCAAAATCTGGGCCGTCTACACAAACAAACTTTGTCTTGCCGCCAACACTTACACGACAACCGCCGCACATACCAGTTCCGTCAATCATTATTGTGTTCAAAGAAACTGTTGTCTTTACATTGTATTTAGCTGTTGTAGCACATGCAAACTTCATCATTATTGGAGGTCCAATAGCAATTACTTCTGCAGGTGGTGTCTGAGATTTGCAAAGTTCTTCTAGAGGGATTGTAGCAACGCCCTTTTGTCCAGCAGAACCGTCATCTGTCATAATTATAACTTCATCAGCTGTAGCCTTCATTTCATCAACAAAAATAAGAAGGTCCTTATTTCTTGCGGCAATAATCATAATAACTTTGTTGCCAGCTTTTTTAAGAGCCTGCACAATTGGATAGCAAGGTGCAACACCAAAGCCGCCGCCTACTACTACTACAGGCGCATCGTATTTTTTAATTTCAGAAGGATTTCCTAAAGGCCCCAAAACTGCGCCTAAAGACTCGCCCGCTTTTTTCAAAGAAAGCTTGTATGTTGTAGCGCCAACTGCCTGGAACACAAGAGCAATCCAGCCTTCTTCTGCATTTGCATCTGCAATTGTAAGTGGAATACGCTCACCAAAATCAATGTCCAACTGAACAAGCACAAATTGTCCGGCTTTACGATTTTTTGCAATCTCCGGAGCTTCTACTCTCATGTAATATACATTTTCTGAGAGTTGTTTCTTTTCTAAAATTTTATACATAGCACGTCCTTTAAACGTAAAATTCCAACCGTAACCCAAAGAATCGGGAATTTGATTGGAACTATTGTACAGTGTTTATGTTTTTTTGGGAATAGAATTGACTATATTTTTTAACAATACTGAATTCTATTTAGTTATTCTGAAGTTTTAGAATCCTACACGAACTCCGACATTTGCCTGTAGTCCGCTAACTAGCCAGCTTTTTGTAAAGTTAGGGCTTGATGAAGCAACATTCACGTCTAGCTCAAATATTCTTGCGTTAAAGATAACTCCAACCTTCTGAATAAATATTTGCTGCTTATAAGCTGTCGATAAATTCAATCCCAAAACATAAGCAATTCTAATGTCAGCTGCTAAACTGTATTCAGGGTAAAGACTAGTCTTCCAGCTAAAGTCATCGCCAAAAGGATTGTTCGCCGCAAAGCCAATTGAAGGGAAGAAAGTGCACCATGAACCAAATGGCCGCCAAGCTCCTTCCATTCCAAAACGCAATGGCCTATTAACAGAATATATATCTGTTCCAAAAACAACATCGCTAAAAGTCGGACCTTCTGTTGTATATGAAAGAGAACCTGTACTTGTGTATGAATCAAGAATAGGATCAACTTGCGCACTAAAAGCAGCAGAAGCAGAAACTGAATTACTTAGTTTTGCTGGCACAATAGGAATTCTTGTATAAATGCCAACATCAAATGTTCTAAATATTGGATATTCCAATGTAGCAGTTAAGTCAAAGCCTCCCTGTTGCAATATTTTCATTATTGAGTCGCTTGAAGTAATAGTTGACATTATAGTATCAACACCTAAGAAATTTAGGCTTGAATCAAAAACTGTGCTTAAGTCAAATACAGAATACAAATTTACAGTTGCATCTACATCAGCAGTAATAGTTCCATCTGACTTTGTTTCAACTGTGCAAGTGGCATCTTTTGGCTGTGGAAAATACAAAACTGGTAAAAAATAAGAAGGTGTTACTTTAAAAGTGAAGTTGCTTATTTTTGATTTTACAGAAAAGCCCAACTGTGCATAAGCTTGTGCATTTGCATTTATAGTTGTTTCAATAGGAGCATCAAGCTCATTTCCATAGCCTAAGAAAGTGAAAATTTCTTTTGAAAGACCAAGGCGTGCTGAAATATCTGTGTCAAAAAACAAGCCTAATTTTAAATTCTTGCCAAATTTTGTATTTAGAAAAAACTTGCCATTTCCATCTGCATCTACTATCAAGCCTTCATCGCCCATGCTGTCTGACATTTTTTTAAAATCTATAACTACATTTTTTGTAAATATTTCTGGAACTGATAAAGCGTTTTCACTTGCTGCTACAGTTGCATCAAAACCTAACTCAAAAAATCTATAGTCATGCTCTATTTCTGCAAAACATAATGTTGAGGTTAATAAAGTAGCCGTTATTATTGATAATAATTTTTTCATTCTTTTGCTCCCCATACTGTAATTGGAGTGTCTTCATCCATCTTAATTGAAACAGAAATTGATGCCCCAATTTTTGAAGACGTTGTATCCGTAGAACGCTTAATTGCAATTACTACAGGATTAGTACTTGATGTATCACTTTTTCCTAAAACAGCATTTACTGTTGGATGGAAAGGATAGCTTGTGAGCACATTTTTTATATCTTCTTTTGTTAGGTAAAGAGAATTTTCTCCATTATTAAAGGAAACATCTTTATTCAATATGCTTTCATTATTTGAATCAACCGCTGAAATTTTAAGACTAAGAGGAATATCAGATAAGAGCGTATTTGTTATTCCATAGTTTACTTTGAAATAATCAAAAGAATCTGCGTATGTTGCATATTGTTCTGTTGAAGAAGCGCTGTCACGACCAAGCAAATCTTTTGTTGTATCTGTTGACCAAGTGTCATCTATGTAATTCATTATATCAAGATTTATTTGACCCGTAAGATTTAGCTTAAGTTTTATAATTGCCACCATATTTATACTGATATTTACTGCGGAACTATTTGTAAGAGAATCTATTTGCGAAGAATAAATAGTTGTGCTGCCGTCTGTTCCACCTAAAGAAATGTCGTATGATAAATTCATACCTGTTGGAGATGAATTTATTATTTCAGCTAAGTCTGTATAAAAAGAAGCCGTGTTTTCTCCTAACAAATATTTTGTAGTACTTCCAGAAGAATCAGTTGACTGCGCCCAAGAAATTGCTTCGCTAGTTTCAGGCCACGTTATTGGAGACGAAAGACTTAAATCTGCTTTACCAGATGCACCTCCAAGAAGATAATGCGATTCACTATTGTATTGTAAATCCACTGCCCCTTGCGGAGTAATATTTCCAATTAAATCTGTTACATCACTTCCGCCTTCTGCAAAAAAATAAACTGGCAATGTACTTATCTGCACTTTCTTTTTATCATCATCAGAAAACGGCAATGCTGAAAGTATGGAGCTTACGTCAAATGACGACATGTCCGCACTGCCAGAAACACTTGCGCTGCTTGCGTCAAAGACTATTGAATCCCAGTCAAATACAAGTGAAATATCTTTTACCGCAATTTCATAGCTGCTGCCCATTGTTAAGTTTGTAAGCGTAAGAGAGTCGCCCATGCTAAAT
>Ga0172378_10003541_pt1 | contig 14678 bp, 15 predicted proteins | sample GrowelOW332metaG_FD_119755 | JGI IMG/M metagenome (GOLD analysis project Ga0172378, IMG submission 119755) | Groundwater microbial communities from an aquifer near a municipal landfill in Southern Ontario, Canada - Pumphouse #3_1 metaG | ecosystem: Environmental > Aquatic > Deep subsurface >... | reverse complement strand
TCCTGGCAATAACCTGTCCATCTTCTTCATCGATAAGACAGGAAACAGGAAACCCAAAAGCACAATGCAATTTTATTGGAATTGAATTAAAATCCATAAAAACATTCCTTTCTTCACCAGAATTACGACAGTCTAATGCGTAGACAAAAATTTTTTTTTCCAGACCGCCCAAATTTTAAAGTTACGCTCGAATTCCTCTTTCGTAACAGGCTTCGGTTCATAGTCAGCAATATTACGCAAGTCGCTTAAATCCCGTAATTGCCTTCCTTCGTTTTGATTCAAATCTGTAATGTATTTAAGGGTCAGTTTATGGGATCCGGTTGTTGCAGTTGCTGACATCGTGAATGTTTCCGGCTTGCTTTTATCTTTCGCATTTTCCACCATGTGGCTTTTTATGAGCAGAAAAATCGAGTAGTACAATCTCGACGTGGCAACGTCGAAATGTTTTGGTTGATGTTCTCGCAACAATTCTACGCAGTGCCAATTTTTTTCAGACTTGGCTTTTAAGTTTTCATCAAATGCCATGGCTATGCCTTTAGACATCAAAAAATACGGAGCTGTTCCCAGGGTTATCGATATGACCGCGCAACATGGTTCAAAAAGAAAAAACAATCAATGGCAAAAAATAAGATAACCTCTACGGGAAGGATTTACAAATTTGCTGAGTACAAAACACCTTTTTTATCGTATCATATCGTTTACATATTTGCCGCACACCAGCCAGGCAAATTCGAGTCACAATATTCCCGGGAGCCGTTGTTGGCCGTTTGACCAGCCGTATTATTGCGATATGGCACTGCCAGAGCCGCATAACTGACCGGATGCCTGGCTCTGGCATTGCAGGTGACGTCACAGGCTGCAATGTTTCCGCCCTTGTTGCCGATCAGGCCAAAGGCCAAAGCTCTGGCTGCGCCGCCAATTTTGCCGTTGGACGTATTCCCGTCTTTGTCGGTATAGTATGGCTGATTGCCGGCAGTGCAGATCGCCGTCGCCCAGGCTGTTCCGGCAAAGGTGGAGATTTCGCCGCCGCCAGAATATGCGATCAGATGCGATTCGGCCAGAGCCGTCAGGCTATAATTTTCGATCCCGTTTGAGCCATCGGATACGGTGTAACTCTGCCCGCTGCCGGATACCGTGATATTGTTGATGATGTCACCCTGGGATAATCGGTGCAGCCAGCCGCCGCAATTTTGCCAGCCGACCGCCAGCGATTCCGCGCCCATCAGGCTTTTGGCCTCGATGTTGATTTCCGCCCGCGAAGCAAAAAACACTGCCTGGTGGCAATTGCTGAAGGCTGCTGCCCGGATAACGATGTCCTTTTCGCCAAAAGTGAGCCATTGCTCGTCTTCCTCATCGTCATCGTCTTCGTCACCCCGACCCCAGTCATAATTTCCGCTGCCCCAGCCAGGCGTTCCCGACCCGCCGCCACCACCGCCGGATCCGCCACCGGCACCTCCGCCACCCCAGCCAGGACTGCCGGGGCCCGATGGACTGCCCGGATCATCCGGCGGATCGTAGATCTGGATATACCGTGGCATATGCTGATTGAGGTTGTGGATCGTGACCTTGATGGTGGCTGTGCAGCCAGTAAATGCACATCCAGGGCAATTCGTAACACAATCCAGCAGAGATTGAATACGGTATTTGATTTTGTCCCGATCTGCCGAAGCGCAATAAATCGTGATGCGGATCCGGAAATCAAAATCACGAAAGATGACGCCATGAATATTTTGTATGACTGAGATTTTTCGCCGGATATCGGTGACCACCCCGGAAATATCGGCCGAAAGCGCAGCGGTTACCGTCACCTCAATCGGGATTTCCAACACACAACGTCCAGCGAACGGGCGCAATTCCAGGTGCAATTTCCAGTCCCGTCCTTCCCCGTCCAGAAAATTGACCACCTCGGCATCGCCCGGGTCCATGCTGTATGATCCCCGCACGAACACCGTTTGCCGGTCGCAACAGAGCGCATTGCAGACACAATGCAGAGTATCATCGTCCAGCACGTCCTGGAGGTTCTCCGCGTCCACCACAATCGGAGGTTTCGGGTAATGCTGCGGAATCCCGACCGCGCCCAACGCCCTGCGCCAGGGAGCAGCCATGGCCGGGAACAGCCAGGCATCTCGGGTATCCTGAACAGGTCTGAGCAATCCAGCGAGCATTATTCAACAACCCCTTCCAGCAGTCCGATGCAGGGACCGTACCAAGTGGCAATTAAATTACCGGGCAGATGATCCTGAGAGATTTTCACCAGAGTATGTTCATCGACCGTTTCCGTCCAGGCATGGCCGATCAGCGAGTAAAACACGCTGTCGGTCGAGACTACGGTTTCCGTATCGGCAATGGATACCAGTTCACACACCGCGGCAGTCTGCTCCCCGCCGGTCACCTGTGGAGGCGTGAATTTCAAGAAGAAATATTGAGCTGCAGGAGTCAGAGCGAACTCGGCAGCCGGGCAGGAGTACGCCTGGCTGTTGATCGTGGCAATGCCGGCAATTGCTGAATCCGGATTGTTGCCGTTGCAGATCCGTACTGTCGGAGTTCCACCGTCGGGAGTTATATCCAGTATCTGGAACATCCCCTTTGGAGGTGGTTCCCCGTAATTGCCCGATCCCAGCAGGATCATGCTGTAACTCGCGCCTGCGGCCAGAATCATGGCCGGGCCAGTTATCCCAGGCAGCAGAATTCCATCCGGCCCAAAGGACACAAAATGTTCCTCGCTTTCCGGAAGCCTAGCCAGCCGGACGATTGCCGGACCAATGACCCGGAACCGCCCGATGGCACCACTGTCGCAGCCATCGACTGAAACTACCATAGGACGCAGATCATCCGCATCGGGTGCCATGATCCGCAGCACGACCCGAAACGGATTGACACTGTCAGCCGGCGCCTGGATGAAGCCGTCGGCCACCGCAGGCTGTCCCGGAATAAGATATTTGCTGGTGGCATTTCGTCCCAGCACCATGCCGAACTCCAGCCCGCTGCCGATGGAGCCGCCGCCGGTATTGTTTTTGCGGTCCTTGTCGGACTGGGCGGCATCCAGCATCGCATTCCAATCCTGAGCCCGAATCGATAGCTTTTGTCCCTGGTTGACTTTTTCCATATTTCCCCTTAAACGGTTTTCGCACTGACTGGTGTGAATGGAGAGGTTTTGATCATCAATTTACCAAAATTACCGAGCTGGTAAATGCGTTCGATGTAGGCTCCGTCGATATCGCTGACGACGTCACCGCCACCAGCTCCCTGTGAGCTGTCCGGCGGTGCATAGTCAACTATTGTCGCTTTCAGCTTTGCCCCGAACCAGACATAATCCCAGCCCAGCTTGGCAGGGATTTCCAGCCCCTGAATCGATTGCGCGGGCTGGTTTGGGATAACCGAAAACTGGAAGGTTATTTCGTAGAGGTCTTCGCGCTTCGTTCCACGCCGTGATGCGGTGAAGCCATCAAAGCGCACCTCTCCGGCCTCGAACCCCCGAAATTGCTTGTCGTTAATCTTGCCCTGCAGCGAGTTCAAATCTCGGATATAACTGATCTTGAATTTCTTGTAGGTCATGTAATGCGTTTCGGTGAAGCACAGGGTTGGCGAGAGCACGTCAACGCCATTGATATTATTGTTGCCATCCACATTGATCGCACCGTTTTGATAGGGAGCATTGCCGACCGTCGTGATTGTTTCATAACTGTGGGTGATATGCCGGGTACCGCCTGAAGAGGAAAAGGTAATGGTACGATCTCCGGCATCCGCATCGTTGTCCGAATTGTCTGGGGATTCTGTCCCGGAATAATCATAGGTCACCCCGATCTTGTAGGTCGTCTCGTCGATCTTTTCTGAAATGCGCAAATCCTTTCGAGCCATCCCGTACATGACCCGGGGAGCGATCGCGCGTACCGCCTCGAGCGCGAAATATTCCGTCGTCGCCGGATATGCAACGTTATTGATGTAGATCACCTGCAGATCGGCAACCACGTTCCTGGCCAGATAAAACAGCTCCATCGACGTGTATTTACCGTTTGATTCGATCGTCTGGATGCGATCTGCAAATAATTCAGTTACTGTGGCAGACATATTTTTCTCCCTTACGAAAATGCTAAACCTTCATTGCGTCGCACGACATCAATCAGCGTTGCCAGATTCGCAGCGGTCGCACGGGTGTTGCGCGCCGTCTCCTCCTCCGGGCCAGAACCACCAAGCAAATTCAAAACATCGGATGTGATAAAGGACCCCTGCAGATGTGTCTTATCAGACGACGCCTCTTTTTTGACAAATGCGTCCTTGGCGGCGGAGATGGAATCAACTCTATCCTGCCTGGATGAAATATCGTTTTGCAGAGCGTCAAGTTTAGTGGCCTCGCCGGATGTTATGGAAACTCCCTCTTCAGAAGTAACGGCTTTGGCCGCATTCAGCGCGCTGATATATTCCTCTCTGGCTTTTTGCAGATCGCTTTTCGCACCAACCGACATTGCATCAAGAGATTCCAAAGATGACTCATCCAAAATTTTCTGAAAAGATTTTCTTTCGTTTTTGGAGGCCGCCTCGTCATCGATGGACTTGAGGTAATTATCATATTTTGCAGCCGTCGCTTCTTTTTCTTTTTTATCCCGATTGTATTCAGTCACTTTTGCGGCGGTGGTGGTTCCCCCGGTTTCTCCAAAAAGCGCTCCTTCCTTGCCCCCGGAAAGAGCATCGAGGCGGGTCTGTATCGCTTTTTTACGCATCTGGGCCACCCGCCAATTTTCCTGGGCAGTCTCGATCCTGGCCTGTTTATCTTTGCTTACAGTGTCGATGGGACCTTCGCCTGAAAAAAAGATGTTGGGCAAGCCGGTCATCATCCCTTTGACACTTTCCCAAACACCGGTCAATGACTGGTTTTCCTGCTCAAACTGACGAAAAGCCGATGCCGACTCGTTGGTCGCGGCGGCAAGTTCCGCCTCCAGTTCAAATTTGGCCGCCTGCATCATTTTTTCATTGAGCTTTTGCTGGGCGTCCGCTGCAATCGTCAGTTTGCCGGTCAAGGTGTCAAACGAAGACCACTCATTTGATCCATATTTATTAAGGTCTGCCAGCAGGCTGTTCAGCTCCTCGACCTGCGCCGCTGCCAGAGGCGCCGTTTGCGACATCTCCTCGAGTTGCTTAAGACGCTCAAATTTCACGCCAGCAGACTGCCGCTCGACATCGCCAGACGAACGCTTTTCAGTCGCTGCGTCCGATGCTTTCTTAGCCGCGTCATATTGATTCTGCAATGCCTTTGATGCTGCGTCGGCGCGCCATTTCATGATGGCCATAGCGCTGCCGATGGCGATCAATGTCAACATCACCGGATGCGCGGCAAGAAAAGTCAAAGCTTTGCTCAGCATACTAACCCCACCTGCTGCCGCCTTTGTCGCGGTAGCCGATGCCAATCCGGCGGCTGGCATCAATCCCAGGCCACTCAATATCGATCTTACTGCGGGGCTGGCGGTGGCGGCGGCGGTGTTTAATCCCGTCATGGCGGTGGCGGTAGTTTTAAGGGCAGATGCCGCTGCGGAAGCCTTGAACGCACTGGTAACTATTGCATCCAAAGCCATGATCGGCGCAAACAAGGACTTGCCAAATGAAAAGCCAAAGCTTACAATTTTCCAAGCTGCGCCAACAGATAAAATTGCTCCCCCAACCGACAATAAACTGCCAATAAAGCCATTGTTGGCTTCCATGACGGAAGTGAAAGCAAGCATAATATCTTTCAAATATTTCAGCATTGGAGTAAAGGTCGTCGCCACGATTTCTCCGAAAGCGATGCGCACTCCCTCAAATACGGAGTTCAGCTCGCGAATTGTGCCGCCAAAGCCGCCTTCCATTTTTTTCGCTGCTATCATGGCGGCATCCTGGCTGTTTTCTAATCTATTGAGCAAGGCGTCAATTTTTTCGGTATTGATGGAAAGCATGCCGCCGCCGAGGTCGCCCCTGGCGTCAAAAATTTCTTCCATGAAGTTGATTCTTTCGCCTGACCCCATTGAGGAAGCGACTTTGCCGATTTTGGCCAGCGTCGAAGCCAATGAGAACAGGTTCCCGTCCGCGTCAACCGTGGCAATGCCAAACTGTTTAAGAAATTCCTGAACTTTTGGATCCGCAAGCCTCTTGTAGGATTTGCCAAGCGCGGTTCCCGCCAGACTGCCACGAATGCCCATGTTTGCCAGCACTCCCAGAGCTGCAGACGTGCTTTTCAAATCCTCGCCAGCACGGGACGCATGCGGCCCCGCCATTTTCAATGCTTCGCCAAGATCTTGCAAAGTCTGGGCGGAGGAGTTGGTGGTTACCGTCAAAATATCAGATATATGGCCAACATCGGAAGCCGACATGCCAAAAACAGTCATGTTATTCGCCGCTATCGTCGCTGCTTCCGCGAGATCGGTGCCGGTGGCCAGGGAAAGATTAAGAATATCCCCGATGGAATCGCGGATTTGATCGCCGGAAAAACCCATTCGGCCAAGTGCCACCATACCGGAGGCGACTTGAGCGGATGTGAAAGCGGTTTCACGTCCCAGCTTCAAAGCCTGCTCCGACAGACTTTTCAAACTGCTTTCGGTTTCACCAGTAACAGCAGAAACCGTGCGCATGGCATCATCAAATGAAGCAAAATCTCGTGCGGCCATGATCGCACCCGGAACCGCAAACAGGGAGATTTTAGTAGTGGCGGCACTGAATTGATTCATCGCGGTAGAAAAAGCGGAAAATTTGCTTTTCGCCCGGTTCAGGCCATTGCCAAGCTCTTCATCATCAAGTAAAATGCGTACCGCCGCCTGGCCTAAAATAATGGAGCTTACGTTTGACATTTCTTGACTTCCTTACAAATTACGGTTATAGTAACATTGAGCTTTAACCAGGAGGTGATCCCATGTTAAGAATGACCGTCGGTTTCTTTATTTCGGCATCATTGGTGTGGTTCTGGTTTCGCTTTCTACCTAAAAAGGAGAAAATCGGGTCTTTGCCGCACGCTTTTGCCTATTTCATCCCTTGCTGGATTTTTTTTGGCGGCATCAGCTGGTTTTTGAGATTTTTCTTCATTGATCGGCCATTCCCTACAGACCAGTTGTTTCTGGGCTGGTACGCCGAAGGAATGTCATACTTGATTACCGCCGTTTTTCTTTTTACGGTTGTTGGCGGAAAAGCAGGGCACGTCCTCAGGCATAAGCAAAAAATCCCGCCATGCAATCTCTCCGAAAAAATTGACGACTTCTTTGATCCTCCTTCCCCGGATTTCAACAATTATCTTTGAATGATTTTTCAAAGGAATCAAAAAGCGCACTCGTCGCCTTTGCGATGGTGCGCTTTTTCTGTGCAAAGGGATTGAGCTGTGCGGGAGAGATGGCGGATACGCTTTTCGGACGGTTGATATTGTAAAGCATGGCCAGCAGATTCGCTGTCCTGCTCCAATCCGCGCACATCCGGGATCCCACCATGATCGTCAATTGCCGGAGGCTGAAGGGGGCTGGGTCTGTTCCAATGATGCCGGCGAGCTCGTATACGCTTCGTTCCAAATCAAATTTAGACTGCTCTCCAATTCCTGAGACGCCAGAACTTGTTCCAGCTGCTCGTTCTTTTTCTCGACGAATTTCTTCGAGGACTTCAGCAGTCTCATCATCAGATTCCGAGTCGCCGGCAGGGAAAAATTTGCGATTTCCTCCAACAAGGCATCGGCGGCGGCTTCAACGGTCTGCATGCTCATGCCGGACATAAAATCCTCGCCGCTGATAGTCTGGCGCTCCGTTGTTGGGACACAAAGCACATAGAGCACTTCCATCAGCATCACAGGATCGGCAAGCTTGTCCAACATGGTTTTGCCGTCCGACGGGGTGAGATCAGCCAGGTCGATACTGGTTTCTGATTTCACCCTGCGCCAGGAAGCAATATTCAGATCAAAACTCCAGGTCTTGCCTGATTTATCCTTGAATGACTGCACGGTAATTCTCCTTATCCGGCTGTTACCTTCTTCGGCAGGTAGGTGTCGTCGACAATCGTCGGCTTCGCCTTGACGGAAGACTTGATAACGCCGTCCATCGGTTGATCTTCCGAGAATTCGGTGATGATGAAGGAACCCTCGATGCCGTTGCCGCCGGTTTTGTCAACCGCTTTGAGATTGAGCGGGTTGCCATCATGAAAAGCATCATTCATCGTTTTGTAAGGGCCACTGGCTCCATCATCGCAAAGAATGTCAAAAGTCAATTCCCAGTCCGCCTGACCGGCAAGATAAACTTTGACATCCGGCGACTCGCGATTGGAAATGTCAATTTCGTCGCGGGTGCGGTTGATCTTCACGTTGGTGACTCGTTTGACTTCGGTAGTGGGTGAAACCGCGCCGCCGGCACCGACGTAAAGTTTGGCGTTTTTGCCGAGTGAAAATGATACTGTCGCCATTGTTTTTTGTTCCTTTTTTTAGGGTTGGGGATCGTTGAAAAATTCCATGATTTTATCGCGTGACTTTTCTAATGCTGGACCGATAAATGGACGGGGTGGATACTTCGCGTTGGCGTTGCTTTTCGTGTACTTTTCGGACAGTTCATTGGCCTTGCGAACCATGTCGGATGTTTTCAGTCTTACATGTGGCAAATCACCGACCGTCTGAGCGCCGGACTCTTCACTGATAGGGCCAATATTGCCTATCTTGTAAACACGCGGCTTTTTCGGTGATATGTTGCGCCCGCCCTGCTCATGCAATCCGCCGATCACACCCATATCCATGAAGGAAGGACCCACATATACGCTCTTACGATCTTCTTCCGCGGCATAGAGGATCGAACGTTTCAGCACTCCCTTGCGGGTATGCGGCGGTTCACCAGGCCGAGACGGCTCTGGGGAACGCTTAATGCTGCTCCTGGCCACTTTGCGGACATAGGCCCCGGCTCGAACCACGGCACGGCTGGCTTTCTTAATCATCAGCCGCTCGACCGCAGCAACATTGACTTCCGTGCTTGTATTCAGTGTTACGTTCATTGCTCATCTATGCTCGTCATGATGGTGTAATTCAGTCGAATGATTGACAAAAACAACCCGTTTTCAAGGTAACTCTCACTGTCATAAACAGGTTTGAATTCCAGCTTTTGCAATGTTGAATTTGGAATCGACGCTTTTTCCAGCATTGCGGCAAGAAAATCCGTGTATCCCATCAACAAAGGGAAGTCCTTTGGCTGAGCCGGTGACGCGATCATGACCGAAACACTGGCCGTTGCGATGCCGTCAGCCCGAGACGCTCGCTCGGAGAAAAACGAAAATGGCGTGACGCACACCAAAAGACTGGACAAATCCTCCAGCGTTTTATCAGGCACAACGTCGATGGTGGCAGTGACCGGAACAATCTTCGCCGTGTTAATCAGGTCGCATACGGCACTTGCCAACACGAATAATCTTGACACTGGCACGTCCATCTTATTCCTCGCTTTCCCTCACCTGTTCAACTCCTGAGTATTTCGAAAAAACGCGGATTTCATCATGCGTTCTCTCGTTTGTCCATTCCCAGCAACCATCGCCACCGCCCTTGATAACCAAATATTCACGTCCATTGTAAATGATCACATCACGCAGTTCAGGGGTGATCCCTTCCATGCTCGCGGAAAGAATTTTAAAGGCGGCGTTATGCGAGCGCACATTGAATTCAGCCGTTTTGCGGTACATGTACCATTGCGTGATCTTGGCTGGCACTCCGCGCAAGAGAACGACATTATCACGGGCATAATCGATGAGGACTCCAACACCTGAAGTGTCATAAAAGTCTTTCAAAAGTTCGCGACCTGCATCAAAAATTCCCATGACCATCTCTTTATTCAGATTGTGCCACCTTGACTCCGACGATGCGCAGCTCGTAATCTGTGCCGATGGCCGAGCCGATCGAGATGATATCATTGCTGTCCGCAGTGATGTCAACGCCGTCAGGCATCAGCAGCACCAGCGCCCCGCCGGCGGGGATTGCAATCGCCGCTGTGGCGCCGAAATAGCTTCCGGATACCTCAAGGGCGTTTGTGTCGCCCTTATTGCAGACAATCAGACCTTTCAGCATCGCAAATGCAGAAAGGTCGCCATTCTGATCGGAAACCATGGACAGGTCGATGTCTTCCGGAGAAGCCGCAGCGGCTCCGCGCTTCTCACAAATCAAATCCACCTGCCCGGCCAATGCCCCGGCAGAAAAATTCTTCGACAACGACATCGCGTCCTGGCTAACAAAACGCGCGTCAACCAGGCTGGCCAGACTCTCAGAGGAGCTGGTATTGAAATTGATGGAAATATTGGCAGGCATGCTTTTTTCCTTTATGATAAAGGTTGAAGAAAAACTGGAGGAGGGGGAGAAGGATTTTTAATTCCTTTTTCAATACTCCCCTTCCTCCAGAGGGGGTTACTCGAACAGGCCAGCGGTCTTCAGGGCGGCGACAACCGCGGCGAGATCATCGTTGATCTTGTTCAGGTTGGTAGCCAAGCTGGTGATGTCCGTCTTGCCCTTGGCGGCTCCGGTAATCAAGGCCGCAATGTCGGCGCGGTTCGCATTGACCGCAGCTGCAATGGCATCATCATCATCGGCATAGGTGCCGCTTACGGTAATGTCGGCGGCATTCGTGGCGGCAACCGGATCGGTGACGGTGGGCGTCACATCGGCGGCGGTCGGGGTGGGTTCGGTCTGCGCCTCCGGAGCGGAGACGGTGCCGATGTTACTTGCATTCACAGCAACCAGCACGGTCTCATCCGTATCTGCTGCTGCTGCTGCGGCACGTCCGAAGTAGGCGTTGTCAATCGGCGTGGTCTGCGCCTGATGGGTCGCCGCATTCCAATACAGGATCGCGCCAAAATTGATGGCACCGGCAGGCTTGGCCACCTGATAGATTCCGGTGGTAACCAAAGCGCCGAGTTCATTCGCCTTGATGTCGAGATTGGCGATGCCGTAAAAGTTATTTTGCAGAGCAATCACATCGCCGGCACTGACATCGCTTACCGGCGTGTAATCCAAGGATTGACCTTCTTTCCTGAAAATTGCGTCCATTTTGTTTTATCCTTTATTGTTGAGTGGTTTGAATGCTGCCGGGCTGGCAACGTGCCAGACCCGGACATATTTACTTTGGTCAGTTTTTGCCTTTGTTGAACACCATCCCGCGGTGATCCTGCTCACGAACACCAAAGTCGAAGTACACACGGAAGTCCATACCGAGGGTGCTGAAATTGCTTTCCGCAAATTCGACGGTCGGAACCGTCTTGCCGTGGAAGTAGCCGATTTCAAAGGTATCGACCTGGTTGGGATCGGCGAACAGATACCAGCCCGTGTCGCTGTTCCCCGTGTATTTGTCATTGGTCAGATACGGACTGGCAACTGGTGTCAGCTTGTAATTGGCGATGATGTTGCCAGCAGGAACTACAGCGTCGCCGCCAATCAGCACGGTGCTCATGGTCAGGCGCTGCGCCGTCGGGTACTGGACATTCGGAACCAGCAGGAATTTCGCCGCCACGGAAATTGGCTGTCCGTCGCCGTCAACCTGATCCATGAATTTGGCAAGGGCCTTTTCAAGGGATTCAACACCGAGGGCACTGGTAGTGCCGCCAATGTAGTTTTTATGATCCGTGGAGAAAAGAGCCTTGCTGTCGCCCTGCACCGGATTGCTGAGCAACCGGGCAAAAAAGACCTGGTCGATTTTGCGCTTCCCACGGTTTCCGAACGCTGTCGGAATTTTGAGAAACTCGCCGAGCTTGTCGCCGTACATCATTTGCCGCGTCAGCGAAAACAGCTTGCCATAGGTGTCGAGCTTGTTTTTCGCCCGATCCTCACCCAGAGAGCCATGCGCGAGTTCGCCGTTTGCAGGAACCTTTTCGAGGTCGCCGACATCAACAAGGCGGACACGCTCAGCCTCGTCGAAATTGTTCAGGTCGCCCACCGAGCACAGTTTCGAAGCAATGCTCTCAACTGCATTGAAAGCTTGCATAGCTTTCTTATTGGCAACATTCGAAAGGATGCCCGGCAGGCTAACCGTCGAGAAGGCCGCCTTGATCGTGTCATTGTTGAAAGCAACGCCTACGATTTTGCCATCCAGCCGGCAGGCCTCGATCATGACATCTTTCAGAGCCATGCCACGGAGATGCTTGTCTGCGATGTCCATCGCCTGCTCACCGCAGGAAGCCTTTATGGTTTCATCCTTGATGCCGGCCTGGAAGCAAAGCGACGCCTCAAGAGCCTTGGCGTTGATTTCCGGTCCACTACGGACGATGATGTTACCGGTCGCGCCAGGCAGGGTAGAGGCGTAGGCCTTGATAGCCTCAACGGCGTGCCCGACATGCTCTTTGCTCCATCCGGCAGCAATCGCCTTTGCCCTGAGTTCAGGATGACCCTCAGTCAGGCCGTTGATGGCGGTGATGCGGGCTGCTTCATCCTCGCGCGCCGCTTTCAAAGCCTTTTGAACAGATTCCTGCACCACTCCGCTGATGTCTCCGCCAGTCAAGCTAGCATTGATTTGGGGCGCGGCTGCCGGTTCGTTAACCGGTTTTGCCGCCTTGAGCATTTCAGCCTGTTCGGCCTCGACGCTGCTGTTGACCGTCGCCAGGTGAGCCTTGACGGCCAGCTCATCCCGGTCGGGACCAAGCGAGTACTTTGCACGAATGAATTCCAACAGTTTTTTTTCCATTTGATTGTCCTTTTTGTTTTGTGGGTTGGGGGATTGGGAAGAAATGCTATCTGAATTGTTGAAAGAAGCCGCTATTTTCAAATGCGTCGCGACATCGCCTCCGACAGCAACGACGGACACCTCCCGCAGTAGGGATTTGATGACGTGGTAGAATGGGCCGGCGAAATCCTGCCCGTTGATATTGCGTGTTTCGCCCTCCGGCACATGCTTGCTGGCCAAGGCATCAGCACCGATTGACAGTTGCCATTCGTATTTTTTGCCGGCATCGACAATGTGCCGCCCTTTTTCATCAGACGTGTCGATGCCGCCGGAGATATGCAGCTGCTGATTGTCAACTTTGCGGGCAGTGACAACGCCGAGTCGCATGTCGGGATGATTCCAATGCGACAACAGCAGGGGGATTTGTGGTGCGAGTTCCATGCCCTTGATATCAACAATCACATTGTCGCGCCAGCCAATGGACAATTTGCCGCCGGAGTAGGCGACTCCTGATACCTCAGTCAGGTCTTTGTAGGTCTGGCTGCCTGCCTCGATAAACTGCAGGCCGTTATCGCCATCTCCACTGGCTTTGATAAATTTAATCATCTTCTTTGCCCTCCTCTTCTTTATCTTCAATTGTATTGCCACTGGTGTCTGATAGTCCTAGTTTTATACGCATCCGGTTTTCGCGCGCTGCCTGCCTCAGAACCCGGCTCCAATCTTTGCCATCCTTTGCGCACTCATCGGCCAGAGTGGTTGTCCTGGATTCGATCCTGATGCGCTGGGCATTGGCTTCCTTGACCGGATCTACATGGTCAAATCCATCCCACATCCACTCATGTTCAATCTGGATGTTATCATCGTAATCTTCCGGATAATAAACCCTGTCAAATTTCTCAAAATCACGCAAGAGGTCATCGAGAATACAGTCCTCAATATCGTCGCGCTCGTTTTTAATTGATCTGAAATAGGTCTGGTGATCGAGTCGTCCGGACGCATAATTGTATCCTGACGAATCTCCCAGGGCGACGTTCATCGACATGGACAAAGGCCTGGCGGCTTCACGAATTTTACTCCGAACAAATTCAGTGTGCGTAGAAGTCGGCTGTTCCGACTTCATTTGGCTGGCTTCCCATCCGGCAGGAAGGGCAATGCCGGCATTGCGGCAAAGCTCAATGACAGTGCCCGCCTCCAACTTGGTGGGAGTTTTGATGTCGTCGTCATCCACCGGCGCATCGCTGGACAGAAGAAAGCTGATTTCGGCAGCGATCTCGGCTGCAGACAGAACGGCATTTGTAAACCGTCGCAGATCGTTGAAGACAGACAGGGTACTGGCAATTTCGGAAAGTCCGCGATGCTGCCCCGGGCGCCAAATATTGGCATAGTGAATCACATAGCTGGCGTCAACCTCGTAATCTGACGACATCTTGATCAGACTGCGGCTGCCGGGGTGAATACGCCAAAAGCGATATGCAACCGGATTGCCATGGCGGTCGTATTTTATCCCGTCAAATTCCTTTGGAACTCCAGTGTCATGATATTCTATGATAAAGTCGAACGGCGATGAACCAACCTGCTCGGCCTCGAATAATTCCAACCCGATTTTAACATGACTGCGGATTTTGGGATTAAATATCTTTTTAATGAACACCTCGCCGTCGGTAGCGCGTGAACGTCTGGTTATTTTTAGAGTTTTAGACAGATGCACAGCCTTAGACCACTTGCGCCAACGATACTCACGGCGGTTTAAGGTGGCCTCCAATTCTTCCATGTCATCATCATCGTGCTCAAACGAATATTGCAACCGTGGGCCGGTGCCAATGGTATCATCAGCCAACGTTTTGAGAACTCCAGCGCAATAACCGTTGTTTGCGGCCTCATAACGGGTGCGGGAAATAATTAAATGTCGGATTTCCGGCACCAAGGCAGCATCTGCAGATAAAAAATCAGCCCCTTTCCAGTGCCGGGTTGCTTCAGCCTCACGGCTGGCCGCGTCAAAACGTCCGCGAATCGGCATGATGATGCCGCCATTGATAGACTTTCGCGAAGTTGCCGGCTTCTGTACCGCAG
>Ga0172378_10003540_pt1 | contig 14678 bp, 10 predicted proteins | sample GrowelOW332metaG_FD_119755 | JGI IMG/M metagenome (GOLD analysis project Ga0172378, IMG submission 119755) | Groundwater microbial communities from an aquifer near a municipal landfill in Southern Ontario, Canada - Pumphouse #3_1 metaG | ecosystem: Environmental > Aquatic > Deep subsurface >... | reverse complement strand
TGCTGTCTGTTTTGCTTTTTTGTGGCCTTCAATCAGCTGGTACTGGGGTACCCCGAAAGAAGTTCAGGCGCTTGCGCTTGGTTCGCTGCAGAATATAAAAGATTATGCAACAGCAAAAGCATCGGAAGATGTTCTTGAAATTAAAGCATCTGCGCAGAAAAATGAAAAAACTCCGCTGGATGCAAAATTTTCATGGATTGAAAAGAATGTGGCCAAAAACTACAAAGATATGGATATGAAGGTACCGTCACCGCTTACAACAGGTGACGTACTTAATGCGTATTCGAATGAACAGGAATTTCTTTCGGTATTTCAAAACCGGTATAGGGATGAAATACTTAAGGCGAAGAAGCGCTATGAGAATTCCGTAAAGCTTGGTCTTGATCTTTCCGGCGGTATGAATATTATTGTCAAGGCTGATCTTGATGCAGCAGTGAAGAATCAGAAGGGAACAGAGACTGGTCAGAATTCTGAAGACCTCAAGAAGAAGGCAATGGAACAGGCTATTGAAACACTTTCAAGCCGTATTGACCGTTTTGGCCTTACTTCTCCGGTAATCCGTCAGCAGGGTGAAGACCGTATTTATATTGAAATTCCGGGTGCTGCACAGGCAGATGCGATTAACACAATTATTATGGGAAAAGGCATCCTCAATTTCCGCCTTGTAGACAGTAATGCAACGACAGCTTTCCAGAATTATTATACGCAGCATGCAGCCAGCACATTTAACGCTGACGGTACGCTGGTTGATCCTTCTGTTATTCCGGATGACTGTGAAATTATGGGGCAGTACGAAAAAGATGACTACGGTCTTGACGAACGTACCGGTTATCTTGTTGTGAAGAAAGCAGTTGCTCTTGACGGACAGCATATTAAATCGGCAGAAGTCGGTTCTGATAATCTTACGAACCGTCCGGAAGTCGATTTTGTACTTGACAGCGAAGGCGCAGAAATATTTGGAAAATTTACGGGCGAACATAAAGGTGAGAATCTGGCTATCGTAAGCGACAACAAGATTAAGTCTTCTGCACGTATTAACGATGCAATTACAGGTGGCCGTGTTGCAATCACCGGGTTTGGTCTTGAAGAAGCTCAGAATCTCCAGAAAGTACTTCAAACTGCATGGCTTAATGTTCCACTTACGGTGGAGAGTCAGCAGATTATAGGTGCGTCGCTCGGAAAGAAAGCAATTCATCAGGGAATACTCGCCGTTGTAGTTGGTCTTGGTATGATTATGCTGTTTATGCTTGTCTACTATAAAGGAGCAGGTATTAATGCCTGTGTTGCTCAGATACTTAATTTGTACATTATGTTCTCTGTTCTTTCTGCATTCAATATGACGGTTACATTATCAAGTATTGCCGGTATGATTCTTACGATCGGTATGGCTGTTGATGCAAATGTTATTATTTTTGAACGGATAAAAGAAGAAATGCGTGACGGTAAGAGCAGAAGTGCTTCAATTTCTGCAGGATTTGACAACGCTTTCTGGGCAATTATGGATTCAAATATAACAACGTTTATAGCTGCCATTTTCCTGTCGCAGCTTGGAACAGGTTCTATTCAGGGATTTGCAGTCAGCCTTGCAATCGGTGTTGTTTCGTCAGTATTCACAGCACTGTTCGTATCACATCTTATGTTCGACTTCAATACCGATATGTTACATAGAAAAACTGTCAGCATTGCCTGGGGGATAAAATAATGACTAGAAAGATGATTCATTTCAGCAGGGCATTTCTGCCTTGTGCAATCATAAGCACGCTGATTATTGTTTTTGGAGTTGTCGGTTTTTTTGTACGCGGTATAAACTTCGGCATCGACTATAAACCCGGACTTATTGAGGAAATCCGCGTTGCTCCGGCCGTCATGGATATTACCTACAGTGGAAGCGCCAATGTCACGTTTGATATAACGAATACAAAAGCCGATATTGTCATAAGCGGAACCGGCGCAGATAATGAAACAAAAGAATTTAAGTTTACGGACAATCAGACAGTAAATGCTCTTGCTGCAAGCCTGCGTACTGTCGACGGTATTAATGTTACAGTTAATTCGTATGGTGATTCTGCTACTTCGGAATTATTTGCAAATTCTGACGTTTCTAATAAACTTACTCCAACGGCGTACCGTTTGTATTCGGCCGGTAAAATTGATGCACAGATTGCAGAAGTCAGGCAGGCTCTTGCAGCTGTCGGTGGTGTTTCAATCAAGCAGCTTGGTTCCGGTAGTGATATGAGCTTTCAGATCCGTATGGCGGATAATGGTGATGGTACTTCCAGCAGACAGCTTCAGGAAACTGTCATTACAAAATTATCGGAAAAGTTCGGTGCCGACAATATTGCAGTTGTAAAAACTGACTTTATCGGTTCAAATTTCTCAAGAACAATTGCGCTTCAGTCAATCATTCTTCTTGCTGCGACTGTAGCACTTATCTGGCTGTATTCTGCAATTCGTTTTCACTGGGATTTTGCGCTTGGTGCAGTTATTGCGCTTCTGCATGATTCACTCATAATGATGACGTTTATTGTCTGGTCGCAGCTGGAATTTTCAACAATGATAGTGGCTGCCATTCTGACGATTGTCGGTTATTCTATCAACGATACAATCGTTATTCTTGACCGTGAACGCTCTTTACTTCCGGTTATGGACACGAGGAAGTTTAATGATATTCTTGATCAGGCGCTCACCGATACACTGAGCCGCTCGATTATTACAACTGTTACAACTATGTTTGCTGCTGCATCTCTGTATTTCTTTACGACAGGGGATATAAAGAATTTTGCTCTGGCTCTGCTTGTCGGTCTTACAAGCGGATGTTATTCATCTATATTCATCAGCAGCGGATTTATTTCTGCAACGCGGAAGAATTGGAAACCGGAGTATGGTATTCATCATTCTCTTAGAATGCACAAAGGTGTCCTTGATACCAGCGTGACAGTTTAAAAAGTACTGATTGAGTTTCCGAAATTTATTCGTGCGGAGGGTTTAATACCCGCCTCTTGGGGCGTATGAGGGGTATTAAATCCCGACTGCAATACCTTTAGAGAACTCCATACCTCGACGCTTGCGTCGAAGTTGGTGATTTTATAAGCTGCATTCTTAGCGGATGCAGCTTTTTTTATGTGTAGTGGAAAAACACTTTATATGTTATATTATTGTAATGGAAGTTATCCGGGCCAAAGTTCTGGGTTATTGTATGGGCGTCAGGCGTGCGGTTGAAGCTGCCGGTGATGCATTAACACAGAATGCTGGCATAAAAAAAGTATATACACTGGGACCTCTTATACATAATCAAACAGCGCTGGATGTATTGAAAAAAAAAGGACTTGAAATTCTTCCGGAAAGTGATACAGACAAGGCTGATGAAGACAGTGTCGTGATTATTCGTGCACACGGAGTTCCTCCTGAAGTGACCCGACGTCTTCAGGAACGCGGCTGTAAAGTTATTAATGCAACTTGTACGCGTGTTATGGCAAGCCAGAAAATAGCCGCGCTGTATGCGGCAAAAGGTGCTGTTGTTATCCTTGCAGGCGACAGAAATCACGGCGAAGTAACGGGAATTGCAGGTTATGCCGGATCTCATTTTGTTCTTGTACAAAATCGAACCGAAGCATCGGCTCTTAATCTGCAGTACGCTGATGCAGCAGTACTTTTATCTCAGACGACATTCAGTCCAGCCGAATTTGAAGCGATTGCCGGTATTCTTAGAAAGAAATGTCCTTCGATCGGCGTAATGAATACAATATGCCCAGCAACGAAAGAACGCCAGACTGCACTGAGGAAATTGTGCCCGCAGGTGAACGGTATGCTGGTCATTGGCGGACGTAACAGTGCAAATACGGCAAGACTGCTTCTGACTGCCCGGAATTTATGTGTTTCTGCCGACCTTATTGAAACAGCCGGAGAAATTCCGGAAAAATATTTTGCCATGCGGAAAGTTGGAATTACAGCAGGGGCGAGTACTCCTGACGAGGTTATAAATGAAGTAGAACAAAAATTGTTGGAGAGTAATTTATGAAAAAACGTCAGAAATATACAGCGGCAATTATTGGTACTGGTCGTATCGGGTTTTCACTTGGTCTGGATAAGAGACGTGAACAACCGGCTTCTCATACAATGGCTATGATTAACGAAAAGCGTATACGTCTGATAGCAGGGTGTGACAACAATCCAACGCATCTCGACGACTGGCACCGGTATTATAGAAAAGGAATTGTTTACAGTAGTTATGCTTATCTTCTTGCAGCCTGCAGTCCTGATATTGTTGTTATTGCTGTGAATGAAAGCGCGCATCTTGAGACTGCTCTGGCGGTAATAAGGAGCAGGCCGAGACTTTTGATACTGGAAAAACCAGTTGCACTTACTATGAGGGACGGATTGCTGATTGCAGATGCTGCGGTAAAGTATAATGTACCAGTTATGGTAAACCACGAACGCAGATTTGCTCTTGATTATACTGCTGCAAAATCCTATATGAGTAAATTGGGATGCATTCAAAGTGTTACTGCAGAACTTGATTCAGGACTCCGTGTATACAGCAGTGCAGATGAATCGACTGGTGCATACAGTCTGCTGCATGATGGTACTCATCTGGTAGATATTGTATGTTTCCTTCTTGGACAAAAAAATAATAAAGCGGATAAATCAGCGGAGAAACGCAGTATTTTGTTTGATCCAGTGGTAACAAGTGTGTATTATGATGAGAAAGCTCCTTCTGTTGTACGGAATGTCTCCGTACATTTCAAATCGGATATATGTCCGGATGTAACAATAAGGTTAAGCGGCAGAAGCAGTTATTTTGCTTTTGGTGTGGATGTGTGCGGTACGGAAGGCCGGATCAGAATAGGAAACGGGTATGCTGAATTTTACAGACGAGAACAGTCAAAATTATATACTGGATTTTACTCATTAGTCCGTGACGAAAAAATAAGACTTCCGAAAAAGACCTGCTATTTTTCAAATATGGTAAAAAATGCAGTTGACTATCTTGACGGCAAAGCACAGCTTAAATCAACTTTACAGGACGGGCTGGAAGATCTTGATATTTTGGAACAGATCCGCGCGTTGCTTCAGGATGCACAATAAAGAAACAGTACTGCCATTGTGCAGGCAGAAAAATGCTGCATACTATACCTTTATCTCGTTTATTCTGCTCTGATGCTTGTATTTTTTACAATGACGTCGTGTGCAGAACCTTCACGGATGGATGCCTGACTTACAAGTGTAAGTTTTGCCTTTTTCTGAAGTTCCGGAATAGAAACAGCGCCGACATTGCACATTGTATGAATTACTTTACTGATTGTCATTTGTACGTTGTCATGAAGGCTTCCTGCATATGGAACGTAACTGTCCACTCCTTCCTCAAACGCCATTTTTTTGTCTCCACCCAGATCATAGCGCTGCCAGTTGCGTGCTCGGTTTGAGCCTTCTCCCCAATATTCCTTTACATAATTTCCGTTTGCTATAAGTTTGTTTGTGGGACTTTCATCGAAACGGGCAAAATAACGTCCGAGCATGACGAAGTCAGCACCCATAGCAAGTGCAAGTGTTATGTGATAGTCATGTACGATACCGCCGTCCGAACAGATCGGAATATAAATACCAGTTTTTTGATACCACTCATCACGGGCTTTAGCTACTTCAATTGTTGCGGTTGCCTGTCCGCGCCCAATACCTTTTTGCTCCCGTGTAATGCAAATCGAACCGCCGCCGATTCCGATTTTTACAAAATCTGCTCCAGCCTCTGCAAGGAAGTTAAATCCATCCTTATCCACAACATTGCCTGCTCCGACTTTTACTTTGTCGCCCCATTTCCCGTGGATATCTTTAAGTGCAATGCGCTGCCACTCGGTAAATCCCTCTGATGAGTCGAGACAGAAAATATCTGCTCCAGCGCTGAGAAGAATAGGAACGCGTTCCATGTAATCACGGGTGTTGATACCTGCTCCGACTATATATCGCTTCTGGCTGTCAAGCAGTTCAAGCGGATGTTCTTCATGTGAGGCATAATCTTTCCGGAATACCAGATACTGGAGGTTTCCGTTTTTATCAAGAACAGGAAGCTGATTGATTTTGTGCTGCCAGATAAGATCGTTTGCTTCATCAAGTGAAATACCGGTTTCTGCTTTGATAAGTTTTTCGAGAGGAGTCATGTAAGTTGAGACTGTCGAATGAGGCGGACAGTGGTTAATACGGAAATCGCGTTCTGTGATGATTCCGACAAGTTTTCCATTGTGCTGGCCGTTTTCTGTTACGGCTACAGTAGAATGACCTGTCCTTTTTATAAGTTCTGTAAGTTCTTCCAATGTCTGATCAGGACGGATATTTGAATCTGACGAAACGAAACCGGCTTTGTACATTTTTACGTGTGCAATCATGGCTGCCTGATCGGCGATTGTTTGAGAACCGTAGATAAAACTTATTCCTCCTTCTTTTGCAAGGGCAACGGCGAGTTTATCATTTGAGACAGACTGCATAATTGCAGATACCATCGGTATGTTCATCATTAACGGGCATTTTTCACCTGCATTTTTGTTATATTTCACGATAGGAGTACGGAGTGAAACGTTTGAAGGAATGCAGTCTGCCGCGGTATATCCCGGAATCAACAGATATTCATCGAATGTATGAGACGGTTCATCATAAAAAAAGGCCATGAGGCGACTCCTGTAACTTAAAATATTTAATACAATAGTATAGAATACTATTACGATTCTATCAAGATACTTACTTGTTTCTGTTGTTTTCCATAGCGAAAAGGGTTTGACAAATTGTAAATACAGGACTATAGTAAGAGTATACGGCAACCGGTTGCCGTATATTCAAATACCTGTATTAAGGGAAAAGGAGTTAGAAATGAAGAAGTCAATACTTTTTCTGACGGCTGTATTACTTGCAGTTTTGGTTACAGGCTGCAAGAAAAATTCGAAGCAGACTGCTGTAAAAGATGCAAGTAACAAACTTGTGGTATGGTCATTTACTGACGAACTTCAGGGAATGATCAATGACTATTACAAACCTGCACATCCTGGTGAAGAGGTTGAATATTCAATGACCCCGACCGATCAGTTCCCGAACAAACTTGACCCGGTCCTTGCAAGTGGAAGCGGTGCACCTGATGTGTTTGCTTTGGAAAATGCTTTTGTACGGAAATATATTGAGTCGGGCCTTCTGCTTCCTCTGGATGATGTCTATGCGGAAGTAAAGGACAAGATGGCCGATTATCCGATGAAGATAGGTTCATATAAAGGCCATGTATATGGGATGGCATGGCAGGTATGTCCGGGTGCTCTTTTCTACCGCCGCAGCCTTGCGAAAAAATATTTTGGGACAGATGATCCTGACAAAGTTCAGGAGTATGTTGCCAATCTTGATAAATTTGTTGAAACGGCAGGTCTTCTGAAGGAGAAATCGGGTGGAAAATGTGATATAGTTTCTTCTTCCGGTGATATGTTTATGCCGTATAAAGGTGCACGTAACAGCCCGTGGGTCGTGGATAACAAACTTGTGATTGACCCGGCTATGGATAAATATATGGATATGTGCAAACTTCTCCATGATAAGAACTATGATGGACGTGTTCAGCAGTGGTCTGAAGGTTGGTTTGCAGGTATGAAGGGAACGTTGAAAGACGATAAAGGAAAGCCTGTTGAAGTATTCTGTTATCTGCTTCCGACATGGGGCCTTCACTATGTTCTTAAGACAAACGCTCCCGATACATCAGGAGACTGGGGTATGTGCGCAGGTCCTGCAAACTACTATTGGGGTGGTACATGGATTGCTGCATATAAGGGAACAAAGAATCCGAATGCTGCAAAAGAAATGATAAAATATCTGGCAACGGATGATACATTCCTTACGGCATATGCGAAAAAGTCAGGTGATACAGTCGGCAACCTCAATGTACAGAATGCACTTAAAGATACTTTCTCTGAACCGTTCCTGGGCGGACAGAATCATTACAAGGCGTTCTGTGAAATGGCAAAAGGTATTAACGGAAATCTGGTACAGGGTTCTGATCAGCAGATTGAAGCGCTTTTCCAGGAAGCTGTTACTGCTTACCAGAATGGCGAGAAGACAAAGGATGCCGCAATTGCGGATTTTAAGTCTCAGGTTTCTTCAACCCTCGGCTATTGATGATATAAAATAAGATATAAGAATCGTTAAAGGTGCAGTTTTGAATGATTCCCATTCGGGCTGCACTTTTTTTTAAATAGGTTACAAATTTGTTTTGCTTTTGGCAGGAGGTGTGCAAGTGAAGCATCAGACCGGAATGCAGGCCCGTATAAATATTCACGGATATTTTTTCTGTTTGCCATTTATTGTAGTTTTTTTACTGTTTAGTTTGTGGCCGACAATTTATACGTTTTTACTCGGCTTTGGCGATCTTCGGGGATTGAAATCGTCGTTTTCATTTATAGGATTAGCAAATTTCAAAAAACTTGTTAGTGATTATAATTTCTGGGAAGCTGTTGGCAATACTTTTATACTCTGGGGGTTCAACTTTATTCCTCAGCTTGGTATCGCTCTTCTTTTTGCGATATGGTTTACCGATGTAAAACTTCATCTGAAAGGAAAGGGGACGTTCCGTGCACTCTTTTATCTGCCGAATCTGCTTACAGCGGCTTCTGTTGCCATTTTGTATAGAAGTCTTTTCGGGTATCCGGTTGGTCCGGTAAACCAGTTTCTTATGAATGTACTTGGCATCAAAGAGGCATATAACTTTTTTCGCAACGTTCCTGCTTCGCGCGCTATAGTTTCATTTATCCAATGGTGGATGTGGTGCGGACAGACACTTATTCTTCTGATGGCAGCTATTACAAGTATTGCTCCGTCACTTTATGAATCGGCAACCATCGACGGTGCAAATGACTGGCAGTGTACATGGAAAATTACGATACCGCTGCTTCGTCCTATGATGTTCTATATTCTGATTACATCAATGGTCGGTGGCATGCAGATGTTCGAGATACCGTTCCTTCTGACCGGTATGCACGGTGAACCGGATTACAAAATACGGACGACAGCCGTGTATATGTACAATATGGCATTTCAGGGACGAAATGACTACTCGTACGCAGCCGCTGTTTCAATTGGAATGTTCATTATAACAATGATTCTTGCATACCTTATAAATGCAGGTGTGAAGGAACATACTCCGCGAAGAATTAAGGAGGCTGCATAATTATGGAGTACAAAGCGAAAAGAACAATAAAATCTACGATTATTTATTTTTTTATGATATTGTTTGGACTTATTGCTGTTGTTCCTGTATGGATCATGCTTGTAAATGCAACTCGTACAACGGCTCAGATAAATTCCGGACTTACGCTTATACCAAGTATACATGCACTTGACAACTGGCACGTTCTGACTCACCGGAATTTTCAGATATGGCAGGGATTTAAAAACAGTGCAATTATTTCAATCTGTTCGACAGTACTTAGTGTTTATTTTTCAGCACTTACTGCTTATGGAATCCATGTTTACAAGTTTGCAGGACGGAAAATACTATGGGGCATTATAATGGTTCTTATTATGCTGCCGTCGTCATTATCATTTATTGGTTTTTATCAGTTCATGGCAAAAGTGCATTTGACAGACAACTTTATTCCATTGATTATTCCGAGTATCGCTGCTGCTGGTACGGTTCTTTTTATGAAGCAGTATCTGGATTCGGTACTTTCGTTTGAACTTATTGAGGCTTCCCGTATAGACGGTGCCGGTGAATTTCTTATTTTTAACCGCATAATACTTCCTGTTGCACAACCTGCAATCGCAACACAGGCGATTTTTTCGTTTGTTGCAAGCTGGAATAACTTTATGACTCCGTTTGTATTGCTTTCAAGTACAGAAAAGTATACACTCCCTATGCTGGTTCAAATGCTTCGCGGTGATATTTATCGTACTGAGTACGGTGGAATCTATCTTGGTATAGCGGTCTCTCTTGTACCAATTATCATCTTTTATGCGTTCATGTCGCGTTATATTATAAGCGGCCTTACCATGGGATCTGTAAAAGAATAAATTAATAATAAGGTTATAATTATGGCTGATGAAAAAACTTTTCGTATTATTAATCCTATACTTCCAGGATTTCATCCAGATCCGTCGATTTGTATGGTTGACGGTGAATACTATATTGCGAATTCAACATTTGAATGGTATCCCGGTGTTGAAATCAGCCGGTCAAAAGATCTCATACATTGGACGGTAGTTCCTTCTCCGTTGTCGGAGACCCGGCTTCTTGACATGAACGGGGAACGTCCTTCCTGCGGTATATGGGCACCGTGCCTTTCTTATGCTGATGGAAAATTCTGGCTTATATATACGAATGTACGCAACTGGAATTTCGGAACGATGAAAGATACTCCGAATTTTTTAACGACTGCAGCTTCGATAGAAGGTCCCTGGTCAGATCCCGTATTTTTGAATGCATCAGGTTTTGACGCATCGATGTTTCATGACGATGACGGGCGGCATTGGTACATAAATATGGAATGGGATTACAGAAAACAGGGACCCCGTCAATTTTCCGGAATCGTTATGCGCGAATACTTTCCCGGGAAAAAGCGGCTTTCAGATACACGCAGAAAAATATTCTGCGGTACAGATATAGGTCTTGTAGAAGGTCCGCATCTGTATAAACGCAACGGATGGTATTATATTGCAGCGGCGGAAGGTGGGACGTTTTATGAGCACGCCATTACAGTTGGACGTTCACGGACGATTGAAGGTCCGTACGAAGTCCATCCCCAGAATCCGCTTATCACTTCATACGGTCACCGTGAGCTGAAACTTCAGAAGGCAGGACACGGAAGCTGGTGTTCTTCAGCTGACGGAAAGAAAACATATCTTGTGTATTTATGCGGTCGTCCGCTGCCGGATTCTGATGAGTGTGTACTTGGGCGTGAGACGGGAATTGCTGAAATTGAATGGAAAAATGACTGGCCGTATGTAGTGGAGACAGACGGAACTCTAAGCAACATACCTCCTGCTTACATAGAGATTGCTGTATCATCTGCATTGCATACGGAGCAGTCATATCCCGGATGCGGGCATATTCATTATACATTTGATGACGAATTATTTCTGCAGGACTTTAAGACACTGCGGACTCCATTGACAGAAGAAAGATTTTCGATCACGGACAGAAAAGGCTGGTTACGGATAAAAGGCGGTCAGTCACCATGGTCCTATTATGAGCAGAATCTTATTGCCCGCAGACAGACGAATTTCTGTTTTACAGCAGAGACAAAAATGGAGTTTGAACCTGATTATTTTCAGCAGTATGCAGGACTTGTATACCGGTATGATGAAGAGACTCAGTATCTGCTTCAGGTTACCTGGGATGAAGAAAGGGGAAAAGTGATTCAGCTCAATACGATTATGCCCGGGAAATTTGAACAGGGATTACCGTTGCAGCTGAAACAGAAGGCTCCTGTGTGGCTGCGTCTGTCGGTGTCATACAGAGCTGCACAGTTTTCGTGGTCACAGGACGGTGAGACATTCCATATGATGCGGCCTGTCTGTGATGCAGGAAAACTGTCTGATGAATATGCAGGCCAGGGGTTTACAGGAGCCTTTATTGGAATGTTCTGTGTGGATACTGAATTCTATACAAAGTCTGCTGATTTTGAATATTTTGATTACAATGAAAAATGATAACCATATATGATATTGCTGAAAAAACAGGATATACTGCCCCTACTGTTTCAAAAGCAATTAACGGAACCGGTTATCTGAACGCAAGGACACGTGAAAAAATCCTCAAGACTGCTGAAGAAATGGGGTACCAGCCGAATATGGTGGCGCGTACGCTTACAACAAAAAAATCAAATCTGATCGGAGTCATTTACGATGACTGCAAGATGAAACAGGGATTTGATCATCCTCTTTTCGGAGGAATGCTTAACAGATTCCGGGCGCAGGTGGAAGATGCTGGATATGATATTATATTTCTTTCACGGCAATTCAGAATGTCTTATGTTGCGCATTCCCGGTACAGAAGTGTTGACGGAGTTGCTATAATTAATCCGGATGACAATGGAGCCGATCAACTTGTTGCAATTCATGAGGCAGGAATACCCTGTATTTCTACAAATAATTATATTCCTGGAATATGTACAGTTGTAACTGAAAATGAAAAAAGTGGATATGCGGGAGCAGAATATTTAATTTCAATGGGGCACAGGAAAATAGCTTTTCTTGCAGGCCCTGTAAATAATTTTTCACCAGCTGCCCAGGAACGATATACTGGTTTTTGCAAGTGCCTTAATGATCATGGAATCGTTTTTGATAAAAGGTTGTTTCAGGAATGTAATTTCTGGCATTCGAAGGCGGGGTACGAGGGATTTGCCAGAATATACAGGCGCACAACGGATTTTACCGCTGTTTTTGCAACTGATGATCTTCTTGCATTCGGTGTTATGGAGTATGCTGAGGAACATAATATTAGAATTCCGGACCGTCTTTCCCTGATAGGATTCGATAATGACCGTGTTGCTTCATTCTGCCATCCACGCCTGACTACATTTTCACAGGATAAAGTACTTATTGCGGATCTTGCTGCTGAAACTCTGCTCCAGCTTATGGTCGGTATTCCTGCTCCCGAAATAATACGCGTTCCTGCAACTCTTATTATGCGGGAATCTGTCAAAAAAATCTTATAATTGTTTTCTATTTATTATGATCCATTGTAAGAAAGACTCTTTTATGGTAAAGTTATTGCATAAATATACATTTTCCATGTAATGTTGGAGGATTTAATGAACGTCGTTGTTATGGGTGCCCAGTGGGGAGATGAGGGAAAAGGTAAAATTGTCGATTACCTTGCTCAGGAAGCAAAATACGTCGTACGGTTTGCAGGTGGTGCGAACGCAGGACATACTATCGTAGTGGATGGAAAGAAATATGCTCTTCATCAGATTCCTTCGGGTATTCTTTATCCGGATAAAGCCGTATTTCTCGGTTCTGGAATGGTAGTTGATCCTGAAGCATTATTCAAGGAATTTCAGATGCTCAGTGACAACGGCATCAGCTGGGAAGGGCGTGTATTTATTTCTGACCGTGCACATATTGTCCTTCCAGGGTATCGTCAGATGGACAAAGATCGTGATGCTGCCCGTAAACGTCCTATAGGAACTACAGGTCGCGGAATTGGTACAACTTATTCACAAAAATCGGAAAGGGACGGTATACGTCTTGCCGATCTTGACTGGCTGGAAAAAATGGACGATCTTAATCAGGAAGATAAGGATTTTCTTTCGCCATATATTGATAAACTGCTTGCAATGCGTGTAGATATTGCGGCTAAAATGTGGGAGTATCGGAAAGAGAACATTCTTTTTGAGGGAGCACAGGGGGCTATGCTTGATCTGGACAGCGGAACATATCCGTATGTAAGTTCTGGTGCTTCATGTGCAGCCGGAGCTTCATCAGGTTCTGGAATCGGTCCCAGGGCGATAGATAAAGTACTTGGCGTCTTCAAAGCATATGAGACGCGTGTCGGTAATGGTCCGATGCCGACAGAGTTTAATACATCCAATGAAGGCGAACTGTGCAACTATGTCCGCAAGACAGGAAATGAATTTGGTGTTACAACAGGACGTCCCCGCAGATGTGGTTATCTTGATCTTGTAGCACTTCGTTATGCGTGTCATGTAAACTCGATAGATTCTCTTGTTCTTACACACCTTGATATTTATGATGAGATGGATGAAATAGAAGCATGTGTCGCATATGATATTAATGGAAAAATTGTTACGGATTTCCCTGCAAATATTCCTGAACTAAATGCAGCGAAACCTGTGCTCGAGAAATTTCAGGGCTGGAAGAGCGATCTGCATGCATGTTCATCATACGGCAGGCTTCCGAAGAATGCAAAGAAATACATTGAATATATTGAAGCTTTTACTGGTACACCAGTAGGCATTATTTCTGTGGGTGCTGAGCGCTGTGAGACATTTGTACGCAGTAAACCCTGGAAGCGTTCATAAAATCGAATTATTTATGTATTTGAGATGTTTGCAAAAATCAGACGAGTTTTGCAAACATCTCATTCAGTAAAAAAAGTCTGCCGGTCATTTCTGTTTCCGGCTGAGTATTTTTAACATCGCATAGTATACCGGTTTTGGTTTTAATGTCCGGTCGTACGGAAGTGCATAATCATACCCCGGAAATGCGGACGGTATCCAGCTTGTTTTATCTGTAAAACCCCACATAATAAAGCTTACTACATTCGGTTCATCAAGTACCATTTTAAGCAGTCTGCAGTAAATATCCTTCTGTGCATCTATATATACACTGGGGTTTGATGCAGGAATTCGAACATCTACTTCGCTGAACGACACTTTTATTCCCAGAGCAGCATACCGCCGGATATTTTTCCGGACTGCTTCTTCGTCGAACGGCAGTGAAGCATCAAGATGCATCTGCATACCTACACCTGTTACAGGTACACCCCTCAGCACAAAATCTTTTACCAGCGAATACATTGCATCTGCTTTCGGATAACCGGCAGCCTCATTATTGTATTCATTCAGATACAATTGTGTATCGGGATCTGTTTCATGAGCTTTGCGAAGCGCGTGTTCGATGTATCCGGGGCCTATTGTCTGCAGCCAGATTGTATCACGAAGGGTTCCGTCTTCATTGAACATCTCATTTACTACATCATA
>Ga0172378_10003539_pt1 | contig 14680 bp, 14 predicted proteins | sample GrowelOW332metaG_FD_119755 | JGI IMG/M metagenome (GOLD analysis project Ga0172378, IMG submission 119755) | Groundwater microbial communities from an aquifer near a municipal landfill in Southern Ontario, Canada - Pumphouse #3_1 metaG | ecosystem: Environmental > Aquatic > Deep subsurface >... | reverse complement strand
GAGTATCTCGGTTGGCAGTACTACTTCTGCCAACGCTATTAGTTGTTTTGTTTCCATGGTATAGAAACGTTGATACTTGGTTTTTTATGATATTTCTTTCCCCACTAAATTTCTACTGACCCACGAATTATTTTAAGTCAACTAAAATAAGGAAAGGACATAGCAAGCTATTTAGGATGATTAACAGACAAGAAAAGAGGATATGCTTGGCATATCCTCTTTCATATAATTGAATAAACTAATTACTCAGCAACAACATCGAAAGCAACTTCTGCAGTTACCTCTTTGTGTAGTTTGATAATAGCTTTGTATGAACCAACTTCCTTTACAGCGTCCTTGATATAAATACATTTTCTATCAACGTTCAAACCTTTTTTCTCCAAAGACTCAGCAATCTGGATATTGTTAACTGAACCGAAAATAGTTCCAGTTGCACTAGCCTTAGCACCAATAGTCAATGAAACACCGTTCAACTTCTCAGCTAAAACTAGAGCCTCAGTCTTGATCTTCTCTAATTTGTGAGCGCGTTGTTTTAATTCCTCAGCCAATTGTTTCTTTGCAGAAGGAGTAGCTAAAATAGCTTTTCCCTGAGGGATTAGGAAATTACGGCCATAACCGTTTTTTACGGATACTACATCATCCTTGTATCCTACGTTATTTAAGTCTTCTAATAATATGATTTCCATTATTTTTCCTCCTTCTTGTTATTTCATCAAATCGGTTACGTAAGGGAGCAATGCCAAATGACGGGCTCTTTTAACAGCCTGGGCAACTTTTCTTTGATACTTCAAAGATGTTCCTGTAAGACGACGAGGCAATATTTTACCTTGTTCGTTCAAGAATTTTTTCAAGAACTCAGGATCCTTATAGTCGATATACTTGATACCGCTCTTCTTGAAACGACAATATTTCTTTTTCTTAACCTCTACTGATGGAGGTGTTAAATATCTGATTTCAGATGAATTTTGTGCTGCCATTTTTTAATTCTCCTTTTTAGATTTTAGACTTCTTCTCTTAGCAGCGTATTCTGCTGCGTATTTGTCCAATTTAGTTGTTAAAAAACGAATGACCTTCTCGTCACGACGGAATTGAATCTCAAGATCCTTGATTACTGTTGGTTCTGCATCAAACTCCAGCATGCAATAGAATCCTGTTGACTTCTTTTCAATAGGATAAGCTAGTCTGCGAAGGCCCCAGCACTCCTCATTAACAATCTCTACTTTTGCCTCAGCGAGATAGTTCTTAAATTTTTCTGCCGTTTCCTTCATCTGAACATCAGACAAAACGGGAGTTAAAATGAAAACGGTTTCATAATGATTTAACATAAATCCTCTAATTTTTAATTAGTTAAATTATTCGTTATCTCTAAACGAGTTGCAAAAGTAGACATTTTTTCCGTGTTTTCAAACTTTTATACTCTAATTTTTCTTTTCTTTCATTCTAAAAATGAAATAAATAGATGTAAATCAAAGGATCAATCAGACTTTCAAAAACCTCTTTTTTTTTCAAAAAAAACAAATTAAACAATATTAACTCACGGTAAATTACACATTCAAATAAAAGCATCTAATTTTGACACGATTTCAAAAAGCACATATGAAAAGAAAGTTTCTCTTGTATTTAAGCTTAGCACTGGTTCTCCTCCTCGGCGGAGCAAATCTGCTATGCAATGAGAGGCTGGTGAGCTACAACAAACCTCCTACACAAATCAAACAGAGGAAGAAGATATCTCACACGTATCCTCCTTTAAAACTTACGTCGCTTACATCAACAGTGGACTAGACTCACAGACTTCATACGTCCATCAAAACGAGATAAACTCAAGAGCGAAAAAAGGATTTCAGCAACAAATCTCTTTCTGTTACCAAACAAACAAAATTTTCCAAAAAGTCTTTTTCGAAAGAAGTTCCCAAAACTTCAGAAGAAATCAAGAAAAACGGTATAATTTAGGCATATATATATACCAAAAGAAACTACTGATATAATTTCTATCTGTCTGTATTTCAGCAAACATTTATTCATTCCAAGGAAGTTTTCATAGGAAAATTTCAGGGAAAGAGTATACTAAAATCAAAAATCATTTTTGCGGTGTCGACAAAAGGCGTCTACATTAGGATTTCTCCAATAACATATTAGCGATGAGTTTCATCAACACATCTAGTCCAACCTGAATGGATGCCAATGTTGTAACATTCAGAAGTTTGGAATCAATATGTCAATCATTGGTTAATCCAAAGTATTGCACCATTTGTATTCAACAGCATCACACATGAACAGGAGACTGGTCTAGCTAGTAATGACAAGAGTGTCTACAAACAGTTGATCCATTCATAGTTTTGCGTCAGTACAAAGTCTGCATTTGGCTCATCTAAAGACAACACATCAAGTCAAAAACGTAATTGATTTTGGAATTTATGCGCTTCATTAAAGGAACGCATAACACCCTACCCTTATATTTTCCCAAAAACTCCAACAACAAACATACACTACACTTCTTTTGGAGTGGAGTAGATTTTTGACGCCTCAATTCAAAACAAGCAAAACACAAAATCGCTCAGAAAACACATTGAAATCAAGGCGTTACAAAAAAAGGAATCTCTAATTCAAAAATAACAGGAGAACACATCTAAAAACTCAATAATAACTTACAAAAAAAACATTATGGAAACAAAGGACAAAAACATCTCAAAGAAAGGATTTCATTTATCCGCCGCATTGGTAATTGTAGCTTGCTTTATCACAGCATGTCTTATCTTCATCTTCGTATTCGGCAACTCATCCAACTTCGTTAACAATGACCCGAATAACCAGCCATTGCCTGGCAATCTGCTCGGTACCATCTACAAAGGAGGTTTAATCGTGCCCGTCATTCAAACTTTACTCCTTACGGTTCTTGTTCTGAGCGTAGAACGTTGGTTTGCCATCAAAAAAGCAAAAGGAAACGGAAGCTTGGTGAACTTCGTACAGAATATCAAATCTGCATTGCAAAGCGGTGACATAGAAAAAGCTGAGAAGATTTGCAACGACCAAAAAGGTTCAGTAGCCAATGTAGTCAAATCATCTTTGACCAAATACAAAGAGATGAGCGAAAACAACGAACTCACCAAAGAGCAGAAAATTGCCAACATACAGAAAGAGGTAGAAGAAGCAACCTCACTCGAACTGCCATCTTTGGAGCAGAATCTAGGCGTTGTGGCTACCATCACTACTCTCGGAACATTGATGGGACTGCTCGGAACAGTTGTCGGAATGATCAGATCATTTGCCGCTTTGGCCAACTCAGGTTCTCCCGATTCAATCGCCCTGTCAACAGGTATTTCAGAAGCATTGATCAACACTGCCTTCGGTATCGCAACAGGTGCGTTGGCAGTCATCTCTTACAACTACTTCACAAGCAAAATTGACAGCATCACTTACTGCATCGACGAGGTAGGATTTACCGTTGTTCAATCATATTCTGCTTTCAAAAATTAACAACCATGCCCAAGATTAAGATTAAAAGGAAAAGCACGATTATCGACATGACGGCCATGAGCGACGTTACCGTACTTCTGCTCACCTTCTTCATGTTGACATCCACTTTTGTGCAAAAAGAACCAATATTGGTTTCCGCACCCTCTTCTGTATCTGAAATCAAGATCCCGGACACGAATATCATGCAGATTTTGGTCGACAAACAGGGACGAGTATTTATGAGTCTCGACAAACAGGAAGACCGAATAGCCGTTTTGGAAGCCGTAGGTAAAGAATACGGAATTGTCTTCAACGCTAAGGAGATACAAAAATTCAAGTTGGCCAACTCTTTCGGCGTGCCAATTCAAAAGATGAAATCTTTTTTAGCATTGGAACAAGGCGAGCAAGACAAAGCCCTTCCTACTCTAGGAATCCCTTGCGACAGCACCAACAACCAATTCAAATCATGGGTTAAACAGGCGTGTCTGCAGAACAGCGATCTCCGCATCGCCATAAAGGCAGATCAAACTACACCCTATCCCGTCATCAAAAACGTGATGAATTCACTGCAGGATATTCGAGAAAACAGATACAATCTGATTACTTCTCTGAAAACGGTCAAGGAGAGCTAACAAGTTTCTTGTTAATCATTTTTCGTTACTCAAACAAAACGTTATTAACGCTTTAAACAAGTAACGAGCAAAAACAAAAAAAGAAATAAAATGGCAGAGATACAAGAAAAAAGCAAAGGTGGAGGAAAGCAGAAAAAGAAGCACATCCACCTAGACTTCACCCCAATGGTGGATATGAACATGCTGCTCATTACCTTCTTCATGCTTTGTACTTCTTTGAGCAAGCCTCAAACCATGGAGATAAGCATGCCCAGCAAGGATAAGGTTCCGGAAGAAGAACAGACCAAAGTGCAGGACACACGAGCCATTACACTGCTGCTCGACGGCGACAACAAAATCTTCTACTATTTCGGCGAACCCGACTTTCAAAACTACAACTCATTAGTTCGAACAAGCTATGAAGCAACCGGGATCAGACAGGTTCTGCTCAAGCGAAACAAAAAAGTGAACAATGAGATGAACGATTTGAAGCGAGAGAAGATAGAGAAGAAGCTGTCGGACGAAGAATTTGCAACGCGCTCTACTGAAATCAAGAAAGACAAAAGTGCGCCCGTCGTCATCATCAAAGCGACAGACAAGGCCAACTACAAAAACCTGATTGATGCGCTAAACGAGATGCAAATATGCAGCATCAGCAAATATGCCGTGGTCGACATCACAGAAGCCGACGAATTCCTTTTACAGAATTGGGAGGCGAAAGGTGGACTGATACACGAAACCGTCACTGAATAAATCAGGAATTTAAAAAGAAAAAAATGAGTAAAATAGATTTATCATCAAAAGAGTGGTGCGACCTTGTTTTCGACGGAAGAAACAAGGACTACGGAGCATACGAATTGAGGCAGGAATCAAACAAAAGGCATATCATTGCCTTAGTTGCAGTAATTCTTTTCTCCATCGTACTCTTCTCGCTTCCAGTTTTGATCAGCATAGTCACTCCTGACAAAGAGAAGATCGTCGTCATGGAGGTTACCACATTGTCTGATTTACAAGAGGAAGAGACAAAAGAAGAGAATCCCGTAGAGGAGATAGACCTCACGCCTCCACCTCCACCGTTGAAAAGTTCAATCAAATTCACGGCACCTATCATCACCAAAGCGGAGGTAAGAGAGGAAGAGGAGATCAAGACTCAGGAAGAGGTCACTCAATCGAAGGTCACCATCTCAACAGCCGACATCAAAGGCACTGATGAAGAGAATGGTCAGATCATCGATGAATTGAACGAAATTGTGCAAGAGCCACAAAAGGAAGAGAAGCCTTACATTCAAGTGGAACAAATGCCTCAATTTCCAGGAGGAAATGAAGCGATGCTTAAATATATTGCCAGCAATCTCCGCTATCCGACTATTGCTCAGGAAAACGGAATTCAAGGCAAAGTATATGTACGATTTGTCATCGACAAAAACGGAAAAATAAGCCACGCAGAAGTACTCCGAGGTTTAGACTCAACTTGCGACAAAGAAGCCATACGCGTCATCCTATCGATGCCACAATGGATTCCTGGCAAACAAAATGGAAAGACTGTACCCGTAGTTTTTACAGTTCCAGTACACTTTAAACTTTTATAAAAAACATTTTCTTTTTTTATGGAGATTCCCGTGGTTCTTATCAAATTGCGGGTTCTCTTTTTTTACTAATTAAAATCAAAGATCATGGAAGAAGACAAAGCTCTAAGTTCAAAGTTCTTATATAGTGTGTGTATGGGCATATTATACATCGTAATAGCAATTATCATTGTAGCATATTACTTATTAGACGGACAAATTCCAGATAACACAATATACATTTTGGCTGGTATACTCTTTTTTTATGGAGTCTTCAAAATTTGGAATGGATATAAGAAAAAAGAGAAATAGACGAGCCTACACTTCAAGCAATTTTCATAACAAATAAAATTATTTTATGATGAAAAGAACAACATGGATTGCCTTCACTGCCAGCCTCTTTTTCGCAGAAGCGATAGCGGCAGACTGTAGCGAAGGCATAGAATTCTTCAAATACGGAGATTTCAAAATAGCCAAAGAGATTTTTTCCAACTGCAACTCCAGCAACACAGCCGAGAAGATGTTCTATTTGGGAGAGATTTACTTTGCAGAAGGAAAACGCGACTCAGCCTTCCTTTTCTATAATAAAGGGAAAATGGCAGATGAGAATTATGTTTTTAATGAAATCGGGCTTTTAAAGTTAACACAAAAAAGCAATCCTTCTGTAACAACAGCCGAACTTCAAAAGATAGCAAAGAAAAACAAGAAGCGAGCAGATGTCTTGACCTCCATTGCCAAAGCCTTCTTTCAGAACGGAGAGAAGGAGCTAGCGCTGAATTGGTTACACGAGGCACAGTCCGTAAACAATCAATACGCAGAGAGTTTCGTGCTCGAAGGCGACATATATGCTTCCATGTCTGAATACGGAAAAGCATCCTCTTTCTACGAGATGGCTTTGACAACCAATCCGAAGTGCGAAGAGGCCTACATCCGATATGCGAATATTTACACGAACATCAATCCGAAAACGGCTATTGAGGTATTGAACAGATGTGTCAACGTAAACCCAAGCTCTGCATTGGCACAAAGAGCACTTGGCGACGCCTATTATGCAGACGCCCAGTTCTCCAAAGCTGCTCAAGCCTATGCTCAATATGCAGAAAGCCCATATTATCAGCCTGCTGACCTGTCCAAATATGCGATGATTCTCCTCTTCAACGGAGAGTTTCAAAAATCGACAGATATTGTCAACGAAGCATTGAGGAAAGATCCAAACAATCTCGTCATGAACCGTCTCCTCATGTATAACCTGTACGAGCAAAAGCAATACGAACAAAGTTTTTCTGTGACTAAGAAAATTTTCAATGAGAAGAACAAATCTCAACTCATTTGGATGGATCATTTTTATTACGGCAAACTTCTGTCAAAGAAAGGAATGAAAACGGATGCGCTTAAACAATATGAAACAGCGTTGTTGCTCGACAGTACCAAGAATAACATCTACAAGGAGATGGCAGAAGTGTATGAGTCAACAAGCAATTATGAAATGGCCATCCGTCAGTTTCAAAAGTTTATTGACAAAGAGAAAGCTGAAGCAAACGTCAACGACATTCTTACGTTAGGCAAGTATAATTATTACGCTGGCAATCAGATTTCTGAGGGCAATCAGGATTCTCTTTCCTTCAAGAAGCTTTATCTGACTATGGCGGATTCTCTCTTCAACATTGTAGAGAAAAAAGTTCCGAAGAATTATCTTGGTCATTTATGGAGAGCCAGGACAAACTCAGCCCTCGACCCTGAATCGGAGCAAGGATTGGCTAAGCCTTATTACGAATCAGCATTGACGGTTCTAGACGTCAAAAATCCACGTGAGACACGAATTGTGATTGAGTGTTACAGTTATTTAGGATATTACTATTTTTTGAAGAAAGAAACAGATTTATCTAAAAGTTACTGGAATAAGATCATTGAGGTAGATCCTCAAAACGAGGTAGCAAAGAAAGCTTTGCAGGGAATGAAATAAAACTATTTTTTACTATTTTATTACATCAAGGAAGACGATAGTTCTACGGAATTATCGTCTTTTCCAATTACAAATTTCATCCTTTTATTTATAAGCATTTTTTGCATTTTTATGCAATAAAACAGTCCTTTTTTTCTATCACAATTTTCTCAAAAGAAACATCCCCAACAGTTTTTTTTGTATTTTAAGAATAAATAATTCGTATTTTATAAATCATATTCCTGAATTTTTGCATTTAATTTCATTTATTATAAATAATTCTATATATTTGAATAACGAATTGAATAGAACATAGTTATTTTGTAATGATAGAGCGTTCTGGTAATGTACCGAACGCTCTATCTTATTTCTGAAAAAAAGAAAATTTAGTCTTAAAAAGGAAGAGAAACACCTGCTCTTAAATCGTTATTAAACCCTTACGACTGAGCTTTATTGACCATACAAAAATGGCTGTCTGAAATAATCAAACAGCCATTCTCTTATTATTTAAACTCAATTAAGCCAACAAAGCTTTCATGAACTCTTCTCCTGTCAATGTTCCGTATGAACCTTCCTTTGCAGATTCCTCGTCGTATTTTTGCACAGCGTCTGGTTCAACACCTGGCTTGTAGATCAAGAATGGAACCGGAGCAGCAATATGAGTACGTATGCGGCAAGGTGTTGGATGGTCAGGAAGTACGGCAATCGCTACAGGTTCATCCCATTTTAAAACCTCTTCGAAAATTGGTTTCACTACCCTATTTTCCAAGAATTCCACCGTCTTCAACTTCAAAGACACATCGCCTTCATGTCCGGCCTCGTCACTTGCCTCAATATGTAGATATACGAAATCATTTTTCTTCAAAGCATCGATAGCAGCCTGTGTCTTGCCTTCATAATTTGTATCATAAAGGCCAGTTGCACCCTCCACCTCAATTGGTTTCAAGCCCGCATATACTCCAATGCCCTTGATTAAATCGACAGCAGAGATAACGGCACCGCTCTTCAGACCGTAAGTCTCCAACAACGTCTTCATGTTTGGTTTGTAACCTGCAGACCAAGGCCAGATGCTATTAGCAGGATCTTTACCCTCAGCCATACGTTTTAAGTTGACAGGGTGCTTTGACAAAAGCTCCTGAGAACGAAGAATAAGGTCGTTCAAAAGATCGGCAGTAGGCTGAGCCTCTGGGCAATCAGCTTTCACCATCACGTCGCAAAACGGAGTTCCTGGCACATCATGAGGCGGAGTACAACTCACACGCTTATCACCACCCTTTATCTTCAACAAATGGCGGTAAGAAATGCCAGGGAAGAAACGAACCTTATCAGAACCAAGCTTCTCGTTCAAGAAGTCAATCAGCTGATAAGCCTCCTCGTTAGAGATATGTCCAGCAGAATGATTTTTTATCTTCTCATTTTCAATGCAGATGATGTTGCAACGCATGGCCATTTCTCCTGATTCAATAGGCACTCCCATGCTTGCAGCCTCCAAAGAACCACGGCCTTCAAACACTTTGTTTACATCGTAACCCAAAACCTCAAGGTTAGCGATTTCGCTACCTGGATGGAATCCTTCGGGAACAGTGATCAAACGTCCGTTTCGGCCCATGGCAGCCAACTTATCCATCGTAGGGATATTGGCAGCCTGCAATATCGTTTTATTACCAAGTGATTCGATAGGCTCATCAGCCATACCATCACCTAATATGATCAAATATTTCATAATCTTTTGTTTAATAAGGAGTCACAACCCTCGTAAAAAGGCTCTCTTTTAGAAAAAAGTCTTCTATCTAATATTTGCAATGCTGATGATATCACCAAATACACCAGCAGCTGTTACTGCTGCTCCTGCACCGTAACCACGGATCATCATTGGATCCTTGTAACGAGCAGTATTGATGATGATCAAGTTGTTGCTACCCTCCAAATCATAGAATGGATGACGGTTGTCTACAGCCTGAAGGCCTACACTGGTCTTGCCATTCTCCAAGGTTGCAACAAAACGCCAGCGTTTGTTCTCCTTTTCAAGAACCAAACGACGTTTTTCAAACTCAGCATCGAAACCTTCCACTTTCTTCCAGAAATCGTCCAATGAGCCTTCGAAGAAGTCATCAGGAATGAAGAGGTGCTTCTCAACATCGTCCTGTTCAACACGGATACCAGACTCACGTGCCAAGATAACGAGTTTACGGATCACATCCTTACCACTCAAATCGATGCGAGGATCTGGTTCTGCGAAGCGAGCCTCCATAGCCATACGGATGGCCTTGCTCAACGGAATATCTTTGCTGATAGTATTGAAGATGAAGTTCAATGTACCTGAAAGCACAGCCTCGATCTTCAAAATACGGTCGCCAGAGTATATCAAATCATTGATTGTATTGATGATTGGAAGTCCTGCACCTACGTTCGTCTCAAACAAATATTTGATACCTCGTTTACGTGCTATATTCTTCAATTCCATATAATTGTTGTAATCACCAGAAGCAGCGATCTTATTAGCAGCCACAACAGAGATATTGTGCAACAACAGGTCTTTGTAGATGCTTGCGATAGCGCCACTAGCTGTACAATCAACAAATACGCAGTTGTATATATTCAAATCAATCAACGCCTTCTTCAACGAATCTGGAGTTGATGTAATACCCGTCTTCAAAGCCTCGTGATAGGAAGTCAAATCAACGCCTTCGCGGTTGAGGATATAGCTAGACACATCGGCAACACCGATAACTTTTACCTTTAAACCATTTTGGTTCATCAACAACTCTTTCTGAGTATGCAGCTGCTCCAACAAGCTTCCACCTACAGTTCCTGTTCCAACTACGAAAAGGTTCAACTCCTGGTATTCAGAAAGGAAAAATGACTCGTGAATAGAGTTAAGAGCCTTTCTCAAGTTCTCGCTCTTTACAACACAAGTGATGTTTGTCTCAACAGAGCCCTGTGCCAATGCGATGATATTGATATTGTTTCTACCAAGCGCATTAAAAAGCTTACCAGCCGTACCGGTTGTCTGCTTCATGTTATCACCCACGATGGCGATAGTAGCCAAATTACTTTCTGCAGAAATCGAATTAACGGCACCCTGAATCATTTCCTCATCAAACTCATCGCCTAGAATATCCAAAGCAACCTTTGTATCCTCGTCTCTGATTCCGATTGAAATAGAGCTACCAGAAGATGCCTGAGAAACGAAGAACGACTCGATTCCATTAGCTTCCAAAGCCATGAAGATACGGCCGTTGATATTGTGTACACCCAACATTCCCATTCCTTGAAGGGTGATAAGCGTAGTATGATCAATGGATGAGATTCCCTTGATGGTCTTCTCACATCCGTCTTTATCGTTAGAAATATAGGTGCCTTTCAACTCTGGATGCATCAAATTTTTGATCAGGATAGGCACATTAGCAACATAAGCCGGATAGATTGTTGGAGGGAAGATCACCTTGGCACCGAAGTTACACAACTCCATAGCCTCCGTGTAGCTCAACTTCTCGATAGGATAAGCCTTGCTGATAACCATAGGATCAGCAGTCATGAATCCTTCTATCGTCTTCCAGATAACAACTTCGTTTGCCTGCAATGCAGAAGCGATCAAAGATGCCGTATAGTCAGAGCCTCCTCGACCTAAAGTGGTTACCTCTTCCGATTCCACCGCAGTAGCAATGAAACCCGGAACAACTACGCGTTTTGGCATGTCTTTGAACGTACTCTTAATCAAACGATAAGAGAGCTCAAAATCAACATTACTTCTTACAATTGAACTGTTTGTCTTAATAAATTTACGTGAATCGAACAATTCAGCATCAATAAATTTGCTGACAAAAAGAGAAGAGACGCGCTCGCCGTAAGAAAGAATTGCATTTTCGGTCTTATCAGTCAAATCCTTGATTAAATAAACACCTTTGAAGATGTTTCCCAACTCCTCATGCAACACAGCAACTTCTTTCAAAACCGACTCTCTCATAGAAGTAGGGATGATACCCTCGACTATATGATTATGTATGTTTACTATTTCATTATATTCGTCGATATAGGTAGCTGTACCTTTTGCGGCAAGCGTTGCGGTGGTTATCAACCTATCGGTAATGCCTTCAACGGCAGAAACAACTACCACTACGGGTTCTTCAACACTCTCGATCACCTTCTTGACTTGCTGTAAGTTCTTTATGGAGCCTACGGATGCTCCATCAAATTTCAAAACTTTCATACGAATATTTTAAATTATTATTAAATAAGTTCACTCGGTTGGACCTTTTTCATTCCAAAAGAAAGGTGTTCGCTTCTACAATTTCGACTCGCCTTTACCGATCAATTTGCAAATATAACGAATTAAGATGACATAAAACGATTTTCAACATTGGATTTATTTACGGAAGCAAATGCTTCATCAATGTGTTTTTCATTTTTTCAGACAAAACTTTTTTGCAAAAAGCATGAGAACCTTTTTCGATTTTATCGTTAAAATAAAACCAACGCTTATCCTAAGACAAAGAACCTTATATATTGATTAAAATAGGTTTTTTTGTATATTTGCATCCTATTCTTCATAGTATATGCTAAAAGACAGTTTTTTTACCATAAAAACCGCAGAGAACGACAACGAAGGCAACTACCATTTCGTCGTTTGTTTAAAACCGGAACATACGATTTACAAAGGACATTTCCCCGAAATGCCAGTTGTTCCTGGTGTCTGCACTATTCAGATGGTGAAAGAATGCCTACAGTCTGTCTCTAATGAAGAGTACCAGATTCTGAACATCATCAACTGCAAATTTCCAGGGATGATTGTACCTACGATGGTAACTAATCTAGACATTGACATCAACGTTGCTCTTTCTGAAGAAGGAATAACTATGAAGAGCACTGTCAAAAGCGACGAACATAAATTTCTAGTTATAAAAGCAACCCTCAAGAAGGAAATTTAAAATAAGGACCTTGGACACCAACGTTTCCAATATAAAGAATGAGCTGAAAGAGATTGGATGCTGTATCATCATACCTACTTTCAACAATTCGAAGACCATTGCGCAAGTGGTTTCCGACGCAAAATTGTATTGCTCGAATATTTATGTTGTGAACGACGGTTCGACCGACGAGACTAAGGAACTGCTATCGACCATCGAGGGCATCAATGCCATAGGCTACGAAAAAAACAAAGGAAAAGGAAACGCCATCAAGTTCGGATTTAAAAATGCCCTCGCTGACGGGTTCAGATATGCCATCACTATTGATTCTGACGGCCAGCATTATTTAAGCGACATTCCTCTTTTTTTAGACAAAATAAAGAAACATGCGGACGCTCTCATCGTAGGAGTCCGGAACATACAGCAGGAAAACATGCCTCAGAAAAACACATTCGCCAATAAATTCTCCAATTTTTGGTTCAAGGTGGAAACTGACATTTCACTTCCAGACACACAATGTGGATTCAGACTCTATCCACTCAATAAAGTGAGCAATCTGAAACTGATTACGAGCAGATACGAATTCGAGTTAGAAGTACTTGTCCGTTCCGCATGGAAAGGGACTCATATCATACCTCAGCCCATACAAGTCTATTATGCACCAAAAGAAGAGAGGGTTTCTCATTTCCATCCTTTTCGCGACTTCACCAGAATCAGTATCCTTAATACCTTTCTTGTATTGATAGCCTTCTTGTGGGTGAAACCTATCCGATTTCTCAAATCGCTGACCAAAGAGAACATCAAAAACTTCTTTCGCGAAAACTTCACCGATTCAAGAGAGAGCAATCAAAAATTATCGTCTGCTGTTGGGTTGGGAATTTACATGGGCATTGTTCCTTTTTGGGGCTACCAGATGATCATAGCCTATGCAGTAGCCAGTTTGTTGAAGTTGAACAGATGGATCGCGCTTGTGGCATCCAACATCAGTCTGCCAATCTTTATTCCTTTCATTTTATTTGGCAGCTATGCTTGTGGAGGTTTCCTTTTAGGAAACGAAATATTGCCAGACTTTGACAGTATAACTTTAGAGTCTATTTTAAAGAAAGACCTTTGGCAGTATATTTTAGGCAGTTTTGTATTTGCTACTATCTGCGGAATTCTAGCATGGGTAATCACTTTTCTCTTATTAACCCTTTTCAGAAAGAAGAAAGCTTAACTCCTTTATTTTCTTAACGAAGGCTATTCTCTTTTTTAATCAGACCCTGTCAGCAAGATAGTTCTATAAAGAAATATGATGTTAAATCAAATTAAATATAAGAATTCACAACAGATATTCATTCCAAATTCCTATTTTTGGAAAAAGTATCCATGTTAATCTCAATTATTATGAACAAACAGATAGAGTTATTGCTTTTGTCGTTATCGTTTGCATTCTTTGCACATGCCGAAAATGTAACAGGATTCTACAATGACAACGGAACCGGAGTAAAAGGTGTAACGGTAAGATCCTCATCAGGAAAAAGCACACAAACCAACAAAAAAGGAAAATTCACTTTAAAGAAGATCAATCTTGAGACAGACACCCTCTTCTTTGAAGGAAAGAACGTGAAATCTGTGATTGTTCCTCTATCAGGCAAATCAATTATAGAGATTAGCATTCAAGGTGGCAACACGAAAGTAGACTTGAAGAAACCAGAGATTAAACCTTCAGGCTCTTACGGCGGACTCATCTACACACGTGAAGAGTTAGAGAAGACAGGCGAAATCAGTATTCTTGGCGCTTTGAAAGTCAAAAATCCTCAGATTATAGCGACCACACTCACAGGCACCACTACTCCTCTCTACTTTGTAGACGGAACAGAGGTTTATTCCATAGAGGGAATGTCTGTCAAAGAAGTGGGTTTTGTAGAATTGGTAAAAGCATCCAACTCAGGAAATTCCATGTGGGGAGCCCGAGGAGCCAATGGTGCTATCATCATCACAACAAACACTAAGTTGGAGACCAGTAAATAAATATAACATCAAGTAAAGACAATTAAGGGCTCATGTTTCCATGAGCCCTTAATTTTTTCAGTAAGTAGCACTGATTTTTCTGTTATTATTGGATCAGCGGATAGGTGGGGTTGGTACAAGGACAAGAATCCCCAGATTCAAGAATAAAGTTTGGCAAGCCTGTACATGAAAAACTTCACGTCTGCCACG